>JAESFG010000369.1_pt1 | contig 58579 bp, 52 predicted proteins | sample 9269371 | NCBI WGS metagenome assembly JAESFG01 (sample SAMN14506227, study PRJNA617093) | algae metagenome | isolation source: Aetokthonos hydrillicola CCALA 1050 (B3-Florida) and co-occurring... | place: USA: South Carolina | collected 2013-01-01 | reverse complement strand
TCCCTTGTTTATAGCCTTCTTCCAAACGCCTTCTTTCTTCATCTGTCAAAATTATATGTTTACTTTTACGTCCCATCAAACAAAGATAAAAATAAATTTCGGTTATTTTTGTCCTTATACTTATATTATTTCTATGAGGATGGGATGAATTTAGCTGCATTCATGTATCACATTCAAGATACGAATAGAATAGTGTATAACAGAATTATTAAAAATATTCAATCAATTGCACCATACTTTTCTGACTTTTATTTTGCACCAAACAAGGAATACAATGTTAGGTTACAATGGAGAGATAAATATAGTGACGTGGTTTTTGGAGCTAATGACCTTTCAGATGGGACACTACGTTTCATTGCATTGTCAGTATTGTTTCTCCAACCCAATTTACCTGATACAATTATAATAGATGAACCAGAGTTAGGCTTACACCCTACTGCAATAGCAAAATTAGCGGGTATGATAAAGTCAGTATCTGACAGAGGTTGTCAGGTAATTGCCGCTACTCAGTCAACAGATTTAATAAGTCATTTTTTGCCGGAAGACATTATCACAGTTGACCAAGTAGATGGTCAAACACTATTTAATAGGCTAAGTAGTGATAACTTGCATCAATGGCTGGAAGATTATACAATTGATGATCTATGGAAACGAAATATTATTACTGGAGGACAACCTAACTACAACTTATGAAAAGAGTAATAATTATTTGTGAGGGAGAAACGGAGCAAGAATTTTGTAAAAATATTTTATTACCTCACTTAATGCCTCACAACATTTTCATCCAATCTCCTTTAATCAAAAAAACAATGGGAGGAATTGTGCAATGGTCTATACTAAAAAAAGAGATAGAGAATCATCTCTTAGAACCCAATGTGATTGTGTCAACTCTAATTGATTATTATGGACTATATAAAAAGCATAATTTCCCAAGATGGACTGAAGGTGAAAGGATTATAGATAAAAACTCACGAATGGATTTTTTAGAAAATGCGATGAAAGAAGATATTTCTGATGCTATCAAGTACAGATATATACCCTATTTACAACTTCATGAATTTGAGGGCTTGCTATTTAATGATATTCAAATTTTTTTTGACCAAGTTCCCCAAGACGAACTTGTCGGAATCACTGAACTTAAAAAGACTTTTGAAGACTATGACAACCCTGAGATGATAAACAATAATAGGGAAACATCCCCCAGTCATAGATTAAAGAGAATTATTAAAGGCTATAACAAGCCACTATATGGACATTACTTTGCAGAGGCAATAGGTATTGAACAGATAAGAGCAAAATCTCCTCGATTTAATCAATGGGTACAAAAAATTATTAGTCATTAAACTTAGAAGAGGGAGTCATCAAGTTTATAATTATTCATCTATTTTATCAAAAAGCCTTACCAAAATTGAAAATGGTAAGGCTTTTTGGTTTTTTACATTTTAGATAACAGCATTTTTCCGATTTCGGGGTCAGCCATTATCATTCGCAGGTTAGGTACTGAAGCAATATCCTGCCCCATCGTAATCCGGATGTCATTGGGTATAAAATCCAGTTTGATAAATGATTTAATATTGTCGAGTTGTTTTTTATCGGGCTTAATGTCTTTGAGTGTCAGGTAATTTACCAAACGAGTACAAAGCGTAGCCATAATATCCACACGGGGCGGGTTTTTCATTACTACCGATTTGAAAGGCGTTTCTACATCTTTCTTAAAATCACTGGCATTACATATTTCTTCCGGTGTAATCAGGTTGCCTAAATTATTATTAACGAATGTGATAAAAGAAGTAACTGTATTTTCGTCCATACACGAGTCAGCCAGAATCTTTACCAGAGGCAGGTTTGCCTGCAAGTCAGCAATAGGCTTGATGGTTTCAAAAAATTGCACCAGCGTACGGGGTGTAGTACGGTTGCCACTTACAATTTCCGGATATGTAAGCACAAAGTTGATGCCCCGTTCGTCCACACCATTTTTTTCAGCCCATTTTGCCCACTCTTTCACCTCAAATTCCAGCGTAATATGCAACATACGTGTAAGCATGGCATCATCCATAGGTGTAACCGAATAATCGCCACCATCCGGGTTGGCAGTCATCACAATTTGCCATTTTTTAGGCAGTTTCCAGCTTACCAGTTCAAAGTTTTGCAGCAGTTGCATAATTCCCCTCAAAATCCGTTCGTCAGCCCGGTTTACATCATCAATCAATAAAATACCCGGGCCTTCTTCTGTAGGTACCCATTCCGGTGCTTTAAAAACTGTTTTCTCGTTTTCGATGCTTGGCATCCCTACCAAATCACCCATTTCCTCAAACTGAGCCGGAGCAATATAAATAAACTTATAATGGCGTTCTCTGGCAATGGTTTCTACAATTTCTGTTTTACCAATGCCATGCCTTCCCCAAATACAAACCGGCGTTTTGCGTTTCCCTTTTTCTTCAAGCTGTATGTTGGTGTCAAGTACATGGTTTACAAAGCCAATCATTTCGTTGGCTTTGGTTTTTGTTCCGTAATATAGATAATTCATGAATAGATGGTGTAATAAAATAAAAAACTGACTGCTAATTATAATTTAGGTAGAAAACAAAACCAACATACGCAAAAAACAAACCCTGCGAGGATTAAGATCCCAACAATTAATGTTACATTATAAACCCTTGCAGCGATTTAATACTTTTCATTTTTGGTTTATTGCTTATTTTCAAAAGCTTCAATGAGAACCTCTTTGTCATCAAAGTGATATTTAATGCCTTTAATTTCCTGATAATTTTCATGCCCTTTGCCAGCTACCAGTATTATATCATAGGGTTTAGCAAGTGATACTGCTTTTTTCACCGCTTCTTTCCGGTCGGCTATTATTTCAGTTTTTCGCCGGTCTGTTATACCCACCCCTTCATACATTTGATTAAGTATATCTTCAGGCTCTTCATTGCGGGGATTGTCAGAAGTAAGTATTACTTTATCAGAATACTGACAAGCTATTTTAGCCATAATGGGTCTTTTAGCTGCATCACGATTGCCTCCACAACCCACCAGTGTAATTATCTGATGATTTTCTTTCAGGTCTGACAAAGTTTTCAGTACATTTTCAAGAGCATCGGGAGTATGGGCATAATCTACAATGCCAATAACGTTTTGAGGAGACAAAATTTGTTCAAACCGACCCGGGGCTGCCTGTAAATCAGAAAGCTGCATCAGCACTTCGTCTTCGTTTTCACCAAGCAAAACCGCGACGGCATAAATCCCAAGCAGATTATAGGCATTAAAACTTCCTACCAGCTTAAACCACACCTGCTTTCCGTTTATTTCCATCTCCAGACCTTGTAAGGTATTAGAAAGAACTTTACCCTTAAAATCGCCAAGCGTTTGTAATGAAAAAGTCTTTTTCAGGGCTTTTGTATTTTGCATCATCACCATGCCTCTTTTGTCATCAAGATTGACAAGAGCAAAAGCAGATGAGGGTAATTCATCAAAAAGTTTCTTTTTGGCTTTGATATAATTATCGAAAGTCAGATGAAAATCAAGATGGTCGTGGGTAATGTTGGTAAAAACAGCTCCGACAAAATACAATCCTGCAATGCGTTCCTGTACGATAGCATGCGAACTGGCTTCCATAAAAGCATGAGTACATCCTTTTTTTACAGCATCCGCCAAAAACTTGTTGAGAGCAATGGGCTCAGGGGTGGTATGGGTTGCCGAAAAAACCTCATCGTTAATCTGGTTTTGCACAGTCGAAAGCAATGCCGTATGATAACCCAACTTTCTGAACAGCTTAAAAAGCAATGTTACCGTAGTAGTTTTACCATTAGTACCAGTCACTGCTACCAGTTTTAATTTTTCAGAAGGATTTCCAAAAAAATTGGCAGCTATTATACCCAATGCTTTTGCTGAATCTGCAACCTGAACATAAGTAACCAATGGGTTTAATATCTCAGGCAAAACCTGACATATAATTGCCACAGCCCCCTTTTCTATAGCAACATTGATAAAAGAGTGTCCGTCTGTCTGGGTTCCTTTTACAGCGATAAATGCTGTGCCGGATTGCACCTGTCGGGAATCTGCCGTGATAGTAGTAATTGCTATAGAGGTATCGCCCGAAACAGAGAGTAAGGGTGTTTTATAAATAATATCTTTAAGAAGCACAGTAATAAAGATTTAAAACTTTAGAAATAAACTCAGGCTTCTGCCTGCCAGATTCTTAAATACCAGTAAATGGGAAAACCTATTAGTCCCATAAACATAAATACCAGTATCCAAACTACTCTCTCATTACTATCCAGAGTTTTGTTGTTTACACAGTGGATGATATAATAAATAAGCAATCCCAGCGACAAAATTCCTAATAAGCCCGCAATACCAAACATTATAAAGAATGATGGAAGAAATGTTTCGGGCATGCCCATGCTTTCTGATGGAAAGCGGGTATTATTGAACATATTAAACAGAAATGAGAACATAGCCAGAAAGTATCCTGCAAATAATATTACTGGAAGAAATGTTAATATACCCAGCCAGATTTTTTGTGTACGAGTCATAAATTTTTTTAGCAAAGATATACATTCAGTATAAATACGAAGTAATATCAGGTTTGGAATATTGATTTAGTACCTCGTATTTTGTAACCTTATTGAGTGTTTTTTTTCGGTTATGCTCTCAGTGCTATTCACTATAAAAGTGCTGAAAGTAAACGCATAAATATTTATTGAGATGTCAAAAATTATTATAAGCGGGGGTGGAACAGGGGGGCATATTTATCCGGCTATTGCGATAGCTAATACTTTAAAAGCAAAAAATCCGGCAACTGAAATTTTGTTTGTAGGAGCAGAAGGCAGAATGGAGATGGAGAAAGTGCCACAAGCTGGTTTCGAAATCGTAGGTTTGCCAATACAGGGCTTACAACGCAAACTCTCTCTTGATAATATTTCTTTCCCACTCAAACTTGCCCAAAGCATTCTAAAAGCTCGTGATGTATTAAAAAAATTTAAGCCTGATGTATGTGTAGGAGTAGGTGGATATGCCAGTGGACCTTTGCTTTATGCTGCTTCTGCGATGGGCATTCCGACTTTGATTCAGGAACAAAACTCTTATGCCGGACTTACCAATAAATGGCTTGCCAAAAGGGCAAAAAAAATCTGTGTGGCTTACCCTGAAATGGATAAATTTTTTCCGCCAGATAAAATTGTGGTTACAGGTAATCCTGTACGAAAAGATATTGTGTTGTCATATAACAAACGTTCTGAAGGAATTTCCTTTTTTAATCTTAACCCTCATAAAAAAACACTACTCATTATAGGAGGAAGTTTGGGTGCCAGAACAATAAACCAGAGTATTCTGAATCATATTGACAAACTGCTACAGGCGGACATACAGGTAATCTGGCAGACAGGGAAAGGCTATTTTGCAAAAATTCAGGAAAAAACAGCCGATTTACCCAAAGAAAATCTGAAAATTTCGGATTTTATCAGCCGTATGGACTTGGCGTATCCTGTTGCTGATGTAGTGATTTCAAGAGCCGGAGCACTATCGGTTTCGGAATTATGTGTGGCTTGTAAGCCTGCTATTTTGGTACCTTCCCCTAATGTTGCTGAAGACCATCAGACCAAAAATGCAATGGCTCTTGTAAACGAAAATGCTGCCATTCTGATAAAAGATGCAGATGCCCCTGAAAAGTTGGTAGATGAAGCTATTATGTTATTAAAAGATAATAATCGTCAAAAGATTTTATCTGAAAATATAGAAAAATTGGCTCTGCCAGAAGCTACTGAAGCAATTGCCGAGGAAATATTGAAGCTGATTTGAGAAAATTACACTCAATCTCATAAAGTGAGATTGAGTGTAAATCAAATAGACTCTGTTACAATCTTGGTATTAATACCTGATCAATTACATGAATTACGCCATTGGTTGCCAGAATATTAACAGTAACAATATTAGAAGCCGTAAGATTGCCATCTCCTTTTACTTTAGCTCCACCTGCCAAACTAATTCGGGCAGAATTGAAATAAATAGGAGCCAGTGTAGTAAAAAACTGACCTTCTCTTAAGTCGGTAGAGAAGAAACGGTTAGTACCATTTACATGATACAATAACACAGTTTTCAGAAAACTAATCTGGGCAGGGTCTGATATACCGCTGATATTGGCAGCATTATTAAAAGGAGCGGGCAGTTTGGCGAAAGCAGCATCTGTTGGAGCAAATACTGTAAAATGTCCATCTGAACTCAATGCTCCTGCAAGTCCGGTTTTTACAACAGCAGCAACCAATGCTGAAAAATTAGAATTAGCTATCGCAATTTCTACTATGTTTTGTGTAGGGAAAAGCAATACATTATCAATAGCATGAATTACACCATTAGCAGCAATTACATCGGCAATTACCACTTTGCTATTTCCATTGATAAATACATTACCTCTGGTTTTAGAGATAAATAATTTATTGTTTGGTTTTGCTTTTTCAGTAGGAAGGTCGGCTGGCTGGAGTTGGGAAGCCGTTTTTTTGCCAGAAGATACATGATACAGCAAAATAGATTTCAGAGCACTAAGTTGAGCAGTATCAGAAATCGCATTGATGCTGGCAGCACTGTTAAAAGGGGCTGGCAATTTAGCAAAAGCAGCATCTGTTGGGGCAAATACCGTAAATTCTAAGTCTCTTTTGCTTAAAACTGGAGCCAGTCCTGTTTTAACTACAGCAGCGGTAAGAATTGTAAAGTTGGGATTACTTACAGCAATGTCCACAATGGTAGGCATTTCTGATGCCATACCTTTTAAAGGCTGGTTTCTGCCTCTCCAGACATTTTCGGCATCTCTCTCGCAAGAAGTTACTACGAGCAGAAGAGCAAAGAGTACTACAGACATTTTCATAAATGACTGTAGAGCATGGTAATGATTTTTTTGCATGTTTTTAGTTTGTTAATAGGTTAGGTATGTTGCTCATTGACAACACTATACATAACTATTCTTGTCTGTTGGAGGGAGTGTATGGAGGTATGAACAGTTATTTTAAAAGAGTGAAAACATCAAAGTAAAGAGTGAACTAACTCTGACTACAATTAAGTTTGAGGATTATATCCATATACTTTTTAATAAATTTTCTTATATCCTGAATTAAATAGACGGAGTTCACTTTTAGGCTTCCATCTGTTTGCTCTTTTAAAAAAATAGCCAATGATTACTATTCTCAATCTGTCAGACAAAGTTATTGCTGTTAATCATCAACTTAGCCTTCTTAAAAACATACACCTGGCAGGAGTTGACTGGATGTATGCCTGTGGAGGTAAAGGAAGATGTACTACCTGCCGGGCAAAAGTTATATCTGGTATAGAAAACTTGAGTGAAAGGTCTGTTTATGAAACAAGATTTTTGGCTCAGGGGAGACTGGCTCCTGATGAGAGACTTATGTGCCAAACCCAGTTATTGCATCAATCAATATCAATAATGGTTCCTGATGACTGTAAATTACCCCATCTTTTTTACAGTTAGTGGATTTTGATTTACGATTTTAGGATATAGATTTACATGCTGATATTGTCTGTATAAAAGATACTATCAAATTATCCATCTTCAATATTTATAAAAGTGTTCATAGAGCCTAATTTTCATAGCCAGGAACAAACCAGGCAGGGTGGCTGGATAGAAGTGATATGTGGTTGTATGTTTTCCGGTAAAACAGAAGAACTATTGCGTAGGCTTAATCGTGCCAGAATTGCCAGACAAAAACTTGAAATTTTTAAGCCGGCTCTTGATACCCGATATCATTCTACGGATGTGGTTTCACATAACGAAAACTCTATTCGTAGCACCCCCGTATATTCGCCTCAGGAAATCTTGTTACTTGCCGGTAGTTCTGACGTGATAGGCATAGATGAAGCTCAGTTTTTTGACGACTCTATAACGGAAGTTTGTACTTTGCTGGCAAACCAAAATAAACGCGTCATTGTTGCAGGGCTGGATATGGACTTTATGGGAAAACCATTTGGTTGTATGCCTTCATTACTTACCATTGCAGAGTTTGTTACAAAGGTTCATGCCATTTGTGCCGTTTGTGGGAGTTTAGCGAGTTATTCTTTCCGCCTTTCTTCTCAGCAAAACAGGGTGTTACTTGGTGAAACTGACTTATATGAAGCCCGTTGCCGGAAACATTTTTTTGAAGGTTTAAAATTGCAGAATCAAAAAAAGCAACCTGACATACTCTAAAAAACATCTCTCCTTAAAATTACATTTGATACATAAAAACTTTCTCATTTATGCCCCGGATTCTGATTATTGACGACGAAAAAAGCATACGTTATACTTTACGTGAAATTCTGGAATATGAAAAATATGAAGTAGAAGAAGCTCAGGATGGCGAACAGGGATTTGATATGTTACAAAAAAACACTTATGATGTTGTTCTGTGTGACATCAAGATGCCTAAAATGGATGGATTGGAGTTATTGGGTAAAATTTCTGAGATAGGTACAAGTGCTGAGTTTATTATGATTTCTGCACATGGCAATATTGAAACTGCTGTAGAAGCTACCAAAAAAGGAGCCTTTGACTTCATACAGAAACCACCCGACCTTAACCGTCTGCTGCTCACCGTCAGAAATGCTCTTGATAAGTCAAAGTTGGTTACCGAAACCAAAATCCTGAAGAAAAAAGTTACCAAAGGTTCTGAAATAATTGGTAATTCGGCAGCTATCCTTAAAGTGAAAGAAACGATTGAGAAAGTGGCACCTACAGATGCCCGGGTTCTTATTACCGGACCAAATGGCTCTGGCAAGGAGTTGGTAGCCAGAGGTTTACATGAAAAAAGTAACCGTTCTGCATTTCAACTGGTAGAGGTCAATTGTGCTGCTATTCCGTCCGAACTCATTGAAAGTGAGCTTTTCGGGCATGAGAAAGGCAGTTTTACATCGGCTATTAAGCAACGCATCGGTAAATTTGAACAGGCGGATAATGGTACTCTCTTTCTTGATGAAATCGGAGATATGAGCCTTTCTGCTCAGGCTAAAGTGCTTAGAGCATTACAGGAGCATAAAATTACTCGTGTGGGTGGAGATAAAGAAATAAAAGTAAATGTAAGGGTGATTGCTGCTACCAATAAAAATCTACAAAAAGAAATAGAAGAGGGTCGATTTAGAGAAGATTTGTATCATCGGCTTAGTGTCATTCTGATTCAGGTTCCGCCACTTAACGACCGAAAAGAGGATATCCCTATGCTAATTGAAAAATTTTTGCAGGACATAGCAGAGGATTATAATGCTGCTCCAAAAAGAATATCAAGCAAAGCTATTGAGTTATTAAAATCCTTAAACTGGTCGGGTAACATCCGTGAATTAAGAAATGTGGTCGAGCGTCTTGTCATTTTAGGCGGAAACGAAATCTCAGAAGAAGATGTGAAAAGTTATGCATCTAAATAACATTCCTGTTTTATGAAAAAAGCGATTATTTTTCTTTACCTGCTGCCTCAGTTGCTCATAGCCCAACAATGGGAAAAACAAAGTGTAAATACAGATGCCTCTTTTCGATCAATCAGTGTAGTAAATGACAAAATAGTTTGGGCTGGCGGAACAAAAGGAACCGTTATTAAAACTATTGATAGCGGTAAAAATTGGCAGGTAATCACTGTACCCGGTGCTGAAACGCTTGATTTTAGAGATATATATGCAGTCAATGATAAAGTGGCTTATCTGATGAGTGCAGGTGAAGCCGAAAAAGGACAAGCCCGAATTTATAAAACCTCAGATGGTGGCAAAACTTTTCAGTTGCAATATGAAACCAGGCAGGCAGGTGTTTTTTTTGATGCCATAGATTTCTGGGATGCCGAAACCGGAATAGTTTTTTCTGACCCTGTGAATGGAAAATTTTTTATACTTACCACTTCTGATGGTGGCAAGAATTGGAATCAGATAGCTCCTGAAAATATGCCCTCTGTGCATGAAAACGAGGCAGCTTTTGCGGCAAGCGGTACTTGTCTCGTAACTCAGGGGAAACAAAATGTATTTATCGGTACAGGGGGAATGGGCGGAGGCAGAGTGTTTTATTCTAATGACCGGGGTAAAACCTGGCAATTGTCTTCAACTCCTTTTAAAACCGGGATTAGTGCAGGCATCTTTGGTTTACTTTTTATAGATGAAAAAAATGGGCTTGCAGTTGGAGGAGATTACCAGAACAGTAGTGAAACGAGCCTCTGCTTATCGAATGATGGTGGTAAAACCTGGCGGTTACTGGAAAATAAGGATTTTAAATTACTGGAATCAGCTGTAACTACTAAACAGAAAAAAATAATAGCAGTAGGGCAGGGAAGTTTTATATCAGAAGATGCAGGGCAAACCTGGAAGAAAATAGATGAATCAATTTATCATGCATCGGGCTGCAAAGGTAAAATTGTATGGGCTGCTGGAGCAAAAGGGAATGTTGGCAAATTAAGTTTCTGATAAAAAAGCTGCTGTAAAAAATTACAGCAGCTTTTTTATTTTACATCACTCTGTCAGGCTTTGATCCTGCTTCAGCGAATTTTTGTTTTAATTCATCATCCAGTTTATCAGCCCACCACTCCAGGTCGTAAATGGTAGTTTTAAGTTCTTCATAATCCATGCCCTTTACATCTCTTTCAAAAGTAGCATATACCCAGGTACTGTTGGGCATTACAGTCAGTTTTACGCCAAGACTGGTATCGTTAATTTCAAGCAGATGTCTGAAAAAAACAGCCTGATTTATATTAGCAGGGATTTCCATCAGAGCAGAAAAAATTCGGATATAATCTCTGAAATAACCGTTGGGGAAAGTGATACGCTCAAGAAAAACGTCAATAAACGCTGAACCCATTTTCCAACGCCATTTCTTTTTTTCAGGATCCCAGGTTTGTTCTTTTGTCAATCCAACTTCTTTAACATAGGTGTGAATCATCTCATTCACAAGATCGTGTGGGTTAGTGCTCATAATGCTAAAAATGGTTTAGGGTTAAGAAAGGTGTAAGAAATAAATAGCTTTTTCTGAAGTCAAAGCTATGGGTTTATTTGAAATTACGTACAAAGTAACCTGAGAAAATTCATATAATTTTCTGTCTTTAAACAGCTCAGATACGATTCACAATGAATATGGGAAATCAATAGCACGCTAATGAGGGCGGGTATTCTTCGTCTGGCTATTCCACGAAAATGCTTAATAGAAGCCATGAAATACCAAATATGAATATGGTTTTATTTAAGGAATAGCAATTATTTTTTCTTAGTCTTATCAATAGTATATTTTACCTTGAGGCGGAGTACAAATGATATGGCTGGCTCTATCACCATAGGATTTATTACCTTATCAAAACCCGATTCATCTGGTTTGTCGTAATAAAAAGTAGCACTTTTGCGAATATTTTTGATAGAAAGCCGACTCTCATAATCTCTTTCTATTCTTCCTGACTCAAATGCCTGATAGCTTTTATATCTGTCGTTAGGGTACAGACTCAAAAATTCCTCACCATAAATTTGGGAAACAGGCAATAAAGTAACATGAGTGAGATTGAGATATAGTTCCTTTTTACGGTTGATAATGGTGGTAGCTTCTGCAAAGAGCTGGCTATAAATTTTTTGAATATCCGAAATGATATAATCTACTTTTACTAAATCATAAATCTCAAATTGTGAAGCAGTTATCATGAGCTTATCAATTTGTGAAATATCTTTAAAACGAAGATTTACTGTTTTTTTGAGTTCAAAGCCCTGTAAATACTCTTCTGCCACATTACCCTGTATTTTATAATCAAATATTTTATTCTGAGTAGTAATATCAATATAAACATCATTCTTAGGAATTCCTATTTTGCCAAGCTCTGCTACAAATCCCTGAATTCGTTTATCTATCAAGGTATTGCACTCCTGTAAAGTTTTACCCTCCTGGCTTACTCCAAATATTGCTACATAACTCTCAGCAGGTGTATTCAGCAGGATATCGGCTTCAATCAGAAAAGCGGAGTCACCCAGATAAAGCATATTGACATTTTTATGAAATACCTTTTCAGATTGGTTGTAAGCAGAGTTGCCAGACATCTGGCACAAAGCTGGAAGACCAATGAGTAATAACAGAGTAGCAAGAGTGCATTTCATAGGGGTAAAATATTGAGTATCATCTTTCCAAAGCAAATAAAATAAAAAAAGCTACTGTAAAAACAGTAGCTCCTGAAAATTATATTCTGTACTCGTAAAAAGCTTAGTTAGTAGTTCTTTTTTCTTTAATTCTGGCAGCTTTGCCTTGTTTACCACGCAGATAATATAATCTGGCACGACGTACATCGCCACGTTTCAATACTTCGATTTTTTCGATGCTTGGGCCTACCAATGGGAATATTCTCTCTACACCAATGCCGTTAGAAATTTTACGTACTGTAAATGTTTCACCTACAGTAGATTTATTTTTACGCTGGATTACTGTTCCCTGAAAAACCTGAATACGTTCTTTATTACCTTCTTTGATTTTTACGTGAACAGCTACAGTGTCTCCTGCTCTGAATTGAGGATGAGAAGCTCTTTTTTCGGCATAGTCAGCTTGAACAAGCTGCATCAACGGATGATTATTCATGATTGAAAAATATCTTTAATTGTTTGATTTTCAGGGGTTTCCAAAAACGGACTGCAAAGATATGATATTTTTTCAAGCAAAAAAAGATTTTTTGCGTTTTTTTACCTAAAACTGAGCAATAATATTCAAAAATCAGGCATTATAGCCCAATTCACTCAATGCAAGCCAGCTCATCAGCCCTGCACCTATCTCCAGGGCGGATTCATCAATGTCAAATGTAGGAGTATGAACGCCTGAAATAATGCCTTTTGCTTCATTTCGGGTACCTAATCTGTAAAAACAAGCATCTGTAACCTGAGTATAATAAGCAAAATCTTCGGCTGCCATCCACATATCAAGGTCTATGACATTGTCACTGCCCATAAATTCTATGGCTTTGCCTTTCATGCGTCGGGTAAGCTCTGGATTATTTTTCAGAAACGGATACCCTTTTTGTATAAAAAAATCACATTCTCCACCCATCGCTTCGGCGATTCCTTCTGCCATTTTTTTCATACGACGGAGAGCTTCTGCACGCCATTCTTCATCCAGAGTCCGAAATGTTCCTTCGAGTTTTACTTCATTAGGTATCACATTAGTAGCTCCATTGGCTATCACTTTGCCAAACGACAATACAGAAGGTATTTTTGGATTGGCATTGCGACTCACTATCTGTTGCAGAGCTACTATGAGATGTGAAGTAATTAAAACCGGATCTATCAGCATCTCAGGCATTGCCCCATGTCCTCCTTTTCCTTTTACGGTTACATACAACTCATCGGCACTTGCCATGTACAACCCCTCCCGAAAGCCAATTTTACCAACCGGAATATTGGGGGCTACATGTTGTCCCAACATACTTTTAGGGGTTGGATTTTCGAGCACACCTGCTTTTATCATCAATGATGCTCCGCCCGGAGCTACTTCTTCTGCCGGCTGAAAAACAAGTTTTATAGTGCCTTCAAATTCATCTTTGAGGTTATTCAAGATTCGAGCAACGCCTAAAAGGGATGTAGTATGCACATCATGCCCACAAGCATGCATAATACCTTCTTTAGTGGACTTATAAGGCACATTATTGGCTTCATTAATCGGAAGAGCATCAATATCTGCTCTCAATGCTACTGTTTTACTATCAGGATTTTTGCCTTCAATTAATGCCACCACACCTGTATCAGCTACACCTTCTATGGGGTTTAACCCTATTTCCTTCAGATTTTGGGCTACAAATTTTGCTGTTTCGTATTCCTGAAAAGAAAGTTCAGGGTGCTGGTGCAAATATCTCCTGATTTGTACCAAATCTGTGGAATACTGTTGAGCTAATGATTTGATTTTTTGCTGTAACGACATAAAATTTCGGATAGTCCGTTTTGCAAAAGTAAGGCTATTTTGTCTTACTTTTAAATTCTTAAGCTAAAAACTCTTATGAAACCCAGCAAAAAACTTCTGAAACGCATTCTTTACCTAATAATCTTTGGTTTTATCCTTGCAAATCTGGTGGCTTATAATCATGCATGGAAGTTTACTCATTTTGCTGATAGTAGTGTAATTCGTACGCAAGACCCTAAAGATTTATCTTTTTCACAGAAACTTCAGACACTTTTTTGGGGAATAGATAATCCCAGACCTGTAAACCGGCAACAACCCGATACTACTTTTGAGACGGTAGCTATTCAGAGTCGGAAAAAGCTGGCAGGCTGGCTCATCAAAACAGCAAATGCCAAGGGTACTTTTATTCTTTTTCATGGATATGCCGATGCCAAATGGCGAATGCTGGAACGGGCAAAACTGCTGAGGCAAATAGGTTATAACACCCTTTTAATCGACTTTGAAGGGTGTGGCGACTCCGAAGGCAATGAAACGACAGTAGGATACAGAGAAGCCGATGATGTGAAAGCTGCTTTTGACTTTATAAAAAGTAAAGAGGAGAAACCGGTTTTTTTACTGGGAACCTCAATGGGTGCAGTGGCTGTATTAAGGGCAGTAGCCTATAAAAATATCAATCCACAAGCTATTTTTGCTGAATGTCCTTTTGGAACGATGCAACAAACGGTAAATAACCGGTTTAAGCTCATGAAATTGCCACCTTTCCCTTTTGCCGGCATGCTTATGTTTTGGGGAGGGATACAAACTAATTTTTGGGCATTTTCTCATAATCCAAATGAATACGCCAAAAAAATTACATGCCCGACACTTATTTTGTATGGTGAAAAAGACCATTTGGTAACAAAATCTGAAGTTGAGCAGATTTTTGAGAATTTACCTGACCACAAGCAACTCAAAACTTTTCCGATGGCAGGTCATAATCTTTTTGTTCCTACTACTGAAACAATAAAAGTTTCAGAAAAAGAATGGCAGCAGGTTGTTTATAATTTTTTGGATAGTAATCATTTTTAATGCTGATTCCTATTTAGAAAAAGTTTGAATAGTGTTTTTTTGAGAAAAAATAAAAAAATATTTTGAAATTGTTATGCAAGCATACTAATTTTGACTCAAAGTAGAAATTAAAGATATGCCTCAGAAAAATGAAATAACCAGAGAAATAAAAAAACCTGCAAAGTTTTTATACTTTACAGGTTTAGAAGAAGAAGTGGTGATGGACGGAATCGAACCGCCGACACAAGGATTTTCAGTCCTTTGCTCTACCGACTGAGCTACATCACCGTACTCTTTTTGTAAAAAGTGGTGCAAAACTACGGCAAGCTTTTTTAACTTCCAAGAAATTTGAAGAAAATAAATATCTAGCTTTTCAAAGAAAATTCATTTATTGTTGATTATCAAATGCTTAAATGAAGGTGAAAAAAGAAAATATTTCTTATTTTTTAGTATTGTAACAATAAAACGACTCGTAAATATGGCAATTATTCAACAGATTGTATTTATACTGGCATTAGGTGGAGCCGGTTATCTTGTCAGGAAAAGAGCCTCGCAGGTTATTAAAAACATTCGTCTGGGAAAAAATATAACTATAAACGACCATCCGGCTGAACGCTTACAGAATACCTTGTTAATTGCTTTCGGACAGAAAAAGATGTTTGAAAAACCTTTGGTTGGCTTGATGCACTTTGTCATTTATGCAGGTTTTTTATTGATAAATATCGAAGTGCTTGAGATAGTACTTGATGGCATATTAGGCACTCATCGGATATTTGCCCCTTTTCTCGGTGGTTTTTATCCGGTTCTCATCAGTTTTTTTGAACTGCTGGCAGTTGGTGTAATGGTGGTTTGTGTTATTTTTCTGGTTCGTCGTAATGTTCTTAAAATCAGCCGTTTTCAGAAGCCCGAACTGAAAGGTTTTCCGGCTCTGGATGCCAATATTATTTTGTTTACTGAAATTGTACTGATGCTGGCAATACTAAGCATGAATGCAGCCGATTCGGTTTTACAGGAAAAAAATGCAGAACATTATCACAAAGTAGGCAGGTTTGCTTTTAGTCAGGTATTGATTCCTTTGTTTCAGAACTGGGATGTATTGCCTCTGGAAATCTATGAGCGTTTGGCATGGTGGTTTCATATTCTTGGCATCTTTGCTTTTGCAGTTTATCTTTCTTATTCCAAGCATTTGCATATCATTATGGCTTTTCCGAACACTTATTTTGCCCGTCTGGAGCCTAAAGGTGAAATCCATAACATGTCTGTAATCACCAATGAAGTAAAATCAATGCTGGGTATTCCAAGCCCCCTAACCCCCGAAGGGGGAACTGTTGACTTAGGTGGAGAAACAGAAACGACTCCAGGCAGGTTTGGGGCAAAAGATATTAATGACCTAACCTGGAAAAATCTGATGGATGCTTATAGCTGTACAGAATGTGGACGTTGTACTGCTTCCTGTCCGGCAAATATTACAGGCAAAAAACTTTCTCCACGTAAAATTATGATGGATACACGTGACCGGATGGAAGAAGTGGGCAGAAACATAGAAGCCGGGCAAGAACCTTTTACGGACAATAAATCTTTATTGGATGATTTTATAAGCCGGGAAGAAATATTAGCCTGTACCTCATGCAATGCCTGTGTGGAAGCTTGTCCGGTAAATATCAATCCACTGGATATAATTATAGAACTCCGCCGGTTTGCCATTATGGAAGAAAGTCAGGCTCCACAATCATGGAATGCGATGTTTTCGAACATAGAAAACAACATGGCTCCCTGGAAATTTTCACCATCCGACCGTTTTAACTGGGCTGAAAAACTGAATGGCTGAGTATGAGAAGAAGAGAATTAATTACCAGCAAATATGTCTTTACACTTTCTCTATTAGTTATTGCGGTAACAATATTATTGGTGTATGTATCAGGCTTGGAAAATCACAGAAGCTTATATCTTAATTCGATATACTCTCTCAGTATTTTATCTGTTAGCTTTTTTCTTTTTATAACAGTAGGGTTATACAGTAATTATAAATTGCATGATGATGTAGGTAAAATTCTGACAAAAGAAAATATTGAAAAAATACCCCGTCCTAATGGAAGCTGGGATCTAAGTGGATTAGATTTATCAGGATTGGGTTCTGTTGGAGATGGATGTGGAGCTATAATTGGAGAAATAGTGGTCTGGATAGTAGTAGGGATTATCGCAATATTATTCATACTAGTATTCGGTTGGTTTTTATGGGCAGTTATATTGGCAATTTTTGCCATGCTTTACTGGATATTTTTCAGGGCGTTGAGAATGGTTTTTAAAATGGCTCCCGTTTGTAAAGACAACTTGCTCAAAAGTATGGGTTACGGATTATTTTATACTGTTTTATACAATTGCTGGATTTACGGCATCATTTTTAGTTTACATTTTTTGGTTAAATAAGTATGAATACCTATTTATTTAACATTATATTAATTTTATATAAAAAATTGGTAATCAATCGTTTGTGCACATAATTAAGAGTGAAATATTATTAATTAATTTCGTCTTGTTACTTAGTTGAATAAAATATATGGAAAATATCACTTATCATGTACCAACCGTTGCAGAACTTGCCGGAAAAGGCGAAACTCCCGAAATACTGTTTTGGGTGGGTTGTGCCGGAAGTTTTGACGACCGTTATAAAAGCGTAACCATAGCTTTTGCCAAAATTCTGAATAAAGTAGGGCTCAAATTTGCTGTGTTGGGTGCAGAAGAGGGTTGTACTGGCGACCCTGCCCGTCGTGCCGGCAATGAATTTATGTTTCAGATGCAGGCACTCAACAACATTCAGGTGCTGAATGGGTATGGCATCAAAAAAATAGTAACAGCCTGCCCTCACTGTTTTAATACCCTTAAAAACGAATACCCTGCCTTGGGTGGCAACTACGAAGTATTACACCATTCACAACTGCTGCAAGAATTGATTAATGAAGGAAAAATCAAATTGCAGGGTGGCGGTGAGTTTAAAGGCAAGCGTATCACTTACCATGATTCCTGCTACTTAGGTAGGGCAAATGAAGTGTATGAAGCCCCCCGTGAGGTATTACAGGCATTAGATGTAGCTTTGGTAGAAATGAAACGAAGCAAAAAAAATGGCTTATGCTGTGGAGCCGGCGGGGCACAAATGTTTAAAGAAGCTGAACATGGTAACAAAGAGATTAATATCGAACGAACTGAGGAAGCTCTACAAACCTCTCCCAATGTGATAGCAGTAGCCTGTCCATTTTGTATGACGATGCTGTCGGATGGCATTAAGAACAAAGAGAAGGAAAGTGAAGTAAAGGTGCTGGATTTAGCTGAACTGATTGACAAAAGTTTTTAAATGAAAATATTCAGAAAGGTTTTTCTTTTTCAGGTCAAAGTTATTCCAGTATTATTATTACTTGGATGGATAGCTGGTTTTGTTAATGAAAAGACAGCTTTTTCAAAACTAAAAGTTGTATCAGAAGAAGAGTTTATAAAAACTGTACTGAAAAACAATATAAATAGCTTTAGTCAGCACAGCAGATATTCATTTATTATAAAATTGCCTAACGGAGATAGTTATTACCATGACTTTGTTGACAAAGATGGTAAAGACCGGCTTATGGAGACTGTGGAGGGAAAAGGTCATAGTACTTATTATCTATCAGACAGTTTTAGTGATGTATATTCGGTAACTTTTATGGCTTCAGGCATTTTAATTAGTCTCTTAGCTCTAAACAGTCTGATTTTCTGGATTGTAACACTTGTTGATGTACTTAGGAGTAAGTTTAGAGATACTCAGGTCAAATGGATTTGGTTTATATTTCTTATTCTATTGCCATTTTTAGTTCCGATTTACTATTTATTTTTTGCTGAGGAACAAAAACAGCTTATTCCTTCTTAAAATGCAAAAAGGATGTGTCGCTTTATAGTGATACATCCTTTTTGTAAAATATTGACTACCTAGTGATTACACTTTTCCATTACTTCATGGAAACGGTCATGTAGGGCGGAAAGAGATTTTTTTACGTCTTCATCAGATTTTTTATCTTTTATCATTTTATCCAATGCTTTGCTCTCTTTTGCCAGCAGTTTAATGCTCTCTTTTACACCCTCTTTCTGATAAGCAACAGGTATTTCAGATTTAGCAAGAACTTCGGCTTTTTCAGCCATTTCTTTGGAGCGTTCTTTAATAGGTTTCAGGTTTCCTTCTTCTGACGGATGAAAGGTTGCGGACATCACTGAATGGAAATCATCTAATTCTTTCCACGTTTTTTTTTGGGCTTTTGCCTGAAAGGCAAAACCTGTTACAAGCATTACACAGATTAAAAGTACTTTTTGCATGGTTTTAAAAATCTTTATTTGAGATACTCCAAATATAATATTTCTCCTTCAAATTGTGAGCAAAATAAAATGAACCGCATATAAAGACGCAGATTTTAGCTAACTCAAACAACTAAAAAAGTACTATAAAACCGGAAAAGGATCATCAAATAAGATACCAGTATTCATCTGCCTTACTTCTTCTTCAGTGCAAAGGCAGGATTCTAATTCGCTGACAATCAAACTTTTTTGCATATCCTGTCCAATAAAAACAAGCTCATTGATACGGTCGCCAAATTGTATGTCCCACCTGTCTTCAATATGTTTTTGATTTTCTATAAACGAAGCATACCTGATACGCTCTTTAAAAGGCATACTTGCCCACCAAACTCCAGCATTATCTGTTCTTAAACTACCCCCGGCTTGTCCCCAGTTCATGGCTACTTGTGGTCGGGAAGCAATCCAGAATAATCCTTTGCTACGAATAATATTCGCATGCCAGTGTTTAGTAATGTAGTTCCAGAACCTTTCAGGGTGAAAAGGACGCTTAGCTCTGAAAACAAAAGAACTTATACCATATTCTTCGGTTTCGGGAGTATGAACTGCGTTGAGTTCCTGAATCCATCCGGCAGATTGGGAGGCTTTTTCAAAATCAAAAAGCTTGGTATTTAAAATGTACTCAGGTGCTATTTTACCAAAAGGACTTGTAATTATTTTAGCATCCGGATTGAGTTTTGCAAGAATGGCTTTTAACTCAGCCAGTTGATAGGATGTAACTAAATCAGTTTTATTAAGGACAATTACATTGGCAAACTCAATTTGGTCAGTTAGCAGATTCACAATGGTTCGGGTATCTGTCGAGTTGTCTTCATTGAGGTGGCGGTCTTGCAAGGTATCAATACTCCCGAAATCCTTTCCAAAATTAAGAGCATCTACTACGGTTACCATCGTATCAATATAAGCAAATTTTGATAAATCAATTCCTTGTTGTTCGTCTACAAATGAAAAGGTTTGAGCCACCGGAACCGGCTCAGAAATACCTGTACTTTCTATGAGTAAGTAATCAAATCTGTTTTCCAGGGCTAGTTTCTCTACTTCAATCATCAAATCTTCACGAAGGGTGCAACAAATACAGCCATTAGACATTTCTACCAGCCGCTCTTCGGTTCGTGAAAGCGAGTTTTGCTTTTTAACAAGTTGATAGTCAACATTTACTTCACTCATATCATTTACAATTACGGCTACTTTCAAGCCTTGTTTGTTGTGTAAAATATGATTGAGCAGGGTGGTTTTCCCAGATCCCAGAAAGCCACTTAATACCGTAACTGGCAGTTTTTTAGGTTTTTGTGAGATGGATAGATTTGACATTAAAAGGGGTATTTATATTTGCAACAATGTTGCAAATATAAATACCCCTTTTAATACAACAATATTTTTAAAAGATTTTATTTTGAATAAACAGAAAGACACATTTTCTAACTGTAGATAGCGAACCCTAAAAGAGTTAAAATAATGACAGTCAATGTTTAAATAGTAGCCCCTTTTTTGGATTTAGTAATTCTGGTTTATCGGTTAAATTGTATTGTTTTTCATAAAAATAAAAGATTGGACATTTTTTTAGTAAACCGAAATATTATTTCGAGGTTTTTCTCTTTTCAAGGCTGTCAATCAAAGGGGTTATGCCACCCTCATACATGGCTTTCATCATCCAATTGACAGCGAAATTGGTTTTTTCAGGCGTTCCTCCTTCAAGTGGGGGATGTGGATCATACTCCATGTCCAACATAATAGCCTGGGCATACCTGTCGCCATAGATATCTTTCATCATCCCGAGTGTCATATCTATTCCGGCAGTAACACCGGCACTTGTCCAATACTTGCCATCCTGAGTGTAGCGTTCATTAGCGGGAACAGCTTTATACTTCTTTAGAAAGTCTTCTTCGCGAAACCAGTTAGTAGAGGCTTTTTTTCCTTCCAGCAATCCTGTAGCACCCAACACCCAAACTCCGGTACAAACCGCTCCGGTATAATGAGTGTTTTGGTCTATTTTTTTTATCCAATCCAGCACCTTTTGGTCATAAGCTGCTTCGATGGTTCCTTTGAAACCGCCCGGAATAATGAGAATATCCAATTGAGAGACCGAATCAATAACGGTATTGGGTACTATTTCTACTCCCATTACCGTTTTGATAGTTCCTTTTTTAATGCTGATAAGTTTGGTTTTGACACCCATTGCCTGTCCCAATACATATCTGGGACCCATAAAATCCAAGTCGTTCACCCCATCATATACCAAAATTCCTATGGTTTTAAGATTAAATTTGGGTTTACCGAGAATCATTTCCAGCGAGTTGTCATGATCTTCAGGTTTATAATTTTCGAGTTCTTTGGCAAGTTTCACAGAATCCTCCTGATTCATAGAAACCTTTTCAGTAAGGGCTACTTCTTTTTTGGCTTGACACGACCATAATATTCCGGCGAATAAGAATAACACAATTCTTGTTTTCATTTTTTTGTAAATTTTAGGGTTAAACCGTATAAAGTAAATCCTGAGAAAATAGTAACTACTCCAAACAGGGAGAAAATCCGGATAAGCCAGTTATTGAAATTATCACGCTCGGCATAGTCCATGGTGTGCAGCATCCATAAGAAATCATAGACTCGCCACACATTGTTTCTAAAACTCTGAACCGTTCCGGTTTCGATAGCAACATAAACCGTGGTATAATTGGGCTTACCAAAGGTAATGGCATAAGCCGGAAGCGGTTTCTCACGGTACTCGTGGTGTCCGTTGGCAGAGGTCAGGTATTCCACACGAGAAATTTCAGAAGGGTTTTTCAGACTTTTCCGGGCGACCTCTATAGCCTCCTGTTGCGAAAGTGGTGTTTTGAGCCGAAGCGATTTTACCTCAAAAAGCATTACTTTTTGAGTCGGTTCTCCAAACTGGATTTGATAATAAGCAGTATCCAAAACAGATACCACCTGAATGGATTTAAGATGAAAATGAGGGGTTTTGTTCCGCAAACTGTCCAGCAACGGAGTCAGAGAACCACTACTTCCGGCAGGGAAGGGCAGAGGTGGTTTCTCCGCCCGGATATTATCGCCTCTGACCTGCTCTATATCAGTCCAGCTAAAATACAACCCTCCAGCGGTCCATGCCAAAAACTGGATGCCTACGATTAATCCAAGATAACGATGGGCTTTTCTTACCAGTCGTTGCATTTTAGCTTTATTCATTTTATGGTCGGGATTGGGGTTTTAAACTAAACACTTTCACTACAAATAGGAGGTGCTTCAATTGGAAAACCAGGGCGTTTGCTGTCTGAATTAAGGTTTAGAATTTTCCGGTAAGTGTTACTCCCCACATTCTGGGTGTACCCATCATGTAAGAGCCGTAACCATACGCCACATAACGCACATCATTAAGATTACGAACCCACAAAGCGATATCTAAATGATTGCCGGTTACACCTGCTCGGGCATTGAACAGACCATAAGCATCCTGATGATAGACATTTACAAAATCCAACTGATATTCACCTATGTACCTGAATTCACCTCTTACAAATGCCTTGAAGTTTTGTGCAGAGTTAGAAAAAGGTATGCCGTATTGAACTGCCAGCATAGACTGCAAGGCTGGATTATTAATTGCTTTATTGCCTTTGTAATTTTTTACTGCATTGGTGGTTACATCAAATAGCTCTAATTTTTTGTATTCGCTGTTTGAAGTACTGGCAGTCCAGTCTATTTGCAAATTTTTGGCAGGAAGTGCCGATGCTTCCAGTTCCAGTCCGAAGTTATTCATATCACCTACATTCAGCGAAGCATAGTTTATGCCGTCCTGAGAAGTGGAGACTTGTTGGTCTTTTTGTTGAAAATAAAAAGCAGTAAGATTGATTTTAAGTCGATTGTTTAACAAACTGTTTTTGATACCTAATTCGTAGTTGTCTGATTTTTCAGGATTGTAAGTTGGATTAGTTGTACTGCCAAAATTAAATCCGCCTACCCTGAATCCTTTGGCATAAGAACCATAAATCATAGAATTATCCGTCAATTTATAACTCAGGATAACTTTGGGTGTAAAAGCATTGAAGGTTTTTTTGGCGGTGCTGTCCGGTGAAAGCAATGTTACTACTTTGTCTTTTTCAAATAAAGAATTTTGAGTCAGTTCTCGATGCTCTACATCATACCTTGCACCAACCGTAACATCAAATGCCGGAGTTATAGCATAGGTAGCCTGTCCATAAAATGCTATGCCATAAGCATTTCTTTTCCCATTTCCGATAGAAGCATAAGGAGCTGTTGGGTCAAAAAGTGCATAATCCTGGTCATAATAGGTTGTGCTGCTATTTTTTGATTTTTCGCCAAATAGAAACGCTCCTGCTGTCCATTTAAACTTACTGGCATTTGCCGGCGATGAAAACCGAAATTCTTGCGTAAATTGATTTTGTTTTGACCAGGTTGTAAAACTGATTAATTGGTCTGGACCAAAATCATAATCAAATCTTCCGGGCAACCAAATGTGATAATTTACAAATGCAGTGATAGAGGTAAAATTGAAACTGTTGCCGAAATATTTTACTGCCAAAGAGGTGTTGAAATTGGTTCGGCGTTCGGTATTATCCCAGTTTCCAAAAACCGTATAAGGATTGGCTCTGGCAGCACTATCTGTTGCTGCCCAGGGATAAGCTCCTTTGTCTTTGTCATTTTCATACCTTGTGTTCCAGTCTATTGTCCACTTATCTGAGGCGAGATATTTCAGATTCACATTTCCGCTGTAGGCGTTATGGTGGTCAAAATCTTTGGTATTCAGGGTAGGATTTGAATAAATTGCCCCACGACCATTTGATTGCAAGCCTGCATTCACAAACAATTTATCTTTGATAAGCGGTGCATTGAAACCTATACTGTACCGCTGTTGTCCATAATTACCAAAGTTTACTTCGGCAAATCCGCTTGTCTTGTTCGTAGGTCTTTTGGTAATGATATTGAGCACCCCGCCAAAAGCATTTCTACCGTAGAGCGTGCCCTGAGGTCCTCTTAAAATTTCTACCCTTTCGATGTTATTGAAATTAAGTGGTGCCGAAAAATAATCAAACTGATAAACGCCATCTATATAAGTAGCAACCGCCTGGTCATTTGAAAAGCCCATTGCTCCCCGAATATTCAGAAAATTAGAACCGGTACTGTTTCCGTGTTCTACGGTAAAAGTACTCGGAGCCAGTGCCGTAAGGTCAGTGATAGTCCAGACCCGATATTCTTCCAACTGTTTTGAGTTTAAGGAAGTAATAGCTATAGGCGTTTTTTGCAAACTGGTTTCCACTTTGTCGGCGGTTACTACTACTTCTCCCAGGGTTTGTGCGTTATCAGAGAGTGTAACTTCGATATTCAGGGTTTGGTCGGAAACTTCTGCCTGCTGAATTTTTGTTGCAAAGCCTACTGCACTGAATTGTAATTGGTATTTCCCTTTTTTTAAGTCAAGCGAGAACTTCCCGTCTTTATCAGCTACAATGCCATTTTGGCTATTGAGGACTACAATGTTTGCAAAAGCAATCCCTTGTCCGGCATCGTTTTTCACAGTTCCTGTAATATTCTGAGCAAAAACGGAGGCAGAGAGTAGCGATAGAATAAAAGCAATAATTTTGATTTTCATGATTTAATATTTTGATTAGATTGTTGAAGCAGTTTGTTGAAATTTTTTAGTAGGTTTTCGGTTTCTCCGCCACCAAAGCAGGAAACCGGTGATAGAGAGTAATCCGGGGGTTAATCCCACAAATATGTATAGCACCTTGGAAACATCTCCGGCAAACGAACCCACATGGAAAGAATAGGTAGAGGCTGCGATTTTAGTTTGCAACGTTTGGTTGTTTATGTCATATATTTCTTCTACCTCTCCTGAAAATGGATTGAATGTGATATGACTGGCAGATCTTGAAATGACGGTTGGAGTATGTGGTACTTCTCCCATAGCACTAATTTTTTCTCCTTCCTCAAAGGGTATATAGAAATAATGCGTTTTAAATCCGGGAATTTTCTTTTGTACTTGGAGCACCATTTCTTCTAATGAAGCAAAGGGTTGAGAAATTTTAGCTTTTGGGGTATAACTCTTCCAGAGTTCGGGGTCAAAACCAGACCAATTCATTTCTAATCCACTATAGAAGATTAAAATATTGAAAACCAAAGTCCAAACGCCTATTATTCTGTGAATATCGGAGGTGGCTGTTCGCCAGTTTTTGAATTTAACAGGCAAACGAAATAATAAAACCTTCCATATAAACTTTCGGTAAACGATAATTCCGGTTAAAATGGAAGTAAAAAAAGTGAAACAAATAATGGCTAAGATAAGAATGCCGTAAGAACCCAAGTGCAAACTGTAATGAAAAGTATGCACCCATTGAATCAATAAATTAAAATCACGATGGTTGCCTTCCCGGATTATTTTTCCAGAATAAGGATTAATATCAACCAAATACAAATCCCATCTGTGAAAATCATCTTTTATGGTAGCATTGTCATACAACCGGAATTCGTAAACGTCTTTATCGTTTTTTGGAAAATGTAGAATATTAGTTCCTGATGCTTCAGGATATCGTTTTCTCAGAATTTCAACCAATGAATTTAAATCTAAACGTTTTTGCTCAGGTTGAACGGTGAGTAAATCACTATTCAACCATTTATCTAATTCATCCTGATAAACTAAAATGGCTCCCGTTATGGCAACAAATAGTAAAAAAACACCTGTAATCAGTCCTAACCAGCTGTGTAGCTTAAAAATTGTTCGGAGTATTCGATTTTTATTCATAAAATGATGTAAAAAAATCCTTACAGAAATCATTTCTGTAAGGATTTTTTTTAGAAGTTATAATTTAAGCCCAATCTAAAATTTCTGGGTTCTCCCACAGGGATGAGAACTTTTGAATAGTAACCTCCGAGAAAATACCGTTGGTCAGTTATATTGTACAGATTAAAATCAACTCTGAATGCTTTGATTTTATAACTTATGTTAGCATCCAGCAGTCCGTATGCAGGAAAAATAAAATCTTGAGAAGACGTTTGACCTACTCTTTCGCCAACATATCGATAGCCTAATCCAATACCAAGGTTTTTTAGTTTTGGAGCAGAAAAATTATATTTCAACCAAAGGTTTGCTACGTTTTTAGGAGCATTTTGGTAAACATCCCCCTTATTACCAATAGAGCTATTTTCTGTAAGCTTTGTTACATTGTAAGCATAACCGGAAATTAAACTAAAATTGCCTATTTGCCCCTGAATGCTTACCTCAATTCCCTGACTCCGAACACCGGAAACAGGAATTTGTCTAAGACCGGTAGGGTCATTGGGATCGGTGGTAAGGACATTAACAAACTCTAAATTATACAAAGCAACCATCGTTGAAAGCTGGTTATTCAGGAAGTCCCCTTTGTAGCCAATTTCAAATTGCTTGCCTTTTTGCGGTGGGAATGGACCCCCGGCTTTTCGGTTATTTGATGTTTGTGGTAAAAAGGATTGTGTATAGCTTCCGTAGAAAGAAATGTTAGACTTGGGAAGGAAAATCAATCCTAAACGAGGTAAGAAAACACTGGTAATAGAAGTATCAGGAATTTGTGTATAATTTTTATCAGATGCAGGGATATTGGTGCTGTAATAGTCATCAAAACGCCCGGCTAATAATACTTTTAATTTTTTACCAATACTTATTTGATCTTGGAGATAGCCACCTATTAACCTATAAGTTTGTTTATCATCTTCTAAAAAATAAGATGCATCGTTTGCTAATGGATATTTTGAAAAATCGTCTTTACTGTAGTCCGGTTTTTGCCAATTTACAAAATAATCGGGTATTTCCATAAAAACTTAAATCTATTCCTGCTAATACCGTATGTCTGATTAAATTATCTCCTATTTTATAAGAGGCAAAGGCACTTGTCTGAAAATTATAAGGACGATACTCCCAGGTATCATATCTTCTAAAAAGAGTATCCAGTTTTTTTCCATCTGCTCCATAAGGTCCATAATGCTCACCCATGCTTAAAGAAGAGCGGATGTAACGAGACATCAAGGCAAACTTGAGTTTGTCTGAAAACCGATGATTAAATGTCAGTGATATAACATTGTTTTTACCAACACTATAATCTTTTGGACTTTGAAAAACATAAGACAATGATACTTTATCCCAATTAAAACTGCCATCTTGATTTTGCGTTACAATCGACCCTCTGTCATAGGCAAATTTTGAATTTTGCCATGAGTACACATATTCTAAAAGCAGATTACTTTTATCTGAAAAGTGGTATTGTAAGGAAGGAGCAAGCATGGCTGTTTGGGTTTTCTGGAAATCTCTGAAACTTTCAGTTGTCAAATACCCTCCGACAAAACGGTATAATAACTTTTTGTCCCTACTTATTGACCCAGTTGCATCCGCAGAAAACATCAGCCTGTTCCAACTGCCGTATTGCACATTAATGTTTTGCATCCTTTCAGTTTGAGGTTTCTTTGTATTCATATTTATTACTCCTCCCGGATTACCCGCACTGAACAATGCAGATGAAGGACCTCGAACAATGTCCACACTTTCTATGTTCCACAGCTGAGCGTGCTGATAGTATTGAAAAATATTACCCCGAATTCCATTGTATAATATGGCATCTTCTTGTGCAGAGAAACCCCTCATTGTAAATATGGTGTGGTTGGTTGGAGCAATTACTCCCGTCATATTTCGAGTGAGTTCATTAACAGTAAATAATTGCTGGTCTTTTATTACCTTATTCGAAATAGACTGAATCGATTGAGGCATCTCAAGTAAACGGGTGTCTGTGCGTGTACCAATATTTGTAATTACTTCGCCTTTGTAACTATTTGTCTGCCCTGTAACTATCACTTCTTCAAGTTCAGTTTGGTTTTCAGAGAGTTGCAGGTTGAGACTCAAGGTTTTGCCATCAGCAATCAATACATTTTGCTTGGATGCTGTATAGCCCACACCTGAAGCCGTGAGGGTATAAGTGCCTGCCGGAATGTTTTTGATGATAAAGCTTCCATTATCGTCTGTGGGTGCCCCCAGTGTAGTACCTTCCAACCCTACATTGATGCCGATGAGTGGTTCATTTTTAGCAGACTTGATGCTGCCTTTAATGATACCCGTCTGAGCCAATAGAGGATTGCAAAGTGCCAGTAAAACCAAAAGTAAGATATATTTATGGGTCAATTTCATGATTTTTAAGATGTCTGTAGAATATTTTAAATGGTTATTTTATAAAAAGCCTGCCTGCCACAAAAAAGAATGAGATATGCAGCACAAGTAAAAGAATGGCTAACAGGATAGTAACAAATTGAAATGAATGTGCCAGCCTGGCGAAAGATTTTGTATTTTTCATATTGATTTAAAGAAAACAAGGAAGAATAATATCCAAAACATAGTTACCGGAAAGGCAAAAAGTACACTCAGCATCAAGTACTTTTTGTTTGTATCAGGCAGTAAGCTCACACCTGTTCCGGTCAGCAAGATTTCTAAATGCCTGCGGGAAAACATGAGATTTTAATTTTTGATTTTGAAAAACAGACGAAATATCCCTGTCAGCATCAATCAGGCTGGCAAAGCATAATTTTCTGATAATCAAGAGATTTCAGTTATAAAGGATCAAAAAAAGAAATTATGATAAACGGGGTGGTTGGAAGATGGAGAATGTAGGGGCAACCATTTTACCGGACAGGTAAAAGAAAGCAGGTTTTTCGGAAATCAACTCCGTAAGCAACGGAATGAAAACAGAGACATTATTATGGTAAAAAACCTCAATCTTTTGGGTTTTGAGCAGGTTAGCCATATTTTGGCGTTCCTGCTGCTCGGCTGCTTTGAGTTTTTTGGCAAGATAACATTGTCCGTTACAATGCAATTCCGGACGATTTTTATTTTCGCAGAGTACTTTTGCCACATACTCATTATTCAATACAAAATAAGCAAAAATGCCCATCTGGCTGAATATCTGATAGTTCAGTGTGAAAATGAGTAATATGGCAATAAATTGTTTCAACGCTATTTTAATATCTTTTTAGCCTTATCTAATCCGTAAACCATTTTATCACGCATGGCTTTTACTTTTAGCTGCTGGTCTTTGAGATATTCAGATTTTTGTGATTCGGTTTTGCCTTCCATTTTGCTGTCAAACTGGTGCATCCAATCCATCATGGCATTATCGGCAGCGTCGAGGTCTGTGAGCAATGAATCCAGTTGTTGTTTTTCGGTAGCATATTCCGGTTTTGTCTTTATTTTATTCAGGCTATCCAGCGTCTCAATTTTCTTTTTGGCTTTTGACTTAAAATTCATCAATTCATCCATGCGAGGCATCACCTCATCGTGTACGGACATCACCTCTTTAAATAATTTCGCAGAAACGAGAGTTGTATCTTGTTCTTGTGTGGTATCACTGACTTTTTTTTCAGAACAGGCAGCCAGCAAACCCAGCAGCACAATACATATTAAACTGTTGATTTTCATATAAAAATTGATTTTTAAGTTTATTTCTCTTCTAATAAAGTTGGAATATCGGCAATGAGTTTGTCAACGGCTGCGGGTTTTGTGCCATCATACAACCCCCTTATACGACCTTCTCTGTCCACCAAAATCAAAGCCCCATCATGCAAAATGCCCCCAGGTTCGTTTTTATCTTCTTTGGCTGTAACCAGATAGCTCTTTTGTCCTATTTCATAGATTTTTTCTTTTTCTCCCGTCAGAAAATGCCATTGCTTAGCATCTGCCCCAAGATTTTCAGCATATTGTTTCAAAAAAGCAACAGTATCGTGCCGGGGGTCAAGTGTATGTGAAATAAAAATCACATCCGGATTGCCTTTGAATTTATCATATACCCGAATGGTTTCTCTTTTTACTATGGGGCAAATGGTAGGACAGGTAGCATAAAAAAAGTCAGCAATATAGATTTTTCCTTTCAGCGCTTGGTTGGTAATCGTCTGATTTTCCTGGTCGGTAAAAGAAAAGTTAGCAATAGTGTGGTAAATAATCTTGCCATTTTCCTCCATTTTTTCCCCCAGAATAGGTAGCTTTCTGCTCTCACACTGCGAAAACAAGACTATTACTACACCAGCCATCAGAATTCGGAATATATGTCTCATATCATATTGATTTAATATCTGAAAATTTTACTGACAAATATCGTCAGCCTTTCGTTAAAACATAACAGTCAGATGCACCATGCCTCTGGCGTTTGCCCGAATATTACCATCTGCCAGATGTTGAGATAAAGGATTTTGAAAATTAACCCCAGTCGAAATCTTTCCAAAATATATCTCTGTGCCGATGGTTGCCATTGTTAAATATCCCCCTGTATTGATAACCTCTTTACTTGATTTTTTATCTTCTGCCGAAATTTCAGCTGTCAATCCGGCATTGGGCATCAACCCTATTCGCCCGATTTTTTGCAGGTAAAACAATGACATAGCTGCATTTAATCGGTTGCCAAATTGATATTGGTTTTTGTTTTGAGTATTCATTTTATAAGTCATGTCGGCATTGACACCCCATTTTTTATGACGAATTGTGTAAATGAGACTGGCTATAAAATCGGTACTGCCAGTGCCTAACTGAAAGTTAGGATTGGCTACATTAACCAAATCGCTTTCCTCGTATTTATAGCTACCTGTCGGTAATTTTACCCCGCCACCTATCATCAGGTTGTGTCTGAATGTATGTGGCATACTATCCTGAGGAGTAGCATACAAGGTATAATTAGCCAATAATGCCATATCGCTTAATCCATTGAGTTTTTGGGTAACTCCCGCCTCTGTTTTTACATTAAAGTTATATGGAATAAAAGCCATCAGTTGCAATTTGCGGGAAGGATAAAATCTCGCCCATATTTCAGTGGTCTGGTAGGTTTCATTGGTTTGAAAAAAACTGCCTACATGTGAATTATAATTACGAAATCTGTAACGTATGCCTGCGAAATTGCGATGAAATTGTGGTAAAATCCCATAATAATAACTTCCTACGCCACAACCACATATTTCGCATGCCTCTGCCTGCAACCCTGCCATCATTCCAAAAAACAATAGTATTATTTTAAATGTTTGCTTCATAAATCTGTTTTTTTTAATACTCTGAAAAGCGTTTGTTTTGGAGAAACTCATCATCAGTAAGTGTTTTCAGAAAAGCGATGATTTGTTTTTTATCGGTTTCACTCAATATTATTCCTTTCGTTCCATCGCTTTTTTGTAAAGTAATATCAAGATTAGGTATATCTGCTACACCTGTTGAATAATGCTCAAGAACATCCTCTAAAGTCCGAAATCTGCCATCGTGCATATAAGGGCGGGTAACTTCTACATTTCTTAAACTGGGCACCTTAAACTTGTATTTATCAGTTTCGTTCAGAGTAATCAGGCTTCTGCCCTCATCTGGTACAGGTTGCAACGGCAATCCGTTATTTCGAAAAGAATGGTCAGTAAATAGCTCGCCTGCATGGCAGGCAGCACACTTTTGCTTAAACAATTGTAATCCACCCATTTCTTCATCTGTTAAAGTGATACCAGACTCTTTCCTGACATATTTGTCATACTTTGAATTTGCTGATACCAGTGTGAGCATAAACTGAGAAAGTGCCTGTAAAAAATGAGATGTTGTAATCTCTCTGCTACCAAATGCTTTCTCAAACATTGGGGGATATTTTTGAGAGTCTCTCAATTTTTGTAATACATGAGGAAGTGTTTCAGCCATTTCATTCACATTTTCAATAGGAGCAGGCGGAAACAAGTCAAGATGAATGACCCCACCATCCCACATAAAACTATTTTCCCAGGCAAGGTTTTGCAAAGGCATCGAGTTACGTTTGGTAAGGTGATTGTCAATGCCATGACTTAAAGCATGTCCATGTTGGGTAAAACAGGCGGTTTGCTGGTGACAGCTGCCACAACTCACACTACCGTCTGCTGAAAGTATGCCATCATAAAACAATTCTTTCCCTAAAGCAACTCCTGCCGGAGTGAGCGGGTTTGCTTGAAAATCGTAAGAAGGTTGTGGGAAATTGTCAGGCACCTGGAAAAGTATTTCCGGTTTCTCGGAATTTACTTTACACCCAAAAACACAGCACAAGACCCACAACCCAATAATCAGCTTATTTTTCACAGCAATTATTTTGGATCGTTATGAGTATGGTCGTATACAAATCCATTAACATAATTAGTGGCAATGGTAGAAGAAAAAGTACCTCCCATCACTACCGCATTAGAAGAAAGGCTTACATTAGGGCTGCCATTCATCACTTTGGCTATATCAAAAAGTAAGTGTACTTCAGGAGCGATATTGCTTCTTACAGTAGCTTTGTCACTTCCGAAAGTCAGGGTTTTGGTCTTTATATTATTGATAGTCTTTGAAGAATAACCCCCATAACCGCCTACATGGAACAGAAAAGGATGATTGCCGTTGGCATCTGCCGGAGCTTGTGGTGAAGTACCTTCCATTTTAAAGAAAATATATCCCGAATTCCAACTCCAATACATACTTGCTCCAGCACCAGCAATATCCAATGCTCCAGTTCTCTTACTCACATCTGCCGTATTTCTAAGACTATCTACCCCAATTGTAAAGGTGATGCCCACATAATCAGCCTGGGGTACCTTGCTTAGCTCTAATTCCTGAGAAGCTGCCACATCTTCTTTTACAAGAAAATAACTGCTATCCTGCGGAACTACATACTCCGTACCATCTGATTTTTTTAGCCGGATATTGCTGATATAATACCAAAGTTTTGAAACAGCATATTTTTCACTGCTGGCATTAGTATATTCAGTGTTCAGAGCAAAATCCTGACTGCCGGCAACATTGTCTATGTGAACAGTCAGGTTTCCTGTGCTATTGGGGTCTGCATCAGGAGTTTCGTCATTGGTTTTGCAGGAAAATACACTAATAGTAACTACTGTAAATAATAAAATGAATATATGAGTGAATTTCATAATCGAAATAAAAATTAAAATTTGATAGAAAAAGTAATCACTTCTTTAGCATTGAGGTAAAGAAATAGATGATAAACCTGACTTACTTTTCAGCATAAAAAGCAAGAGGCTTACTTAAAAAAATAAGAAATGGTAATTTATCCTTTTCAGATTTGGGGAGGGTGAAAGATTCCGGAAAGAGACGGAGAAGAAAAATATTCGGAATAAAAAGCTATTTTTTTATCATCTTTATGAAAGAAAAAACAGGGAAAAGAAGGCAGGTCTGCTGAAAAACAGAACAACTTTATTTCTTTCACTTTAAGCAGGTTAGCTATATTTTGGCGTTCCTGCTGCTCGGCTGCTTTGAGTTTTTTGGCAAGATAACATTGTCCGTTACAATGCAATTGCGGACGATTTTTATTTTCGCAGAGCACTTTTGCCACATACTCATTATTCAATACAAAATAAGCAAAAATGCCCATCTGACTGAATATCTGATAGTTCAGTGTGAAAATGAGTAATATGGCAATGAGCCTGTGAATCATGCCACAAAGATAAAGACCGAAATCTGATTAATTACAAACCTTTTTGAAAATTTAATGTACTAATTAAATACAGTCTTTATCTTGCTTGTGTGTATAATCAATTTTATCTCCGGTTACATGAATGGCAGATATACGAGCTGGAAAAATCACAATAAACTCACCAATCAAAAATGAGAGAGTATTAAATCCCTGTAAGAGTTTGTAGTATAAGCATTAGTTATCAGCATCTTATTCTTTGCAGGGTTTATTTCTTTAAGAATAAAATGTGTAAAAGACTTAAATTAGTACAGATAAGATAAAGACTGGTAAAATTGTACCGGAAACGAGTAAAACAATGTTTTAGTAATGTAAAAGAAGAGGTTTTGGAAAAAGATAAACTCTTTTTTACATTTATTTGTGACTTATTCTATAGTAGCCGCCATTATGAAAAAACTGTGGGAAAATTTTTTTTACTCGTTTCCGGTACAACTTTTACTACTTCACATAAAAAAAAACACCTGGTTGTTTGTCATCTGGGGTATTTTATTCGGCTTTTTGTTTGAAAATGGCATAGGTGATTTATTTGGTGTTCCCTACCTTTTTCTCGACCCTGAGTACAACCATTCAGTGGATTTTAAGAGTCTTGTTATTCTGGGTGTAGCAGTGGGTGGATTTATTATTGCCTATCACATTACCTGCTATATTATTGATGGACATCGGTTTCCTTTTCTGGGCAATGTATCGCAGCCGTTTACCAAATTTATTTATAATAACAATACACTGCCCTGGGCTTTTGTAATTACCTATCTTGTAAATTTTATCAGATTTCAGCTGAATAATAGCTTTATAGATGAGAAAGTGAGTGTCTGGAAAAATCTCACCTATGATATTCTGGGATTTATAGTAGGTTTACTAATAGCCATCGTACCAATGGCGTTGTACTTTGTGAGCACCAATCAGGATGTGTTCAAGATGGTAGCTAAGGGAGTAAATCGCAGGCTTATCAACCCCAAGATACGACGGGTAAATGTGATGAAAGATTTTGCACAAGCTCGTACCAACCGTATCAGAGTAGATACTTATCTGGATTTTCTTTTTAGATCTCACAAAGCTGATTCTGTACTTACTGACCTTGCCACTGCACTTAAAGTATTACGCCAAAATCATCTGAATGCTTTTATCATACAAGTGTTTGTTTTTGCACAAATTGTATTTTTGGGAGTATTTCGGGACAATCCTCTGGTACAAATTCCGGCAGCAGCCAGTATTATTCTTTTCTTTACACTTGCTCTGCTTTTTAGTGGTGCAGTAGCTTTGTGGTTACATCGTTGGGCTAATCCGGCACTCATTGCTGCATTTTTGCTTCTAAACTGGGTTTGGCAGAAAGACTGGTTTGAAGCAGACTACAAAGCCTTTGGACTGGATTATACAAAAAAAGAATATGCTGATTATTCTTTTGAAAGATTGCAAAAATTAAGTAGTGATTCTCTTTACCGGAAAGACAAAGATTCTACACTTACTATACTGGAACGGTGGAAGGTAAAAAGCACTACAACAGGCAAAAAACCTACCATGATATTGATATGTACCAGTGGTGGAGGTGAGAGAGCTGCCGTCTGGACTATGCGTTGTCTGCAATATGCCGATAGCGTATTGCAAGGCAATCTGATGCGAAAAACCACATTAATTACAGGGGCATCGGGTGGGCTTATTGGGGCTGCTTATTTCAGAGAGCTATATTTGCAAAGGTTAAAAGATACAACAGTACAACTTTATACCGAACGCTGGCTCGATAATCTGGGTAAAGATAATCTCAACTCTGTTGCACTTACGTTGGTTGTAAGTGATTTACTTTTCAAAACCAAGCGATTTGAATATAACGGGTTTAACTATTACAAAGACAGGGGCTATGCCTTCGAACAATCACTGGGGCGAAATACGGAATGGGTTTTAGACAAAAAGCTGAAAGACTATTATTTACCTGAAAGACAGGCATTGATTCCAATGTTATTTGTTTCACCTACTGTAGTAAATGACGGGCGTAAACTATATATCTCTCCTCAATACGTATCTTATATGACTGCTCCTGATTCAATTACCAAGCGTAATCTGACCCGTTCTGTAAAAGGCATTGAATTTCGGCGTTTTTTTGAAGCACAGCAGGCAGATAGTCTGCGTTTTTTGAGTGCTTTACGAATGAGTGCCACATTCCCTTATATTACGCCTAATGTAACACTGCCCAGCAATCCGGAAATGGAAATTATGGATGCTGGTATTTCAGATAACTTTGGTATACATGATGCTATTCGGTTTTTATATGTATTTAAAGACTGGATTGCTGCCAATACATCTGGCGTAATACTACTTTCAATCAGAGATACTCCCAAAGATTTTGTTATTGAAGCCCAACCTAAACAATCACTGTTTCAAAAAATATTTACTCCGATAGGGAGTCTTTATACAAATTGGCATACCCTTCAGGATTTTAATAACGATAATGAAGTGGAATATGCCAGAAGTTGGTTTAAAGGCAAGCTCAGCAGGGTAAATTTGCAATATACACCACAATTACTTGAATCTAGGCAGGATAGTTTACAAACAGATTCTTTAAGACTTAAGTATCTTCAGAAACGGGCTTCATTAAGCTGGAGACTTACTGAACGTGAGAAACAAAGTCTAAGAGAAACAATTTTTGAACAACGTAACCAGTTGGCAATTGAAACACTCCGGTTTTTATTAAAGTGATGTAGATTTGAATTGGAAATATGTCTAAAAATTGTGGTTATAAAATTTGGGTTTAGAGTAGAAAATAACCCAGCCTGAACGATAAATAGTATTAATTCAAAAAATAGAAAATAATGTGTCTGAGGTGAGAACGGGATGATAAATTCAATGCTAATGGTTTAGGTATTGAAGTAAAGAAATCACAAAAGAAGATATGTTACTTTTAAGGGAAGATAACTATAAAATCGTTTTTAATATTGGTAAAAAGAGAGATATCTGAATAATACCTCTCTTTTTTATAAATATTTATTTAGGTAAAAAATGGTTAATCCTGTTTTTTTAGTTTTCCTATCTTCTCCCATGTAGGGTCTGGTGTCATTGTTACTGCAAAGTATATTCCATCTGTTTTTTTGTATATCATACCTGTACTTTTTCCCATTTGAGCTACAACCTGATTAGGTGAGAGTTTGTACATGTTTCCTGTTCCAGCATCTATAATAATACCTAACAAGCCACCAAATATTAAATTGCCAAAAAACCACCCATCTACCTCTCTTTTTATTTTTATTTCATATGGATAGTAACCATCCATCTCTATTTTAACCTGGTATTCTTTTTTTCCACTTACTTCTCCTGGAAGCCGTCCTTTTCTCTTAAGTGGAATACTTTTAGGAGTTACACCTATTTTTCTGCCATCTATAGTGATAGTAGCACCTGAAGGCTGGCTGGTAAAGTCAACAGTTTGATTAGAACCGTGGATGATTGAGGCACAACTGGACAAAAAAATGCCTGAAACAAGCAAAATAGCTGTTTTTCTAATTAAATTACGCATGGTTTTGGAAATGGATTGTTTAAGTAAGAATTGAAGAATTATCTGCAAATCTATATATAGAAACTTATAGTCACAAGATTCTCAATCAATTTGAGTCTTTAATGAATAATAAATAAAGGTAATGATATACCTGTTGATACCACAAATATAGTAAAAAATAGTTGATTTTTAATACTTAACTATTTGGAAATGAATAAATTAAATGTTATTTTTAATACATAAATCATAGCAAAAGGTATCAACAGGTATATCATTACCTAAATAAAAATAAAGGTAGCAGATTATGGCTTACTCATACAAACTCTGCTAACTCAAGCCAGCGGTCAGATTTTTGGGAGAGTGTGGCTTCCATTTCTTCGAGTTCTTTTGCCCATTTGGCTATTTCCTCATAGTTCTCGCTGCCAGCATTCATTTTTTCTACCAAGCCTGCTTTTTTATCTTCAAGCAAAGCTATTTCTGATTCAAGATTTTCAAATTCTTTTTGCTCTTTAAAAGTAAGTTTGCGTTTGCCTTCTGTTTTGGCTGGGGTGGTATTTTCTTTTACAGCAACAGGTTTTTCAGTAATTACCGTATTTGTTTTTTCTTCTGCCAGCCACTCCCGGTAATCGGTATAATTTCCATTAAAATCCCTGATATTACCTTCTCCTTCAAAAATAAAGAGATGCTCTACCAGTTTGTCCATAAAATATCGGTCATGCGAAACCAATAACAGACAACCCTGAAAATTCTGCAAAAAATCTTCCAGAATGTTGAGTGTAGTAATATCCAGATCGTTGGTTGGCTCATCCAGAATCAGAAAATTTGGGTTTTTTACCAGTACTTTCAGCAGTTGTAACCGACGTTTTTCGCCACCACTCAGCTTTTCTACAGGGGTATATTGCACAGCAGGCGGAAACTGAAAATGCGTCAAAAATTGCGAAACCGACAAGGTTTCGCCAGAACCCAGTGTAATTACTTCTGCAATCTCTTTTACTACATCTATTACACGTTGCCCGTCTTTATACGTTAGCTCCGTTTGGGTATAATAGCCAAAGGCAGTAGTGTCGCCGGTTTCAATAAAGCCCCCATCAGGTTGCAGATTACCTGTCAGCATATTAAGGAAAGTAGATTTACCCATACCATTTTTTCCGACAATGCCAATTCGGTCTTTTTTCTTAAAAACATAAGAAAAATCTTTTACAATCGCCTGACTGCCAAAAGACTTGTTGAGTTTTTCGATTTCCAGAATTTTGCTCCCCTGTCTTGCCATCTTCACATTCAGTTCCAGTTTGTTATCTGTTTTTTTCTGGCTCACTTTGTCTTTCAGTTCTTCAAAAGCATCTACCCGATATTGGGCTTTGGTGCCACGGGCTTTCGGTTGCCTGCGAATCCACTCCAGTTCCCTGCGAAAAAGGTTCTGATTTTTAGAAAGTTCGGCAGCATCAGCAAGTTCTCGTTCTGCTTTTTTCTCCAGATAATAAGCATAATTGCCTTCATATTTATACAACTTCCCATTTTCGAGAGCCACTATCCGGTTGCAGACTTTATCCAAAAAATAGCGATCGTGTGAAACCAGCAGCAAAGTAACATTCTGGGCAGCCAACTGGTTTTCAAGCCATTCGATAGTATCAAGGTCAAGATGGTTGGTAGGTTCGTCAAGAATAATAAAATCAGGTTGGTCGATAAGCAATTTTGCCAAGGCTACCCGTTTGCGTTGTCCTCCGGAGAGCTGAGAGATTTTCTTATCAAAATCGTGAATTCCCAGCCTGCCTAATATTTGTTTGATTTGCGTTTCAAAATCCCAAGCTTGTAGTTTTTCCATTTGCTCAATAGCCTGTTCCAATCCTCTGGTATCTCCCGAATGCAGTTGCTTTTCGTAGTTTTTTACAGCCTGAATCATATTGCCATCTCCTGACAAAGCTGTATCCATTACCGAAAGATTTTCGTCAAAAGCCGGATTTTGGTTAAGATAACCTACAGAAATCCCTTTACGTAAACTCACAGAACCTTCTTCAGGAGGTATTACGCCTGCTAAAATATTAAGTAATGTAGTTTTACCAGAGCCATTTTGTCCAACCAGTGCTACTTTTTCGCCCTGACTGATACCGAATGTGAGATTTTTGAATAAATATTTTTCACCGAAAGATTTGGCGAGATTTTCTGCTGAGAGGTAATTCATAACTTTAAATGAAAAACAGCAACAGAGGAGCATATAAACTACTTCTGCTGCTGTTTAGATTATTTTCTTTTTTTTATTGCTCTATCCTAAAGATGTGTGCCGGTATTTTTTCTGGACGTAATTCCACATAATTCCATTCATGATGCCAGGTATATTGGCGGTCGTCCATCAGGTCATAAAGCCTGTATGGCAATTCCGGATTGATACCCAACTCTACAAGTGGTAATTTTACCCAGCCTGACTGTTGATACATGGCATCCATACTGATAACTACCAGAATTTTATTCTTTTTGTCTTCATCGGTCTTTACAAAGCAAACAAACTGGTTGTTGTCAGTTTCTGCAAAAGTAATATTCCAGGTAGTCTGAAGAGCAGCGTTTTCCTTTCTGATTTTATTGAGGCGAGTAATCACATACCTGATTTTGGTTTGTTTATTCCAGTCCCAGTGTTTGATTTCATACTTTTCCGAATCCAGATATTCTTCTTTTCCATGAGCCACAGGAGCTGCAATATTAAATTCATATACCGGACCATACAATCCATAATTTGAGGATAAAGTACCTGCCAGCAATACTCGTATAATATGAGCAGGTTCTCCGCCTTGTTGCAGTACAGGTGGAAGAATATCAGGAGTATTAGGCCAGAAATTTGGTCTGAAATAATCCCGCATTTCAGTTTTAGTAAGTTCAGTGAGGTATTGTATAATCTCCTGCTGTGTATTTCTCCAGGTAAAGTAAGTGTAAGACTGAGTGAAGCCAATTTTTGCCAGTCGCTCCATAATCCGGGGACGGGTAAAAGCTTCAGATAAAAATATAGTATCAGGTGTCTTCTTTTTCACTTCTTTGATTAGCCATTCCCAAAATCCAAAAGGTTTGGTATGAGGATTATCAACTCTGAAAATAGTTACTCCTTTTGAAATCCAGAAATCAACGATGCTTTTCAATTCTTTCCAAAGATTTTCCCAGTCATCTGTTTCAAAGTAGATAGGCAATACATCCTGATATTTCTTAGGTGGATTTTCAGCATATTGTACGGTTCCATCAGGACGCCACTTAAACCATTGTGGATGCTCTTTTACATAAGGGTGGTCTGGAGAGCATTGCAAAGCCAAATCCATTGCAATATCAAGCCCGGCATCTTTGGCTTTTTTTACAAAACTTTCAAAATCCTTCATGGTTCCCAAATCAGGATTAATGGCTTTATGTCCACCTTCATGGCTGCCGATTGCCCAGGGAGAGCCGGGTTCGCCAGGTTGAGAGGTTACATTATTATTTTTGCCTTTTCTGAAATTTACACCAATCGGATGAATCGGAGGCAGATACAATACATCAAAACCCATTTCAACAATTCTTGGTATCAGTCGTTCACAGTCCTGAAATGTACCATGCTTACCGGGTGTTTCGGAAGTTGAGCGGGGAAATAATTCATACCAGGTGCTAAACAGTGCTTTTTTATATTCTACATGTATAAACAGACTTTCTTCATAAGTCACCGGATTCGCTTTCTCTCCAAAAGCAGCCATATTGTCACTCAAATCTTTGCTTAATGCCAGCGTAATGGCTTCTATTGTATTTTCTTTCCCTTTACGGAAGATTTCAGCATATTTTTTTAATGTTTTGGCAACTTCTCCTGTATTGAATTTTGCTGCTGATTCTGCAATTTCAGCTCCTATCAGCAGTTCAAGTGAAACATCCTGCCCTGCTTCATATTTTTTCTGTAATCCATGTTGCCAGGTAGCAAAATGATCAATCCATCCTTTTAAGGTATATTCATACATTCCGGTTTTTTCAGGAATAAAGCAGGCTTCCCACCTGTCATTACCCAAAAATTTCATCGGAATTTCTGTGAAATTTTTATCATCTTCATGTTTAAAAAGCAGAAGAGCTTTCACAACATCGTGTCCGTCTCCAAAAACATCAGCTTGTACTTTTACTTTTTCACCTACGATGCGTTTAACCGGATATTTGCCACCATCTATTTGTGGCGTAATATGTTCAATAATGGCTCGTTCTTTACCGCTGACTTGTTGCATATTCAGAGTTTCAAATTTAGGTTAACAGGTTTTAATATTTAAAGTGTTGGGTTGGTTAAATATCACATTTTTTCCTGTCAGAACAGGTTTTACTTACAAAGCTAAGGTTTTACACTAAATATAATAGTATTTTTTTTATATGAATGATGTTTCAGATTTCATTGCCGAAAAAGAACTTCCGGTAAGAAAGATATTAAATTACCTGAGAAACCTGATTCTACAGGCTGCTCCCAAAATTATAGAAAAATTCTCTTACCAAATTCCGTTTTATGATTATTACGGGATGCTGTGTTATATTAATGTTCATAAAAATGGGGTGGATTTAGGATTTTGTGCCGGATATTTGCTTTCAGATGAGCATAATATACTGGAAGCCCGGAACCGAAAGCAGGTAAAAACGGTTACTTTTCAGTCAGTAGAAGAGGTTATAGCAAAAGAAGAAACTCTCCGTTATATTTTGCAGGAAGCCTTACTGATAAACGAAGAAAAAAATAAAACCAGAAACAAAAAGCAAAAGCGATGAAAAAATTAGTAGTACTTTCCGGAGCAGGCATCAGTGCTGAAAGTGGTATTCGTACCTTTAGAGATGCAGGTGGTTTATGGGAAGGGTATGATGTAAGAGATGTGGCAAGTCCGGAAGGATGGCGTAAAAATCCTGAACTTGTTTTGCGTTTTTATAACGAACGACGAAAACAAGCTATGGAAGCCCAACCCAACGATGCCCATAAAATCTTGGCTGATTTGGAGAAAGATTTTGACGTGGTAGTAGTAACTCAGAATATAGACAACTTGCATGAAAAAGCCGGCTCAACTAATGTCATACATCTGCATGGAGAGATTAGTAAAGTAAGAAGTACTTTGGATGAAAATCTGATATATGAATTAGACGTGAATGACCCTAAAAGCTGGGAAATCAGTCTGGGTGACAAATGTGCAAAAGGCTCACAACTGCGTCCTCATATCGTGTGGTTTGGCGAAATGGTGCCTATGATGGAGTATGCTGTAGAAGAAGCTGCTACGGCTGATATTTTTATGGTAGTAGGAACTTCACTGGTGGTATATCCGGCAGCAGGACTGATTAATTATGTGGGTGAGCATATTCCAAAGTTTATCATCGACCCTAATCAGCCAGACATTGCCAATCACCAAAACTTGTTTTTTTTCCCTGAAAAAGCTACAACCGGTATGAAAGCTGTGGCTGAACGACTCAGAAGAGAATATAGTAATTAAAAATGCAGTTAGAATATTACTTACAAGGTATTCATTAAATGCTTTGTAAGTAATGCTCATGTTACTTTTTTACAACTATCAAAGTCAAAAAGAATATTTGTTGCTTAATTAAAAAAACACAAAGCTTATTCTGGAAGAAATTCTTCTACAACATATCCTGTCATGTCGGTATCTGCTATAAGACCCAAATAGCGAGAGTCTTCAGAATTATGGCGGCTGTCGCCCATCACAAAGAAATAATCATGTTTGAAAATGTAGTTCACTTTTTCTTTCCTGTTAATATACAACTTGTTTTTTTCAATAAATGCATCTGGATTATCTTCATTTTTAAGAATTATCTTTCCGTATAATGCCAGATTGTATTCGTTTATTTTAATAACAGAGCCTTTTTTAGGTATCCATAACTTCCCAAAATTATCTGCACTCCAGTCAAATAAAGATGATTGGGGAAATATCATAGAATCTGTTTTACCTTTTGGAAATATCTCAGGTTTGACAGAAATAATAGATGGATTTTTTCTTAGATTTTCAGCTTGTGAAGGAGCAATATGTACAATGTAAGTGGCAATGCTTGTCTGACGACTAATTTCATAGAAATCAGTAATCTTTTCTTTTTCAAAAAACCTTTTTGGTAAAACCATTTTGGCTATGAGTATATAGCTGGTATGATATTTTTCCGGAAACTCCAGCAACGTATCATTAATGGCTACTTCTCCATCTATAATTTCAAGACTATCTCCAGGCATTCCTATCAACCGCTTAACATAGGGAGTTGATTTTCCATTTTCAATCTCACGATTAAATATCACAATCTGGTTTCTGCTAAAGTCCTTACTGTCTTTCACCAGTATATTATCTCCAACATTCAGTGTACCTGCCATACTTGGCGTAGGAACTTTATAGCTTTTGTGGTCACATGCTACAATAAGTAGTGTAGAAAGGAGAAGAAAGATTTTTTTCATAGAAGTATTAAGAAAAATAAAACCCTCCTTAAAAGAGGGTTTCAAAAGTTTTACCATTCTTTAACCGTATCAATAAAGCATTTTACTTTTTCCCAGTCTGTGTCCGGATATACACCATGTCCCAGATTGGCAATGTGGTGATGTTTGCCAAATTGCTCCAGCATGTGTCGGGTTTCTTTTTTTACCTGCTCAAAAGTGCCATACAAAGCACAGGGGTCAAGGTTGCCCTGCAATACTTTTTTACTGCCCAGCAACTCCCTACTTTCAGCAATATCCATGTTCCAGTCAAGTCCTATGACCTGACAATTCAAAGTTTGCATATCTTTTCTTGCAAAAAAAGCACCTTTGGCAAAAACTGTTTTCGGAACCTCCGGAATGGCATCGCAAATTTGAGCAATGTATTGAAGTGAAAACGCTCTGTATTGCTCCGGCGACAAAATCCCTGCCCACGAGTCAAATAATTGTACCAAATCGGCTCCGGCTTTCACTTGTGCTTTAAGATAAGCAATGGTGCTGTCGGTTAGTTTTTGCAGAAGAGCATGAGCTATTTCTGGATTAGTGTAAAGCAATTTTTTAGCTTTAGAAAAAGTTTTGGAGCCACTTCCTTCTATCATATAAGCTAGTAATGTAAACGGACAACCTGCAAAACCAATCAGAGGAACCTTTCCTACAAGTTCTTTTTTTACAATTTTCAAAGCCTCCATCACATACCATAAGTCATTTTCAGTGTCTGCTACTTTTAGTTTGCTTACATCTTCAATTGATTGAATGGTTTTTGGAAAAAAAGGTCCTTTTTTTTCTTCCATCTCATAAGGCAAGCCCATTGCTTCAGGTATTACCAGAATATCTGAGAAAATAATAGCAGCATCTACACCTAATTTATCTACAGGCTGAAGTGTAACTTCCGCTGCCAGTTCAGGAGTTTGAGCCAATTTAATAAAACTTCCGGCACGTTCACGGGTAGCCCGGTATTCAGGTAAAATACGCCCAGCCTGACGCATCAGCCACACAGGTGTCCGTTCGGCTTTTTCGCCACGGGCAACTCTCAAAATAAGGTCATTCATTGATTGGATAATTAAATTTCAGGCAAATATACTATCTGTTAAAGAATCTGAAATTGCGAAAGTTTTCGATGAAGATTTGTATCACCGGAGGATAAATGGCTATGGTAAAAACAATGCCAAAAAGTGCTCCAAAAAGGTGAGCATCATGCCCGATATTGTCATTGCCATAACGGCTTTGATAATAAGAATAAAACAGGTATAAGGCAGCAAACACAAAGCCTGGTATAGGAACAATAAAAAATAAGGAAATCTCAATATTAGGATAAAACATAATTCCCGAAAAAACAATAGCCGAAACAGCCCCTGAAGCCCCTAAAGCCCTGTAAGAATACGAATTGCGGTTTTTGATAAAAGAAGGAATATCTGCTACAATCATCCCGCCGAAATACAATATCAGGTAAAATAAACTCCCTGTGCTACCAGGAAAAATACGTTGAAAGGTAGGCTCTACCACATTGTTTCCAAAAAAAAACAATGATATCATATTAAATGCCAAATGCAAATATCCCCCATGAATAAAGCCAGAGGTAATGAAACGATAATATTGATTGTATTTTGTGATATGATAAGGACTAAAAAGAAGACGATCTTTGAGTGAATAGTTGTTTTCAGCTATCAGGCTGACAATTACAGTAATAATTACTATAAGAGTGGTAATGGATAATGTCATTTTATAGTGTTTTTATACAAATATGTATGAGAGCTAACGGCTTTTTTACAGAAAAATTTTTAATCATCCAGTAATCCTCTCAAAATGCCAGTTTCTTTTGTGGTGTTATTTCCTAATGGTGAAAGCACCTGAATTAGTTTGGAAATAGGCATAGATTGAATCCATACCCTGCCAGTTCCCTGCAAAGTTGCCAAAAAAATTCCTTCTCCACCAAAAATCATAGATCGAAGACTACCAGATTTCTGGATACTGAATTTGATACTGCTTTCAAATGCTATGATACAACCTGTATCTACCCGTAAAGTTTCATTATTCAGTTTTTTTTCAATAACCGTTCCGCCAGCATGAATAAATGCAAAACCATCACCCTGTAATTTTTCCAGAATAAAACCTTCTCCACCAAAGAAACCTGTACCGAGTTTTTTATTGAAAAATACAGACATCTTTGTGCCCAGTGCAGCACATAAAAAGCTCTCTCTTTGAGCAATTACCTGATTGTCTTTGAGTTGTGCAAGATTTAAGGGGATGATAGTGCCTGGATATGGGGCAGAAAATGCCACCTTACTGCTTCTGCTGCCTTTGTTGGTAAAGTGGGTGAGAAACAAAGACTCGCCGCTAAGCAAACGACTGCCTGCCATCAGCAATTTTCCCATAAAATTCTGACTAGGCTGAGATCCATCTCCCATTTTGGTCTCAAAAGTAATATCATCTTCCATGTAGAGCATAGCTCCTGCTTCAGCGATTACTGTCTCGCCGGAGTCAAGTTCAATTTCTACAATCTGAATGTCATTACCTGTTATAGTATACTCAATTTCGTGTGAAGTCATTCTTCTTCAGAGGTGTTATCCGATTTGGTGTCATTTCTGTGGCGAAGTTTTTTGTCGTCCACATTTTTATTGAGAAACTCGTTAAGCTTGTCAATATCATAACTACTTACGATTTCTCCAAACGAATTTATACGAATATCAAAACCTTTTAGGTCAGGATTTACTTTGGGCGATACTTCAGAAGTAGCTTTTTTTTTATTTTTTTTCATGGTATGATCTATGTTATGTAAAAATGTTTTATGATTTTAAAAATCAGAAAAGCATACAGGGACAGCTCTCAAATGGTTTGCAGTCATAATACTACAATGTTAACAAATATCTCTCATTTGTGAAAAAGGATATGTATGTTTCAGGTATGTTTTTGTAGGAAACAGATAAGGTTTTTTTATTTTTAGGGATACTAAAATTAGTTTTTGTGGTTTTTTTTTGGCATTTTTGGATGTTTTCTGTGTGCCAAACCTTCTTTTAAACATTTCGTGTGCTTTTTTCTAAAAACACAAGCAATACTTGTGAATTACCTCTTTTCTCAGGTACAATGTAAGTTTTTGATTTTTTGTTAATTATAACTTCGCTCATGGCAATGAAAAAAGTATTACTTTTTGCCTGGTTGATAACTATGGGAGTGTATGTGTATGCCCAAAATCCTCCAACCAGTTCTCCCAATCCATACAATTATAACAATAATAACACCAATATTCCCAAAATAACCAGGTCTGGATATTATGACAAAGCCAATAATGGGGCTCGGTTACTGGCAAACATAAACGGACAGTGGAACAGCCAAAACACTGAACCTTACATTCCATATACGGTATCTTCTCCTAATATTGACGGGGCAATCAACTGTCGTATTCTTTTTCCAATAAATTATAATCCCAATGATGGGAAAAAATATCCTGTCGTTCTTTTTTTGCACGGAAAGGGTGAAGCAGGAAGAAATGATCTCTATCATGGTACACTTCCTTGCGACGGACCACCCTGTATAGACAATAATGAACTCGAACTGCTTTGGTGGGGCTATGAATCAATAAGAGCCAATACTGGCGGAGAACAATATAATCTTAATTATGACGACAGACGGTCGGCTTTCTGGATATTTCCACAAAATGGTGGGGGATATTGGCCCGATGGTCATCAGGAAGGTGGATTCTTTCAATTTATTAATCCCGCCACAGGTCAGCCCTGGGAGAGTAACGGACATTCCCGTGCAGTAATGAATTTGATAGAATATTTGTCAACAGGTGAAGCAGTAGCATCAAATGGTGTAAAATTTAATGTAGACCCTAATCGGATTTATATACATGGCTTATCTGCCGGGGGAGGAGGTACTTACGATTTTATTTACCGACGCCCTGATTTGTTTGCAGCAGCAATTCCTTATTCGGCAGGTGGAGACCGTAGCGATTATGTTGCCAATCGTATGCGTCACATGCCTATCTGGATGTGGCAGGGTGGCAGAGATGATAATCCATGTACGAGTGTTTCTTATGAAGTGTATAACAAATATATTACCACTGCCCCTGTTCGCAGAGATAATCAGGCATTATTTAAAACCTATGACAGCAACAGTCAGGCTGGCGGGCAATATCCAGGTTGTAGCTATATCGGTTCGTCTAAAGATTTGTACAACGGAAACAAAAGATACACAGTAGTACCTACACAGGGGCATGGATGCTGGTTTGATGCCTATGACCACCCCGATTTATTCCGGTGGCTTTTTTCGCAAAGTAAACTTACTATCAATGCTTTTAGTGATACAGTTAATTGTGCAGGTGGTTCCGTAAGAATTGGCATAGGAGAGGGTTTTGCTGAATACCAATGGAAAAGAGACAATACCATTCTTACTTTTCCTGCAACAGCCAACGAAGTAGATGTAGATGTAGCAGGATGGTATTATGTGAGAATCAAAAGAAAAAATCCTTATACCAATGTTGTAGGAGACTGGTCAGAGTGGTCTGCTCCTATTCAGATTGTAAGTGGCGGAGGAAGTGGGGCTGGCAAGCCTACAATTTCTGCTAATAACAGCCTTATACTTCCCTCACTGGCAGGTTCTACGGTTACACTTACTGCTTCAGATGGTTACAGTTCGTATGCCTGGTCAAAAGATGGGGCACCAATAGCTGGTGCTACCAGTAAAACATTAGCAGTTAATGCTGCGGGCAGTTATACCGTAAAAGGAACAATCGCTACTTGCACTAGTCCGGCTTCTGAGTCTGTAATAGTGCGAACTTCTAATGGTGCCAATCCTCCTAACGGAAATCCCTCCGGATTAAGTGCTACAGGCATTACAGCTTCCTCCATTCAATTGAACTGGACTGACGGTTCTTCTAATGAAACCGCATTTGAAATTTACAGAGCTACTACTGCTGGTGGACCAACTTATACATTTTTAGGAACTGTAGCTGCCAATGTAACAACTTTTACCAATACAGGTCTTACCCCTAATAATTTTTACTATTACCGTGTCAGGGCTGTTAATGCAGATGGGTCTTCTGCTTATACAAATGAAGCCTCTGCTGAGCCACTTCCTGATACTGAGGCTCCAACCATACCTACGGGTCTTTTGGCAACCAATATCAGTGGTAATACACTTACGTTAAACTGGACTGCTTCTACAGACAATGTAGCTGTTATAGGCTATGATATTTTTCAGGATGGAGTACAGATAGGTTCTTCTCCTGGAACAAGTTTTAATGTAACAGGATTGGCTTCGGCTACCGATTATGTTTTCAGAGTCAGGGCAAAAGATTTTAGAAATAATCTGTCAGCATTAAGTAACCCACTTTCAGTTACTACACTTGATTTGTCGTCAGGAATCGTAAACTACACTTATTATGAATCAAGCTCTTCTTACTTCAACATGCCTGATTTTAATAGTCTGACAGAGAAAAAGAAAGGAGTAGTTAATAATTTTTCTATTGCCCCACGTGACAGAGAGGAGTTTTTTCAGTTTAAGTTTGAATCTAAATTACAAATAACAACAGCCGGAGCTTATACATTCTATACGACTTCAGATGATGGTAGTGTGTTGTATATTGATGGTACGTTGGTCGTAAATAATGATGGGGCTCATAGCTCACAGGAGCGTTCAGGCAATATTACACTCACTGCAGGCTTACATGACATAAGGGTACAATACTATAACAATGCTGGTACTTTTGGTACTGTTCTGGAAGTAAGGTGGGAAAGCAGTGCTGCCGGAGTCACCAAACAGATTATACCTGGTTCGGTATTACTAGGCTTTCCGGTGCCTAAAGTATTTTATCCAAAAACCTCCGGTGATATTACGGTGCTGGCTACCTGGGGCTTAAATACTGATGGAACAGGTGAAGCACCTGCCAGTTTTACAGCGAATCAGCAGACTTTTAATCTAAACCGTTCAACAACCCTTGCAGGTAACTGGACAATTTCGGGCAACCAATCCAAATTAGTTATTGCCAACGGTATCACTTTAAATACATCAAGTTTTGGCATAAATGGCACTGCAAAAGTTAACCTCGAAGGAAATGCCACACTTGTAATAGGTGGAAGTACCACACCCAATCTTGGTATCCTCTCAACGAATTCAACAGTGGATTTTGCGTTTGAAACACCTGTTCCTAATAATATTACATATGGCAATCTTACATTGTCAGGTATAGGTGTAAAGTCTTTTATAGCAGGCAATTACAATATTGATGGAAATTTACGCTACTCAGGTGGTGTAATTTTAGGAGGAACAGGTACAATACTTAATCTCAAAGGGAATTTTATATTAAATGGTACACTTAGTTTGCCTGTTACATTAAATTTTACTGGAATTACTCAAACTTTTACCGGAAACGGAAATGATTTTGAGGTGCAAAACTTCAGATTGAATGTTGGTACAACATTGTCATTATCAAATCTTGGCGGAAGTTCGGGATTAAGGGTACTGAATGGTATCAGTATGCCGACAGGCTCAGTTTTAGAGATATTACCTAATACTACTTTTACCATAGCTGGCAATGCAGCCATGAATAGTAGTGGTGAAACCGGATTAATTAAATCAAACAGTGGTAGAATCATAATTAATGCCACAAGCAGTAATAACTCTAATCTTTATTTCTCACCTGCCGGAAATACACTACAAGACCTGGTCATTAATGAAACAGGTACAGGAAAGGTATTTTTGAAAAGTACACTCAATCTGACAGGTACTTTAAATCTGGATAATGGAACGCTTAATACTTCTGGAGGAAATCTTGTATTTGTTTCTAACATTGCCGGAACTGCCCGTATTGCTAAGGTAAACAATGGGAATATAGAAGGAAATATTACTGTTCAACGTTTTGTGGATAGAAATAATAATTTGAGTGACCCCAATCAGACAAAGGGATGGTTTCATTTAGGAACTTCGGTTAAAGGGCAGAAAGTAATTGATTGGGCTGATAATGCATATTTACAAGGATTTTGGTTATCTGGAGCCAAGTCACCCAGTATTTATACTTATCATGAATATGAGTATAACACAGCTAATTTACCTCCTACAAGCGTATATTACACTACTAAAGAAGGCTGGTATGGCATTACAGGACCTGAGCAAAGTCTAAATGTAGGACAGGGTGTAAAAATGTATTTCTACAATGAGTTTTTTACAAACAGACCTGCTGTACTGGATAATACTGGAGAACCTGTGATAGGAGAATTTGATTTTGGTGTTACTTACAGTCCTGCTACCGGTTGGCAAGGAGGTGGCTGGAATTTTGTTGCTAATCCTTATGTAAGTGATATTGACTGGACAAATGCAAGTGGCTGGACTAAAACTGGCATATTAAATACTATTTATATCTGGGATGCCCGTGCCAATCAGGGAAAAGGAAATTATCAGGTTTGTAGTATAGATGGCAATGGTCAAATGACCCTTGCTGGTGGTGCAACCGGAAGGATTGCAAGTGGGCAGGCATTTTTTGTGAGAGCCAATGCTGCCAATTCTGTTCTGAAAATCAATGAAAATGCCAAAACTATCACTAATACTTCTTTTTTGCGAACTACTGCACTTACAGATGGTTTGCGTATCAAAATAGTTAATAAAGATAATGATAGTGATGAGGCTATTATCAAAGTTAACAAAAATGCTAAAAACTCATTTGATGAAAATTTTGATGCCTACAAACTGAAAGGTGGTAGTGTTTATATTTCCTCTTTGAGTAAAGATGGAATAGATTTAGCCATTAATACCATTGCCAATATGTCAGACACTGTATATCTGAATCTGGCAGAAAATGTAAAAGGAAGTTATAGTTTATGCTTTTCTGACTTGGAAAGTTTTGCTGCTGGTACCCGGATTTACTTGTATGATAAACTTACTCAGCAAACAGTAGACATTTTTTCGCAGCCTAACTATAGTTTTACTATTACTGAAACGGTTGGGGCTGGTACAAAAAGTCGTTTTGCTCTGATTATGAAAGCTCCCGAAGGAAATATTAGGATAAGTGGTAACGTAAAAACTCCTGGTGGAAACGCTATAAAGGGGGTAGGAGTGAAGCTCATATCTGATAGCTTTTCTGAAAAAGTAGTGACTTTAGCAGACGGTGCTTTTTCGTTTACCCCGCAGTTTTTTGATACATATTCACTGAGTGTCGAAAATAATTCTATCAAGCCAGACATAACTGTACTTGATTTGATATTGGCTAACAGATATCTAAATCATAAAGCCACATTAACTCCTTATCAGATTATTGCCGGAGATGTAGATAACACACATACTTTTACCATTGAAGATATAACCTGGATGGAAGAATACATGTTGGGACATGCCCAGAATCTGCCTAAGTATAAGGGTTGGGAATTTATACCCAAAGATTTTACTTTTAAAGACAGCCAAAATCCTTTTCCATATCAAACTGCTAAAATTGTCAGAAATAACCAATCTATACAGACAGATTTTATTGGTGTTGCTACCGGAAAACTTGGAGCATTGCCTGAATTGCAAAAAGAAGCAGTAAGTTTTATTATCGATGATGTATCCTGTTTACCAGGTCAAACTATTACTATTCCTGTTAGAGTTAAGAATTTTAAAGACATAAGCGGTTACCAATTTGCTCTAAAATGGAATAAAGCAATATTAGAATTCGTTGATGTAAAAAATCTGTCATTTAGAAATCGGTTTGGTATTTTAAAAGTAAAAGAAGGAGTATTAACAAGTATATGGGCAGATAATTCAGGTGAAAGTGTAAGTCTGGCAGATGGAACACAACTTTTTGAAATTACATTCAAAGTTGTAGGAACAGCAGGCAGTTCAACTTCTTTTTTTAATAATATAGAATCCATTAGTAATGTGATACTAAATAAAAATCTTCAGTCGCTTGGTTTGGAATTCAAAACAGCAGATCTGAAGATAGTAAATGAAGGAGAAGGCTTCAATACATATCCTAATGTTCCTAATCCTTTTGATACTGAGACCATGATTAGTTTTAATGTACCAGAATCTGCAAGAGTAACCATAAAAATATATAATTCACTGGGGAAAGAGGTTGACGCTTTTGATTATAATGCCAATACAGGACGAAATAATCTGAGCTGGAATCCGGGAAGCAAAGGAAAATATGCAGATAGTGGAATCTATGTGTACAGTATTACGTATAAGAGCCAAATTATACATAATAAAATGCTTATTGTTAGATAAGTATATAGTTACAATTACATTGAAAAATACACCTCCACAAGGTATAGTGTTAATAATTTCCAGTTAAATTATTAGCCTTTGTGGGAAATTTGGTTCTATTTGAGGGTGCCTAACTACTTAATTAAAAATAATATTATTGTATTATTCATAGAATCGTTGCTGTAAAACTTGTGAATCCGGCTATAATTTGGTTAAGTTGCATTTTGATTTGACGTAAAAACAATGAACTGTATAAAAAAATTATTTAAACTCAAATTCTTTTTACCGGTATTTATAATTTTGATAAGTATTTCTGTAATAGCACAACCCGGCGGTGGGGGCTGTCCACCGGATGAGTGTCCGGATATAAACGGTGATTGTCAGCCCTGTGATGAAGTTCCTATAGATGGAGGAGCAAGCTGGTTGCTGGCTGCAGGGGCAATATATGGTTTTAAGCGTCTTAAAGATGCGAAGAGAAAAACAGTTAAAGACTCTGAGCATTAATAAATAGCTTAATTTTCAATCTTGTAGAGAATTAAAATTATTTGAATTAGTAAACAACTTAACTTTGTTATTTTAAAAATAACCGTTTCTGATAAATCAGGCGGTTACTTTTTTTCTGTATAAGTTATAAATATAGAACTATTTTATCACGTAGTAAAATATGAAAAAATTACTCTTAACTGTCACTTGTATTTATTTGACAGGATTGTATTTGCCTGTCTTGGCTCAATACACACCTATTACTTCACCACCTAACCCCGGGGTTAGTAATGACAATGGTACCTCTGTACCTGTAGCAGTGCCTACATCTTACTATGACAAAAATAATAGTGGTACTAATCTACTAAGCTGGAGTGCAGCAGAACTGACAACTCGTCAAAAATACAGACCTGTTGGGATAAAAATGCCAAATTATACGGGTACTATGAACTTCAGATTGCTCTATCCTTATAATTATAATCCTGCTAAAAAGTACCCTCTGGTTCTTTTCTTTCATGGGAAAGGTGAAGGAGGAGGAACTGCTGGAGGATGTGGTTCGGGGAATTGTGCAGGTAACAATGATAAGAACTTAGAGCATTGGGGAAGACAAATGATAAGGGCTAACGAAGGTGGAGCCAACACTAGTCCTTACAACAATACAGTGCCTTATGACAAAAACTATGCTGCGTTCTATCTGGTTCCGCAGGAAAACGATGGTTACTGGTCTGGAAATGGCACTGAGAATGGCTATATGAGATATATTGAGCCAAGTACAGGTCAGCCTTCTGTTATTTCCGGTAATATGGATAGAGCTATTGCGATGGTAGATTTTTTGGTGAATGGTGGTATTATACAGGGTGATGCTGCTGCCCTGAGTATAGATCCTAACAGAATTTATGTACATGGATTGTCACAAGGTGGTGGTGGCACTATGGATGCAGTTTACAGAAGACCTGATTTATTTGCTGCGGCTGATGGTTACTCGGTAGGTGGTGACAGAAGTGCTTATGTTTCAGACTTGGTGAAATATATTCCTATATGGGTATGGCAGGGAGGACAAGATACTAATCCGATTTATACTGTATCAAAAGAGGTGTTTAATAATTATGCCGCTGTGGCTCCATTAAAGAGGGATAAACAAGATCAATACATGACTTATGCCTCAAGTACCAGTGGTCCTTATGTAGGTGCTTACGAAGACAGATATATAGGTAATAAACGTTATACATTGATTCCTACTGTGGGACATGGGACCTGGTATAATGCCTATGACCATAAAGATATGTTCAGATGGTTGTTTTCCAGAACAAAGTTGGAGATTGCTGCTTTTGGGGATACTGCATTGAGTACAGGTCAAAGTACAACTTTAGGGATACAGTCTGGCTATGAGGCTTATGAGTGGGCTTACAGCTCAGATGGGGTAGTAGCTAATTATACAACTACATTACCTGGAGGTGTCACGAATGGAAATAATACCATTACAGTTTCCACTATTGGCTATTATAGAGTTCGTTTTAAAAGAAAAAATCCATATACACTGGCGGTATATGATTGGACAGATTGGTCTAATCCAATCCAAATTATTAACAATATTACCCCAACTGTTACTTTTTACCCAAAGGCAACAGGTGATCTGGCAACTTTGAGTACATGGGGTGTGAATGCAGATGGTACAGGAACAGCTCCGACAAATTTTACTAATCCTTCTCAAACTTTTATAATCAACAGAGCAGGAAGTATTGGATCAAGTTGGACAGTGTCTGGTTCGGCGTCCAAGATTATTATCAATAGTACAGGAAGTTTTACAATTCCTTCAGGGATTTACATAACAGGTACTGCTCCTATCAATGTACAAGCGGGAGGTTATCTCACTGTGAATAGCCTTACAATGTTGCCTCTGGGAACTGTAGATAATGCTTCAACTGTAGAGTTTGGAGGAGGACTTACTATTCCTGTTCCAACTGGTGGTAGCTATGGAAATGTAGTATTGTCTGGAACAGAGCCTAATAATATAGCGGGTAATAATATTGTTATCAACGGTAATTTAACCATAACAGGTCCTGCTCAGAATGCTACTGCCAATGCCTCTATAGAATTGAAGGGAAATTTAATTATTAATAGTACTAGTGCCCAATTGCCATTGACTTTAATTGCAAATGCTCCCGGTGTCACTCTTTTGGGGAATGGTAATAATTTTACACTTGGAGGAATAACTATAACCAATGGTAATAATCTTTTGATTGATAACTTGCCTACTCTTACTATGACAGGTCCGGTAAATGCTGGTGGACAAACTGGAACGATGGGATTTAGCAATGGAGTATCTATCACAATTAACTATAACTCTACTACACCATCTTACTATTACTTTAATCCAAGTCAGAATACACTTACCAATCTTAATATTACAAAACAAAGTTCAGGAAGTATAAATATACAAAATGAATTGAAAGTAACTGGAACAGTTAAACTTAGTACAGGTGATTTGAATACATCAGCCGGAAGTTTAGTACTTGTATCGAATGCAAGTGGTTCAGGTAGACTGGACAAAGTTGAAAATGGAGCCTCTTACACAGGAAATCTGACAGTGCAACGGTATTTTTCCGGCTCTACTACTTCTACTAAAGGTTGGTTCCATGTGGGAACTTCAGTAAAAGGACAAACTGTAAATGACTGGAATGATGATGCTAAACTGGTAGGTTTATGGATGGGAAATATTACTTCCAATGTGCAATATCATAGAGAAAATGCTTATGGTAACTATCCTTCTACAAGCGTATATGCTTATCAGAATGAAGGCTGGATGACAGTATCTTCATTGTCTGATGCAATTACTCCCGGAAAAGGATATAGGTTTTATGCGTATAACGAGTTTTTTAACTCACCTCGTACTGCCACACTGACCAATACAGGTCAGCCTGTGATTGGCGATGGAACTAATGGTGTGAATACCAATGGTACGGAAGCTTTTACCTTTACTGTTACATATAACTCATCTGGATGGCCTGCTGGCTCAGACGGCGGTTGGAATTGCCTTTCTAATCCCTATCCAAGTGATATTGTTTGGGAACAACCTGCTACTAACCGATGGACCCGCAGCAGCAATATAACACCTACCATTTATGTATGGGATGCAAAATCTAACAGTGGTAAAGGACAATGGACAAGTTTTAACTCTTCTACTTTAGCTGCTACTAATGGAGGTATAAACCGAATAGCGATGGGGCAATCCTTTTTTGTAAAAGCAACAAGTAGTACATCACTATCTCTAAGACTTACAGAAAATGTAAAAACTTCAACAGCTACTGTACTTTTGAAAACGGGTAATTCAATGGATTATACACTACATGTTGGAATTAAAAATAGTGCCGGATATACAGATGAAGCATTGGTTGCCATTTATCCTCAATCAACTGGCAAATTTGATGAGGAAACGGATGCTTATAAACTATATGGAGGACCAGTAAACATTTCATCACTTACAACGGATAGTATTAATGTTTCAGTAAACGGAATCTCTGGAACTGAGAGCCGAGTAAAACTGAATGTAAGTGAAAATGCCAAGGGTAGTTATACACTCAATTTTACAGGGCAAGATAACTTCGGTACTAAAACATCTATCTATTTAATAGATAACTATACTGCTCAAACCATTAATGTTTCACGTAATCCAAGTTACTCTTTTACTATTACAGATGATGCCAACTCAACTGGAAGTAGCAGATTTGCATTAGTATTTGGTGTAATGACAGAGGCGATTGAGACTATTGACCCAATCATTAGCTTACATCAAAATACTCCAAATCCTTTTGATGATGAAACTGTAATTGGATTTAATCTGCCAAGTGAAGGAATAGTATCGTTTAGTATTTACAATACATTAGGTAAAAAAATAGATACCATTACAATGGATGGCAAAGCAGGAGGTAACACACTGGTTTGGAATCCTGCCCAACGTACAGGTAAGGTTTTAGAGAATGGTATTTATATTTATAAATTACAATTTGGAAACCAGTCACTGACAAGAAAAATGATGATTGCCAGATAAAAAACTATTGTCCGGATTTTTTAGACCCATTACCTGAATAATATGGTAGTGGGTCTTTTTATTTGCTGTTCTCTCTCATCCAATTTTCCAGACAGAAACCGCCTGAGTACCATACAGATATTCCTTGATAATCGCAGGATTAATGAGGGCCTCCCATACCGGTTTGGGGCTTTGCGTTCGGGTGGGAAATCGAAGCACAAATGCTGATATTATAACTAAAGTTCAACTGAAAAACTGCTGTTGAATCTTGCACTTCTGCCCACCTGACGCAAAACCCTTGTGGCTGTTGCACAACTCAAAAATATTTTTTGATTCTCATTTTTTCTTCATCGAACAGCATAAGAATAAGATAAAATCTAACAATCAAGTTCTGGATTTTAAATGAGCTATTCTCGATGCCTTCAATTAACAGAAAATATACTTAAGTCAGAGAAACTTTAGTTGTGCAACAGCCACCCTTGTTATAGCCAGTTTTTCTTTCAGTCCGTGTCTGTGATGTCAATAATTGTGATTTCATATTTTCTCTTGTCAAAAAGTAAAATTGAATAGTCCCAAGCAATGTCGTAAAACCATTGTGCTGCTTCAATCGCAAAGTCATACGAATTGAATTCTTCAAATCTGTTTTCAAACTCGTCTTTTACAAAGTCCGTAGCGACTATCCAAGCTAGTCTTTGGTCAATATTTTTGTAAGCACCTCCAAGTCCCATAATTCTTGAAAGTCGTTCTGGCAGTTCATAAATGTCTGTCCAGTATTTTATATTTTTAACCACTGGCTTATTGTCTTTAATTTCTAAGTCAGTTCGATAATCCTCAAGGTCTTTGTGTCTGAAAATATTTTTTAGAAAGTCAATTTCGTCCAATCGATTTCTTTGAGCGAACCAGTCAAAATGTTGATTACTTGAAACTTTGTATTTGTGAAGTTGAATTCCACCGTTACAATGAGTTTCCGAAATCTTTTCTTCCAAAATATTGGTTGACTGAGACCAATTGTCAAGCCTTGAAAGTCGAATAGACGTCCAAAGTCCAGTAACCTCTGATGAAGTAGGTCTTTCTTGTTCCCAGTCTATTTGTAATTCGTTCATTTATCTGTTACGGTTGTCGTTCTAAAATTGGCTATAACTCAGGAATAGCTGCATTGATTTCAATAGTTTGGCTAAAAATCATTTCTTGGTTCATTATAGTAAAAGTTAAAAATGGAATAATAAACCAAAGAAAATATAGCCTGCTGACAACCCTATGGCAGTCT
>JAESFG010000368.1_pt1 | contig 59019 bp, 49 predicted proteins | sample 9269371 | NCBI WGS metagenome assembly JAESFG01 (sample SAMN14506227, study PRJNA617093) | algae metagenome | isolation source: Aetokthonos hydrillicola CCALA 1050 (B3-Florida) and co-occurring... | place: USA: South Carolina | collected 2013-01-01 | reverse complement strand
GAGGCCCTGTAGCGCGGTGGTCGCCGCGCGGGTGGTGATGCGCTGGCTCCCGTTTACCCCGCGCACCGCGCTCGCCCTCGTCCTGGCTTCGACCATCACCGCCGGAACAAACTGGGGATAGCTCAGGTTAAACTGTAACAGCCGAATCGTCACACCGTTGGCGGAACGAGCCGCGTCGAGCGTCGTCATGCTGTAGCGGGCAAAACGCCGGGTTTCCGGTTGCTGGCCCGACCGGGCCGCCTTAGTCTGGCGCTCCGAAGTCATGTCGCCGCTCTCCCGGGTGAAGCCCCGTCGCGCCCGAGGTTAAACCGTGACCACCGCGAAGCCGTTCTCGCTCGTCCTGGCCGTGTTACTCGTCGCGCCGGACGCCCGCGCGCAGGAGCCGAAGGCCGGCAGCCCGCCCCCGATCAGCCCCGCGGCCGCCAACCCGCGCGGCGAGCCGCTCCTGTACGAGCCGAACTCGGCCCAAGTTCAGCCGCGGGAGCTGGCGTGGTGGGCCGTCGCGGTTGCCCCGGACGGCAAGACCGTGGCCACCGCGCACGGGAACGGCGACACCAAAGGCGTCGTCCGCGTGTGGGAGCTGGCGAGCGGGAAGGTGGTGTGGTCCGCAGACGAACCGAGCGGGACGCGGTCGGTGGCGATCTCCCCGGACGGGACGACCGTCGCGACCGGGAGCTTCGACCGCGGTATCCGACTCTACGACATTGACAGCGGCGAGGCGTGGGCGCGGTCCGACGCGGCGGCCGGGCACACCAGCGGCGTGAACGCGGTCCGGTTCTTCGCCGGCGGGAAGCTCCTCGTCTCGGCCGGGCTGGACAAGACCGTTCGCGTGTGGAACGTGGACGCGGTTCGTGCCAAGCGTGCGGCGGGCAAGCCGGTCAGCTTCCCCCCGGTCGTCGTCTTCGAGGGGCACACGCAAGGCGTGCTGTCGGCGGACGGGACGGCGGACGGACGGCTCTTGATTTCCGGCGGCCACGACCGCACGGCCCGGCTGTGGGCGATGCCCGACCCGGTGCCGCCGATGGGCAACCCGCCGGCCGTCGTCAAGAAGGAGCTGTTCCAGTTCACCGGGCACACCAACACCGTCGAGGCCGTCTGCTTCAGTCCGGACGGGGCGCTCGCCGCCACCGGCGGGTGGGACAACCAGCTCATCGTGCGGAGCGTGGCCGACAAGAAGACCGCGTTCGCCGCGGCGCTCCCGCGGCGCGTACTGGCGGTGGCGTTCAGCGCCGACGGCACCCGCCTGGCCGTCGGCACCGGGACGCAGGCCGCGTCGGGCCAGCCGGGCGACGTCCGCGTGTGGGACGTAGCTGCGAGGAAGCAGGCGGCGCTCGACCACCCGGACGGCGTCGTCGGCGTCGCGCTCACCCCGGACGGCAAGACGGTCGCCGCGGTCGGCCGGGACGCCGCCCTGCACCTGTGGCCGTACGCCGGCAAGGAGCGGCGGACGCTCCGCCCCGACGGGGCCGTCCGCTACACCGCCCAGCCGATCCTCGCCGCGGCCGTCTCCCCGAACGGCGACCTCCTCGCGTTCGCCACCGAGTCGAAGTCGGTCCACGTCCTCGACCGCCGCACCGGGGTGCTGGCCGCCGAGCTGACCGGCCACGAGGACGTGGTCGCCGGGCTGGCGTTCTCGCCCGACGGGCAGACGCTCGCCACCGCGAGCCACGACAAATCGATCAAGTTGTGGAACGCGGCCAACTGGAAGGTGCGGCACGAACTGAAGGGCCACACCGGGTGGGTGATGGCCGTCGCGTTCGCGCCCGACGGGCAAACGCTCGCCACCGGCGGCTACGACAAATCGGTTCGGTTATGGAACGCGGCGACGGGCGCCCTCAAGGCGACCTGGAATGAGCACACCGCGGGCGTGCGGGCCGTCGCGTTCTCGCCGGACGGCACCCGGCTCGTCTCGGGCGGCTCCGACCGATTGGTTCGCGTGTGGAATGTGGCTGACGGGAAGGTCGTCGTGGCGCTCAAGGGGCACAAGGGGGTTGTGCGGTCGGTCGCGTTCGCGCCGGACGGGGCGACCGTCGCCACCGGGAGCGAAGACCGCACCGTGCGGCTGTGGAACGTGGCGACCGGAGCCGAGCGCCGCGCGCTGGAGGGGTTCCCGGACCTCGTCTCCGCCGTCCGGTACTCGGCGAAGGGGCAGACGCTGGCCGTGGCGACGTTCGCGGGCACGGTGTCGGTCCTCGACCCGCTCTCCGGGCGGACGCGGCAGATGTTCCGATCCCACGCCGACGCCGTCACCGGAGCAGCCTTCGCCGACGGCGGCGAGAACCTCGTCACCGTCTCGCTCGACCGGACGATTCAGCAGTGGACCGCGATCCGGCCGTCGCCGGTGGCGCCCGCGCAGACGCTCCCCGGCAAGCCCGGCGTCGCGACCGCGATGGCCGTCACCCCGGATGGCAAGACCGCCGTCCTCGCGGGCGCCGACGGAGCCGTCATGCGGTGGGACGTGGCCGGCAACACGGCCGCGGCCGTCCCGCTGCCGCCCGTCAAGGGCGAGGTCGTGCAACTCGCGGCGTCGGCCGGCGGGCTTGTCGTCGCGGTCGCAAAGGACGACACGTTCCGCGTGTTCCCGCTCGCCGGCGGGGTCGTGACGTGGTCCGGGGCCGGCCGGTTCGCGCAGTTCACCCCGGACGGCAAGCACCTCGCAGTCGCGGCCGGCAAGGACGTCGTCCTGTACGACGCCGCGACCGGCAAAGAGATGCGCAAATTCGTCGGCGGGCACAGCGAGAACGTGGCCCGCGTCTGTTTCAGCCCGGACGGCAAGCGGATGGCCTCCGCGGGCGACGAAACGAGGGTGCGGCTCTGGGACTTCGCGACCGGCAAGCGACTGCAAGAGACGCCGCCGTTCGGCAACTACTCGGCGGTCACCCTGCTGGCGTTCTCGCCCGACGGGACGCGGCTCGCGGCGGCCGCCTACGGGCCGGAGCAGCCGCCGCCCGACGACATGAGCGGCAACTTCCAGGTGACGCGTCAGGTGCGGGTGTTCACAATCCCGCCGCCGGACGCGCCCGCGTTCGACCAGAACCCGGTCCTGTTCGTCCCGCAGCCGATGGATCAGCCGATCGTCGGGCTGGACTGGCTGCCGACCGGCCAGACGCTTGTCACGCCCGCGGCCGACGGCACCGTCCGGCTCACCGAATTGAGTCCGAACGGGGCGCAGGAGACGCGACGGTTCCGCGCGCACGACGCGGCGGTGCTGGCGTCCGCGGCGGCGTTCGAGGCGGGCGTGTTCGTCACCGCCGGCGAGGACGCGGCCGTCCGCCGGTGGCGCGTGCCCGGGGTCGAGCTGCCGCCCGGGTTGGCCCGGGTCACCTCGCCCGGTCTGACGCGGGTGTGGGAGGCGCTCCCGAGTCCGGACGGTAAGTACCTCGTCGCGGCCGGCGAAGGGGACAAGGTGTTCCGCGTATACGGCGCGCTCCCGTCGCCGGGGCGGCCGATCGACGCCGACCGCTACGGCTCGGCGTACGCGCTGGCCTTTTCCCCTGATAAAAGGTTCCTCTTGACCGGGCACGAACGCGGCGAAGTGGTGGTCCGCGACGCCGTGACCGGCCGGGCGGTTCGCACGCTTCCGGGGCTCACGAGGCGGGTCGCGTCGATCGCGTTCGCCGAAGGCGGGGCGGCGGTCGTCGCCGTCGGCGGCAACGGGATGAACGCGGCCGAGCCGGGCGAGGCGGTCGTCTGGGACTTCGCCCCCGGGACGATCCGGCACACGCTCGACGCGCCCGCGCTGCAGCGGATGGTCGCGGTGCATCCGAACGGCAAGACGGCCGCCGGGGCCGGGGCCGACGCGAAGGTGCGGGTGTGGGACCTCGCCACCGGCAAGGTGACGAAGACCTTCGAAAAGGGCTGGGGGCTGTACACGGTCGCGTTCAGCGCCGACGGGACTCGGCTCGCGGCCGGGTCCGCGGATCGCCACGTCCGCGTCTGGGACGCGGCGACGGGCGACCTGATCCGCGAGATCGCCACCGACCCCAACCTCCGCATCACCCAGGCGCTGTTCAGCCCGGACGGGAAGGAGGTCGTCGTGTCGGCGTGGAAGGGCTTCGGGCAGCCGGATCGCACCCCGGTGCTGGCCGCGTACTCGCTCAGTGACCCGGCAGCCACGCCGCGGACCTTCCCGGCGCACCCGGCGTCGGTCACGAACGTCGCGTTCCTGGCGGACGGCAAGACGCTACTCGCGTCCGGCGGCGAGAACAACGGCGTCGGCTCGCTGCGGGTGTACGACTTCGCCACCGCGAAGCCGCTCGGCCAGTTCACCGGGCACAGGCAGTGGGCGCAGAACCTCGCGGTCAGCGCCGACGGCACGCTGGCCGCCTCGACCGGGTGGGCCACGCCGACGAGCGGCGAACTGCGGCTCTGGGAGCCGCGCGGGTTTAGCCCGCTGGCCGAGGTGAAGGTCCCGGTCGAGGGCGAGTACATCTCCGGCGCCGCGATCAGCCCCGACGGCAAGCTGCTCATTCTCGGCGGGTGGGGGCAGACGCTCACCGCCTGGGACATGGCGAACCCGGCGAAGCCGCGACTCCGGGCGGTGCTGATGGACCACGCGGCGGCGCTACGGAGCGTCGCGTTCGACGCCGCCGGCAAGCGGTTCGTGTCGGCAGACGAGTCCGGGGTGGTGAAGGTGTGGGACGCCGCTTCGCTCCGATTGCTGACATCGTTCAAGGCGTCGGGCAACGCGGTGTACCGCGCGAAGTTCACCCCGGACGGGCGCGGGCTGGTCACCGTCGGCGGGAACTGGAAGGCGCAGGCGAAGGGCGAGGTCCGGGTGTGGGACCCGGCGACCGGCGCGGAGATCGGCCGCTTCCCCGACCAGACCCGCGAGGTGTGGGACGTCGGCTTCCTCGACGGCGGGCGGCTGATGGTCACCGTCGGCACGCTCGCGGGCGGCCCGGGCGACGCGCACATCAAGGTGTGGGACTACGCGACCCGGCGCGTCGTTCGGACCCCGGTGCCGGACGGGGGCTTCAGCGGGGCGCGGTGCCAGGCGCTGTCCGGCGACGGGAAGTACCTCGCGGTCGCGTCGAGCATCGGGCCGGTGAAGGTGTTCGACACCGCCGCGTGGCGGGAGGTCTTGAGCGTCCCCGACCTGACCGGGTGCGACTTCCGCGTGTCGTTCAGCCTCGACGGCCGGAGCGTGGTGCTGGCGAGCGGCGAGGGGGCGGTCGTTACCGTGCGGGTGCCGACGCCCGAGGGGTGATCGGAGGGGCGGTCGTCGTTTGTCTTTCGGGCGCACACCAGACAGAGATACCAGACGGGCGCGACCTACGTCGCGCCCGGCTCCGGCCGGCGGCTACCCCTTGAGTGAGGCCATGTCGATCACGAACCGGTACTTGACGTCGCCCTTCAGCAGCCGGTCGTACGCCTCGTTGATCTTCTGAATCGGGATCACCTCGACGTCGCTGGTGATGCCCTTCTCGGCGCAGAAGTCGAGCATCTCCTGCGTCTCGGCGATGCCGCCGATGCCCGACCCGGCGAACTGCTTGCGCGGCAGCAGCATGTTGAACGCGGCCACCGGTAAGGGCTTCTCCGGCGCGCCGACTAAGCACAGCGTCCCGTCCAGCTTGATCAGTTGCAGGTACGCGTTGATGTCGTGGTCGGCCGACACGCAGTCGAGGATGAAGTCGAAGCTGCCGGCGTGCGCCTTCATCTCGTCGGCGTTCTTGGACACGACGACCTCGTGCGCCCCGAGCCGCTTGCCGTCATCGATCTTCGACGGCGATGTCGTAAACAGGACGACGTGCGCGCCGAAGGCGCGGGCGAACTTCACCCCCATGTGCCCCAGCCCGCCGAGGCCGACAATCCCGACCTTCTGCCCCGGCCCCACTTCCCAGTGCCGCAGCGGCGAGTAGGTGGTGATCCCGGCACACAGGAGCGGCGCGGTCGCGGCCAGGTTCGCCCCCTCGGACACCTTCAGGACGTACGCCTCGTCCACCACGATCTTTTCCGAGTAGCCGCCGAACGTCTGCCCGCCGCTGTGCTTGTCGCGGCCGTTATAGGTGAGCGTCGGGAAGTGGACGCAGTACTGCTCCAGCCCCTTCGAGCAACTCGGGCAGGTGCGGCACGAGTCGACCATGCACCCGACCGCGGCGAGGTCGCCCGCCTTGAACTTGGTGACGTCCTTGCCGACCTTCGTGACGCGGCCGACGATCTCGTGCCCCGGGACGCACGGGTACGCGGTCGGGGCCGCGTCGTGCCACTCGTCGCGGGCCTGGTGCAGGTCGGAGTGGCACACCCCGCAGTACAGGATGTCGATCTCGACGTCGGTCGCCAGCGGCGCGCGGCGGTCGATCGCGTGCGGGGCCAGCGGGGTCTTCGGGCTTTGGGCGGCGTAGGCCTTCGTCGTCATGCGTGCGGTCTCCGTGAGCGGGCGAATGGTGGTGTCGGGTTCAGCGGTCGATGGTCTGCATCGAGTGGGCCGGGTAGCGGTCGCCGGCGGTCGCGCCGGTCGGGAACGCGGCGTCGATCTGCTTGAGATCGTCCGGGGTGAGCGCGACAGCGAGCGCGCCGAGATTCTCGTCGAGGTACTTGGCCCGCTTGGTCCCGGGAATCGGAACGATGTCGTCGCCCTGAGCCAGCACCCACGCGAGGGCGAGTTGACCGGGGGTGCAGCCCTTCGCGGCCGCGATCTCGCCCACTTTCGCTACCAAGTCGAGGTTTTTCTGGAAATTCTCGCCCTGGAACCGCGGGGCGTTGCGGCGGTAGTCGTCGGCGGGCAGATCCTCGAACCGCTTGAACTGCCCGGTCAGGAACCCGCGACCGAGCGGGCTGTACGCGACGAACCCGATGCCCAGTTCCCGCACCGCCGGGAGCACGTCGGCCTCGACCTCGCGGCTCCACAGCGAATACTCGGTCTGAAGCGCCGCAATCGGATGCACCTTCGCCGCCCGGCGGATGGTGTTCGCGGACGCTTCCGAGAGGCCGAGGTGCCGCACCTTCCCGGCCTTCACCAACTCGGCCATCGCGCCGACCGTGTCCTCGATCGGCACCTTCGGGTCGACGCGGTGCTGGTAATACAGGTCGATGTGATCCAGCCCGAGGCGCTTCAGAGAAGCCTCACAGCACTGCCGGACGTACTCCGGGTCGCCGCGGACGCCGAGGAACTCGCCGTTCGCCCCGCGGACGTTGCCGAACTTGGTCGCCAGCACCACCGCGTCGCGCCGGTCCCGGATCGCCTTCCCGACGAGCACCTCGTTCCGCCCGACGCCGTACATGTCCGCGGTGTCGAGGAAGTTCCCGCCGGCGTCGAGGTAGCGGTGAATCACCCGCACCGATTCGGCGTCGTCTTGTTGTTTCGGGTCGTAGAACTCGCTCATCCCCATGCACCCGAGGCCGACCGCCGACACCCGCGGCCCGCCCCGGCCCAGCGTTCGCTCGTTCATCCCGGTCCCTCCCGTTCGAGTTGGGGACTGTCGGACCCGCGAACGGCGCGCCCGACAGACGGAATCGTAAGGGTCGGGGCCGCGGCGCGGTAACCTGATCGTGTGCGGTTCTTGCCTATTCCTCCGCGGGTGTGGACGTGAGCGAAACGACGGTGACCGAACTGGCGGCGCGAATCGGGCGGCACGCGCCCGCCGACGGCGTCCACCCGACCGCCGTGTCGGAATTGACCCTGTTCCGGGCGTCGCAGCGGTCCGAGCCGGTCGGGGTGCTGTACGAGCCGTCGCTGTGCGTCATCGCGCAAGGCAGTAAAGAGGTAAGGCTTGGGGACGAGACGTATCGGTACGACCCGGCCCATTACCTGCTGGTGTCGGTCGAACTGCCGGTGTCCGGGTGCGTGACCGTCGCCACCCCGGATGAGCCGTATCTGGCCCTTCGCGTCAGTTTGGACGTGGGCACGGTGGGCGAGCTGCTGGCCGACGGCGCGCACACCGACGCGCAAACGCCGGTCGCCCGCGGGCTGACGGTCAGCCCGGTCGAGCCGCCTTTGCTCGACGCGGTGGCCCGGTTGGTCGGGTTGCTGGACGCCCCGCGCGACGTCGCCGCGCTGTCGCCGCTGGTGATGCGGGAGATCACCTACCGGGTGCTGACCGGGCCGCAGGGCGGGCGGTTGCGGCAGATGGCCGCCGCCGGCGCGCCGGCCCAGCGGATCGCCCGGGCCATCCGGTGGCTGCGCGACCACTTCGCTGAGCCGCTCACGGTCGAGGCGCTGGCCCGGCAGGCGAAGATGGGCGCGTCGGCGTTCCACCAGCACTTCAAGACGGTGACCGCGCTCACCCCGCTCCAATACCAGAAGCGGCTGCGGTTGCAGGAGGCGCGGCGGCTGATGATGAGCGAGGGGCTGGACGCGGCCGAGGCGGCGTACCGGGTCGGGTACGAAAGCCCGTCGCAGTTCAGCCGCGAGTACCGGCGGCAGTTCGGCGCGCCGCCGCGGGCCGACGTCGCGGCGTTCCGCGCCGAGGGGCGGTCGGCGCGGGTGTGAGCGCGTCCGGGCGCCGCGGTTCCCGGCACGCGCCCGGACGACGTCGGTAAACTACCTCACAAGCCCGCCCCGCTCGCACCCGGTGACCGCATGGCCGTCCGCACCCCGCTCGTTCTGGGAGTTCACCACGTCGCGGTCATCTGCTCGGACTACGGGCGGTCGAAGCGGTTCTACACCGAGGTGCTCGGCTTGGAGGTGGTGTCCGAGGTGTACCGGGAGGCCCGCCGGTCGCACAAGCTCGACCTCCGGTTGCCGGACGGCACGCAGGTCGAACTGTTCAGCTTCCCGGACCCGCCGCCGCGGGTGAACCGCCCGGAGGCGTGCGGGCTGCGGCACCTCGCGTTCGCCGTCGCCGACCTCGCCGCCGCGGTCGCACACCTGGAGGCGCACGGGGTCGCGGTCGAGCCGGTGCGGGTGGACGAGTACACCGGCAAGCGGTTCACCTTCTTCGCCGACCCGGACGGACTTCCCCTGGAACTGTACGAGCGGTGACGTCACGCATCCGGGTCCGGATTCCACCAGCACGGCCCCTTGTCCCGACGGGCCTCGACCGCACGCCGGCGGATGTCGGCCATTTGGTCCGGTGTGAGCGGGCGGAACGCCCGGGCGGCGGCGAACGCGGCGTCCTGCTCGTTCGGGTAGCTCAGGCCCAGCAGCGCCACGTCCGGGTCGAGGGTGAGCGTGTAGTGCAGGCACTCCGCGACCGTCAGCCGCGGCAGAACTGCGTCGGCGTCGTCATTCCCGCCGCTAGACACCTTCCCGCGCGGCCGGGCCTTGAGCGGCTGGTTGTACCCGCTCGTGTCGCCCACCAGCTTGCCCGCCCCGAACGTCTTGAAGCACACCGTCCCGACGCCCTTCGCCTTCGCCAGCGGAAGGACGTCGGTCACGTACCGCTCGTCCACGAACGGCCCCACCGGGAACATGACCACGTCGCACACGCCCGCGGCCAGAGCCGCCAGCAGCACGTCCGGGCTGTGCGACGAGATGCCGCGGAACCGGCACTTGCCCGCTTTCACCGCGTCGGCCAGTTGGTCGAACCCGCCGCCGGGCGCGCACAGGCGGTCGAAGGTGTCCACCGCCGACAGGTTGTGGAACACGAACAGGTCGGCGTGGTCGAGCTTCAGCCGTCCGAGCGAGCCGTCGATCTGCGGGCCGACCGGCCGGTCGAGGTGATCGACCTTATCGATTACGAACACCGACTCCCGCGGCCGCCCGCGGACGGCGGCGCCGACGATCTCTTCCGAGTACCCGTCCTCGTAGTTGGGGGCGGTGTCGATCACGTTCAGCCCGGCGTCGAGTGCCCGGCGGGCGGTGGCGACGCAGGTTTCGAGCGGGACAGTGCGGTCGGCGACATCGCCAATCCCCAATACGGTGGCGGCGAACCCGGTGCGGCCCAGTTCGCGGCGGGGTGTGAAGCGCTCGTTCTCGGCCATGCCCGTCTCCTCCGGCGACCTCAACGCCCATCTTACGCGCCCGGTTCGTAAGCCGCGGCCGCGGCGCGGGGTATAACAGCCTGCCGGTCGCCCGCGGCGCACCCCGAGAGGACGCGATGGAATACCGTCAGTTGGGCCGGTCCGGGTTCAAGGTGCCGGCGCTGAGCCTGGGCACCGGCACGTTCGGCGGCGGGAACGAGTTCTTCAAGGCGTGGGGCGACACCGACGCGAAGGGCGCGGCCCACCTCATCGACGTGTGCCTCGACGCCGGCCTCACGATGTTCGACTCGGCCGACATCTACTCCAACGGGCTGGCGGAAGAGGTGCTCGGGGCGGCGATCAAGGGCCGGCGGGACAAGGTGCTGATCTCCACGAAGGCCACCTTCCGCTTCGGCGAGGGGCCGAATCACGTCGGGTCGTCGCGGTTCCACCTGATCCGCTCGTGCGAGGCACAACTGAAGCGCCTGGGCACCGACTACATCGACCTGTACCAGATGCACGGGTTCGACGCGACCACCCCGGTCGAGGAGACGCTGTCGGCGCTCGACGATTTGGTGAAAGCCGGGAAGGTCCGCTACATCGGGTGCTCGAACTTCAGCGGGTGGCACCTGATGAAGTCGCTCGCGGTGTCGGACCGCTACGGCTGGAGCCGGTACGTGGCGCACCAGGCGTATTACTCGCTGGTCGGCCGCGACTACGAGTGGGAATTGATGCCGCTCGGCCTCGACCAGGGGGTCGGGTGCGTGGTGTGGAGCCCGCTCGGGTGGGGCCGGCTGACCGGGAAGGTGCGCCGCGGCCAGCCGCTGCCGAAAACCAGCCGCCTCAACTCGCAACTGAGCAACGAGAAGGGGCCGCCGCTCACCGACGAGTACGTCTACAAGGTGGTGGACGCGCTCGACGCGGTGTCGAAGGAGACGGGCAAGACGGTGCCGCAGGTGGCGCTCAACTGGCTGTTGCAGCGGCCGACGGTGGCGAGCGTCATCATCGGCGCCCGCGACGAGGCGCAACTGACGGACAACCTCGGCGCGGTCGGCTGGAATCTGACCCCGGCGCAGGTGGCGACGCTCGACGCGGCCAGCGCGGTGACGCTCGCGTACCCGTACTGGCACCAGCGGGGGTTCGCCGAGCGGAACCCGCCGCCGGTCGGCTGACCGCCGAATCGCCCGCACCTACGGAGACGAACGTGGAGTACGTCAACCTCGGCCGCACCGGGATCAAGGTGTCGCGCATCTGCCTGGGGTGCATGACCTACGGCACGCCGAAGTGGCGTCCGTGGGTGCTGGACGAGGATCAGAGCCGCCCGTTCTTTCGGGCCGCGTGGGACGCCGGGATCAACTTCTTCGACACCGCCGACATGTACTCCGACGGGGTGAGCGAAGAAGTCCTCGGCCGCGCCCTGCGGGAACTCGCCATCCCCCGTGAGCGGGTGGTGGTCGCCACCAAGGTGTACCAGCCAATGGGGCCGACGCCGAACGAGCGCGGGCTGTCGGCCAAGCACATCCGGCACGCGATCGACGCCAGCCTCAAGCGGCTGCAACTGGACTACGTGGACCTGTACCAGATCCACCGGTTCGACCCGACCACGCCGGTCGAGGAGACGCTTGCGGCCCTCGACGCGGCGGTGAAGGCCGGGAAGGTGCTCCACATCGGCGCGTCGAGCATGTTCGCGTGGCAGTTGGCCAAGATGCTGCACACCTCCGACCGGCTCGGGCTGGCCAAGTTCGTGACCATGCAGAACCACTACAACCTGGTCTACCGCGAGGAGGAGCGCGAGGTGAACCCGCTCTGCCGCGACGAGGGGTTAGGGTTGCTGCCGTGGAGCCCGCTGGCCCGCGGGTTCCTGGCCGGCAACCGCAAAACGAAGGGCGAGGGCGAGACCAGCCGGGCGAAGACCGACGACTTCGCCCACAAGCTGTACTACCAGGAGTCGGACTTCGCGGTCGTGGACCGCGTGACCGAAGTCGCGGCGAGGCGGGGCGTACCGAACGCCCAGGTGGCGCTGGCGTGGGTGCTGGCGCAGCCGGGGGTGACCGCGCCCATCGTCGGCGCGTCCAAGCCGCACCATCTGGACGACGCCCTGGCCGCGGCCGACCTGTCGCTGACCGCTTCTGAGTTGAAGGCGCTGGAGGAGCCGTACCGCCCGCACCCGGTACTCGGCCACTCGTGACCGGAGACGCCCCGCCCCGACACCCGGAGTCGCCGGCGAACCGGATGGTGGACCGGGTCGATCTGCTCGACCGTTTTCTTGTGGTGGCTGTTGGAATGGCCGTTGGAGCCGACGCCCGGCGGCGCGAGAGCCGGTTTCAGTACTCACGACGGTCCCAATCCTCGGAACGAACGAGGGAGGGTGCGGGGGTTGGCCCGTGCGGCACATCCCTCCTACACGATCGGACGGGTAACAGACACCCGGTCGAACGGCCGACCCTACTTCCGCTTGCGCTCGGCCACCCAGATGTCGTAGTGGCCGCTCCCGCCGGGCAGGTCGCGGGAGTGGAAGTACAGCCGCATCCCGTCCGGTGACACCCACGGCCAGCCGACGTCGGCCCTTCCCGGAGTGCCCGGAATGACCAACGGCCGCGGCTCGCCGAACGGCGAGTCCGCCGTCGGACGGGCGTACAGCCGGGCCTCCGTGATCCCATTGATCGTGCGGGTGACAACCAGCGCCAACCGGTCGTCTGACACCCACGCCGGCATCTCCCGATAGAACGAGTTCGTCAGCGGCAGATGCGCGCCCTCGCCGCCGAACGGCTCGCGCCGCGACGCCCGCGTGTAGACAACAACCCCACCCCGGCCGGCCTGACCCGCACCGGAAACGACCAGGGTGAGGCCGTCGGCCGACAGTGCGCCCGCCAGAGCGGCCAAAGGCGGCAACCGCTGCGGCACACCAAACGGACCGGCCGCGTCCCCTCGGGTGCTCTCCCACGCGGCCTCGGGGGTCCTTGAGCCGAACACCAAGAGCCGCCCGTCACCGGACAGCGAGGCCGGCGTGCGGCACTTGTCCTGAATCGCGTCCGGGAGCGGCACGGCCGGTCCGAACGGGTCGGCAACGCGAGCGCGTTGGCACTGGAACAGTTTTTCCGCGCCCGGCGCGCCGCGGGCGAACACGATCGCCAGTTCGTCGGAGGTGAGGGCGGGGTTTCGTTCGGGCTCGGCGGTGTTGACGCGGCCGGGCACCGGCGTCGGCGTGCCCCACTCCGCCGACGCCAACAGGGCGGCGACGCCGGTCAGTTTCGGCGGCGGGGCAAGGGGTTGGGGCAGCGACGGGCCGGCCCCCCACGGCCCTCCGTTACCGCCGCCGAAAATGGCTTGTCCGCCGACGCCGAACTGGCCGCTGCCGAACTGGCCGCCGCCGCTCGGCACCTGACTGGGGGCATGTTGGGAGGGCGAAGGTTGGGGGGGCGAAGGCTTGGGGGATGGACGTTGCGGGGGAGGCTGCTGCGGTTCGGCCGTCGCGCCGGTCGCGGGAACCGGCGTGTTGCCGCGCAGAGTATAAAACGCCAAGACCACGCCGGCGGCCAGCAGCGCCGCGGCCGCCGCCACGAACACCGGCACTCGGCGGCCGGCCGGCTTTTCCCCCGGGTCGAGGGCTCGCCTCGGGGTGACTTCGCCCGCGGCCCCGTTGTCGCCGTTGAATGCGAACGGCTCGAGCCACCCGGCCGGGTTCGGCGGAACCGCCAGGCACTCCGACAGCCGTTCAGCCACCTCGGCCGCGCTCTGGAAGCGGTCCGCAGGCCTCTTGGCGTGCAACCGCTCGATGATCGCGCACAGGGCCGGTGGCGCGTCCGGAACGAGGTCGCGGATCGGCCGCGGTTGGTCCTCGGCCACCCGCTTCAGCACCGCGAGGCTGGTCGGCGCGCGGAACGGCGGGCGGCCGGTCAGCAGGGTGTACAGGACGCTGCCCAGGCTGAACAGGTCGGTGCGGTGGTCGAGCGGGCCGCCGGCGGCCTGCTCGGGGCTCATGAACAGCGGGGTGCCGACGACCGCGCCGCTCTGGGTGAGGCTGGCGTCGTCGGCCGCCCGGGCCAGCCCGAAGTCGGTCAGCTTGGCCCGCTCCCGCGGCCCGCCCTCGATCAGCACGTTGGCCGGCTTGACGTCGCGGTGGATCAGCCCTTGCGCGTGCGCCGCCGCCAGTCCCTCGGCCACCTCCCGACCGATCCGCACCACCTCGGCCGGGGCGAGCGGGCCGGCGTCCTCGATCTTCTGCTGGAGCGTCCGGCCGGGGATGAACTCCATCACGATGTACGGCAGCGGTTGCTCCTCGACCGCGTACACCTGCACCACGTTCTCGTGCCGCACCTGGGCCGACGCCCGGGCCTCGCGGAGGAACCGCTTGCGGGCCGGCGAGGTGGCCGCCATCGCCGGGGCCATCATCTTGACGGCCACCACCCGCTGGAGCACGTCGTCGAACGCCCGGAACACCACCCCGAACCCGCCGCTGCCGAGCACCTCCAGCACGTCGTAGTGGCCGACGCGGCCCAGCGCCCCGGGCCGCGCCGACGGGGCCAACCGGGACAGCGCGGCGGCGGCGATGTCGTCGTCGGCGCTCGCGTCGTGGGCGCGGGTGGTGGCGTGGTCCGGGTCGGCGCGAGCCGGGGCGTCGAGGAACGAGCCGGCGGCGCGGTGGGCGGCCAGCAACCCTTCGACTCGCGCCCGGCGGGCGGCGTCACCGGCGCACGCCTCGCCCAGGTACGCCCGGCGGCGGGCGGGGTCACTGATGTCCAGGGCGGCGGCGAAGATGCTCTCGTCGGTCATGGGCGTCTCCGGGTCGGGCGGGTGCCGGTAATGCGAGAACCGGGGCCGGAGCGGCTCACCAAAAAGTTGTCGGTGATCCGTCGCCAGTGGTCAGCCAGCAATGCCACGGAGTTCCAGACTGCGCCGCCGGCCCTTCGCCGCTGCTGACTGACCACTGACGACGGATCACCGACCGCTCAACGCCTGGAACAGCCACGCCTTGCTGTAATTCCAGTGCCGCTTGGCGGTGGCGGGTGATATCCCCAGCACGGCCGCCGCTTCTTCGATGGTCAGGCCGGCGAAGTAGCGGAGCTTGACCAGTTCGGCCTTCTGCGGCTCGACCGCGGCGAACCGGTCGAGCGCCTCGCTGACGGCCTCCACGTCCTCGTCCGGGCGCGGGGCGGCGACGGGCAGTTCGTCGGCGGCGTGCCGGTTCCGCCCGCCGCCGTGCTTGGCGGCCTTCTTGCGCCGCGCCGAATCGACCAGGATGCGGCGCATGGCTTCCGCGGCGGCGGCGAAGAAGTGGCCGCGGCCGTCGAACCGCTGGCCGGTGCCGACCCGCAGGTACGCCTCGTGGACCAGCGCGGTGGCGTCGAGGGTGTGCCCGGGCTTCTCGCCGGCGAGTTTGGCGGCCGCGAGGGCGCGGAGTTCGGCGTACACCAGCGGCAGCAGGTCGGCGGCCCCGGCCGTGCCGGCCCGCATCGCCTCCAGAACCTGCGTAATCGGGTGCATGCGTCAGAAGATAAGCGCCGCGGCCGCCGCGGGCAACCGTCACGGGCCGAGGAACGCGCGGGCCATCGCCGCGGACTCGATTGCCTATACTTCGGTAGAAGATTACCGTGTGGACGTTGTACCTAACAATAAACGGACTGGGCGTTTAGTTATGATCAACTGGTCGTATTTTCCCCGGTCGGAACTTCCGACCCCGCTCGGCACCGCTGTGATTGCAGCGTTTCAGTCGGTCGAACCCCTGATCGACTCCGCCACGCACGACCAACACAGCAACCAAGTGCTTGCCTTGGTGAGAACTCACTTGGAGGACGCGGGATTTCAGGTTGAGGTCGGCAAAAGCGAAGAGGGGCGTGTCCGGGTTCCGGTCCTATTCGGGCGAAACGGCCGCCTGGAAAAAGCTTTCGACGCGGACGCATACCACGCCGCCGCCGGATTCGTCGTTGAAGTCGAGGCAGGTCGTGGTTTCGCAAACAACCAGTTCCTCAAGGATCTGTTCCAGGCGTGCATGATGCGTGACGTCTTCTACCTGGCGATCGCGCTCAGAAACGTGTACAAAAAATCAAATGATTTCGAGCGTGCCGAGCGATTCTTCAACACCCTGTACGCGAGCCGAAGGCTTCAACTCCCTCTCCGCGGAATACTCTTGATCGGCTATTGACCTCGACCGAACAGACAGAGCAGCACGCTTCCAGGGCATCAGCGCGTATTCGCCTCGCGGCGAATCGATCGAAGCACCGACAGTTTGACTGTCACAGGCAATCCGTCGAGGCGCACCGACTCCTCCGGTTCGACTAATACAGTGGGATTGGCTCCTTCGAATACAAACGCCCGATAGCTGGAGTCACCCGAGAACCGGAATCTGAGGCCGGTTTGCCGAACGATGGTTCGTAACGCGCGACAAGCTACAATCGCATTGCGTCGCGCGAGTTCGATTGGGTCGGAGGGCATGGAGACCGGTTCGACGACCAAAATCGGCGGGACGCTCACGAGCGGTACGTTATCAGGGAAGGTGATGATTTCGCTCTCGAGTGGTTCCCGGACGATCCGACAATACCGTCGGTCCCGCTCGCCATAGCGGATGCAGTGGATCATTACCCCGCCTGCCGTAAAAGCCTTCCACAGACCTTCGGTCGTTTCAGGTTGTACGCTCATGGCCAATCCTCTCAGCAGGCGTTCAAGGTCAGGTCGGTGTGCGCGTCGGTAAACCAATGCACACGCTTTAAGGGCGAGTGCGATTTTAGCGCGACCGCGGCGGTGCGCCGAGCGGGCAGATCGATAAAATCGGTGTTGCGGCACAGCCCCGCGCCGCGGCATTTCCTTTGACATCTCCCGCCGACTGTGCGAAGATCGGAAGTGTCGCGGGCGTCGGACTTTGCCCGTTTGATACACTACGCCAGGGCTTCCGCACGCTGGGCGGAACGCGGCGCCGGTTCTATCATCTCCCACCGGCATCGCTCGCGGCGGAAGGATGTCACCCCAGGGTGTGCGCACAATGCCCGAACCCCCTCGTACCGGCGACGCGGTCCTCGCACTCGTCCGCCGCGCCGAGATCGCCGACGACGACGTCCTCGCCGGCTTCGTCAGCCAGGCCGGGGCGCTCCCGCCGGCCGCGTCCGACACCGCCACCCGGCTCGTCCAGGCCGGTATCCTCACCCCGTTCCAGGCGAAGCTGATCCTGCAAGGCAAGCACCGCGGGTTCAAGCTCGGGCCGTATCGCATCCTCAACCAGATCGGCGCCGGCGGCATGGGGCAGGTGTTCCTCGCCGAGCACGCCCAACTCCGCCGCAAGATCGCGCTGAAGGTGCTGCCGGCGCGGCAGGCGCTGGACCCGGCCAACGTCGATCGGTTCTACCAGGAGGCCCGCGCCGCCGCGGCGCTGGATCACCCGAACATCGTTCACGCCTACGACGTCGCGTGCGACAAGGGCACCCACTTCCTCGTCCTCGAGTACATCGACGGCACCACCCTCGACCGGATGCTGGCCAGCCGCGGCCGGCTGGCCGTCGGCGAGGCGGTGAGCTACGCGGTGCAGGCCGCCGCCGGCCTCCAGCACGCCCACGACCAGGGCGTCGCCCACCGCGACATCAAGCCGGCCAACCTGCTCGTCGGCCGCGACGGGATCGTCAAAATCCTCGACCTCGGGCTGGCGCAGTTCTTCGAGGACGGCGGCAGCAGCGGCACCGGGCTGGGCCGCGGGGTGATGGTCACCACCGACTACGCCGCGCCCGAGCAGCTCACCGACTGCGCCGCGGCCGACCACCGGGCCGACATCTACAACCTCGGCGCGACCCTGTACCACTTGCTCACCGGCCGGCCGCCGTTCGAGGGCACGACCGCGGCCAAGATGCTCGCGCACCAGCTCGCCGACCCCGACCCGGTGTGCGCGGTCAACCCGGACGTGCCGGAGGCGCTGTCCGCGGTCGTCGGGGCGATGCTGGCGAAAAGCCCGGCCGACCGCCCGCAGACGGCCGCGGAGGTGGCGCAGGCGCTGATGCCGTTCGTGAGCACCCCGGACCGCGCCGGGCGGCCGTCCGGCAAGCTGCCGCCGCTGGCCGCGGCGCTGGTGGCCGAGAGCACCGGCGGGCTGGACGTGCGGGCGCTGGTCGCCGAGGCCGACGCCGCCGCGGAGCTGGCCCGGGCCAGGCGCACCGCCCGCCGGGCCGTCATCGGCATGATCGCCGGCATCGCCTTCGGGCTGGCCTCGCTCGCGTTCGCGCTGCTGAAGTGAGAAGAGGATTTCACCACAGAGGGCACAGGAGGAGGTTCCCTCCGCGAGGCGGGAGGGGTTCACGAGAGGAAGGCCGGAGAGAGTTCTTCAAAACTCTGCCTCCCTGCCTTCCTCTCGTGAACCCCTCCCGCCTCGCGGAGGGAACCTCCTCCTGTGCCCTCTGTGGTGAAATCTCTTATTCTTTCTTGCCTTCCGGGGCGAACCACACCTTCAGCCAGTAGTCGCGGCTGTACTCGCCGGTCGGCTGCGTGAACGCCGACGGCGGCAGCTTGTCGAACGCGTCCTTCATCCGGTCGCGGGTGTCCAGCGCCTTGGCCGGGTCGTTCATCTGCTTGAACGCGTGGTACACCAGGCTCAGGATGATCAGCTCCTCGACCGTGCCGCGGTGCCGCTCTAGCAGCGCCGCGGCCTCGAACAGCAGCTCCCGCGGGGCCTTCATCTGCTGGTAGGTCTGCAGCACCCGCAGCGCCGCCTGGAGCCGCAGCCACGACTCGCGCTCGGTCAGCTTGCCGCTCCGCCGCTCGGCCTCGTCGCACTCCTTCACCAACTGCTTGAACGTCGCGATCGCCTCGTTCCGCATCTTGATGGCGTCGGCCGGCTGCGCGTTCGGGGCCGCCGCCCGCTGCAGCAGGCACACCCCCAGCAGCAGCCGGGCGAGGCCGGCCTCGGGGCCGTTGCCGTACAGGTTGAGCTGCGTCCGCAGCCGCGCCTCGGCGTCGGCGAAGTTGCCCTCGCGGATCAGCGCGTTGGCCAGCTCGGTCAGCGCCCGCTCGTGGTACTCGCGCTCGGCCGCGGTCACGTCCTGCTGCTTGGCGATCTGCTCGAACAGCTCGCGGCCGAGCGGGACCAGCCCGGGGTGCCGGGAGTCCACGAACTGCCGCCCCAGCCGGTACCGGGCCGCGGTCGAAAGCCCCTTGCTCTCCGACGCCATGATCTTGTTGAACACCGGCAGCACCGCGTCCAGCCGCCCGGCGGCCACCAGCGCGTCGGCCAGATCGACCCACAGCGGGGCGCGGGCCGCGTCGGCCAGCCCGGGCAGCTTCAGCGCCTCCTCCAGCCGCTCGGCGGCGGTCGCGTGCTCCTCGGCCTGCGCGTAGTTGGCCGCGGCCCGCTTCAGCATGTCCAGCTTGCCGTCGGCCTTCGGCTGGAACGCGGCCAGCGCCGCGAACTCGTCGGCCGCGGCCTTGAACTTCGGCTTCGCGTCCTTGCTCTTGGCCTTCTGGAGCGCCCCGCCCCAGGCGGCCAGCGCCTCGGCCCGGCGCTCCCGGTCCCGCTGCGGCGGGCACACCGCCGCGTACGCCTCGACCACCTTCGCCGCGTGCTCGTGCGCCCCGTCGTTCAGCAGCGTCGTGACCGCCAGCTCGAACACCGCCTGAAGATCGGCGAGCGGGATCACCTCCGGGTCGTAGTCGGCCGGCTCGCGCATCCCGCGGACGGCCCCGGCGAGCAGGTCGGCGGCGGTCTTGTGCCGGGCCGCGTCCGGCGAGCGGAGGTGCAGGTCGGCCAGTTGGATCGCGGCCGCCTGCGCCTCCGGGCCGTCGCCCCGCGCCGCCTCCTCGAACAGCTTGACCGCCTGCTCGGGCTCGCGCAGCTTCAGCTTGCACTGCGCGAGCTGATAGGCGGCCATCAGCCGGATCGACGGCGGCACGGCGGGCGCGCCGCGGAGCAGCTCCCACTCCTTCGCGGCCGCCGGGTAGTTGCCGTCGGCCATCAGCACGCGGGCGAGGGTGGCCTTGGCCGGGGACAGCACGTCCGTCGGCGCGTCGGTGCCGATCTGCTCGAGCCAGCGGCGGGCCTGCTCGAACTCGTTCGTGCGGTAGTACAGGTCGCCGAGCCGCAGCCGGGCGCGGGCGAGCGACGCGGCCGGGGTCGCGACCCCCGTCGCCGTCAGGTACTGGGTGAGCGAGAGCTTCGCCTGGCCGAGGTTCGGCGGGCTGACCCGCAGCGCCAGATCGGCGACGAGGCGGTGCGTCTCGCCGGCCTCCTCGCCCGGCGGCGGGTTGGCCAGGATCGTCGCCAGCAGCACGATCTCGGCCATCGGGACGTCCGGCGGCAGCCCGACGGCGGCCTGCGCCTTGGCGGCGCGGAACTTGAACCGCGGCGCGTCGCCGGGGTCGGCCAACTGACGGTCGGAGACGAGTTCGAAGTGCTGCCGGGCGAGCATCCAGTACCCGCGGGCCTCGTCCGGGGCGGCGGTCAGCTCGGCCAGCCGCGAGTACCCGCTGCCGAGGTGGAAGCGGGCGTGCGGCGCGTGCTGCGGGTACGACTCGATGCCGCCGGCGACCCGGTTCAGCAGGGTCTTGAGTTCGACCGGGTCGGGGACGGCCTTCTCGTACCCGGCCTTGAGCGCGGCGACGTCGCGGGCGAACGCGTCCTTGGGGTCGGCGGCCCCGACCGGCAGCCAGCCCTGCCAGGCGGAGACGAACAGCCCGACCCCGAGCAGCAGCGTCGGCAGTTGCCAGACGTGCCGGGTCGGGTCTTGGGGCGCGGGCGCGGCCGGGTCCGTGGCCATGTGCAGTTCCCTGACGAGGACGCAGGCGTACGCCGCGAGTAGACCCGCCCCCGCCCTCGCGCGTCAAGGTCAACCCCGCGCCCGGCCCTCCCGGGCGGCGGTTTCGCCCTTGTACCAGTCCAGCGCCCGCTTCATGCCCTCGTCGAACAGCACCTTCGGCTCGTACCCGAGCTTCGTCCGCGCCTTCGCGATCGAGAAGTCGAGGTTGAGGCCGGCGAACTTGAGCTGCGCCTGGGTGATCCGCGGCGGGTGCGGCTTGCCCTTGCGGCGGAACACCCCCTCCCGCCAGTTCGCCATGATCCGGGCCAGCCACACCGGCACCGACCCGCGCGGCCGCTTCAGCCCCAGCCCGTCGGCGATCGTCTCGAAGAAGTGCCGCTTGCTCACGAACTCGCCGTCGGTGAGGTTGAACACTTCACCCACACAGGCTTCGGCCGGGGCGTCGATCGCCAGCAGCACCGCGTCGGCCACGTTGCCCACGTACACGGTGTTCAGCGCGTACCGGCCGCGGGCGATGTAGACGACGCTCCGCTCCTTCAGCCGGTCGGCCAGCCGCGGCAGCACCGTGCGGTCCCGCGGGCCGTACACGAACCCCGGCCGCAGGATCGTCACCGGCACCCGCTGCTTGCGGTGGTACTGTAGCGCCAGCCGCTCCGCCTCCACCTTCGACTGCGTGTACCCGTCAATGTGGTCGTTGGGCAGCGGCTCCGTCTCGTCGGTGGCGTAGTGGTGTCGCGCCGCGTACACCCCGAGCGAGCTGACGTGAACGAACCGGTGCAGCGGCTTGCCGAGCGTGGCGTCGAGCAGGTTCCGCAGCCCCTCGACGTTGACGGCGCGGTAGCCATCGACCGGCCCCCAGTCGCCGACCTTCGCGGCGCAGTTGACGACCACGTCGCACCCGTCGGCGGCCGTTTTGAGCGCCGCGGCGTCGGTGAGGTCGCCGCGAATCACCCGAACGCCGAGTTGATCGAGGAACGCGGTGTCGGAGCCGGCGCGGGCGAGCGTGCGGACGGCGTCGCCCCGTTTGGCGAGCGCCTCGGCGACGTGCGACCCGACGAACCCGGTCGCCCCGGTCAGAAGAACACAGGAGGGGGTGCGGGGAGAACCCGTGGGGGTTTCCCCCGACGACGCTGAGTGCGGCATTGTGCAAAATCTCGGTGGGGAAGCAGCGAATGTTGTGGAGAACGGGCCGCGTTAAGGCAAGCGGCGGTACGCGCGTTTGGCGACGCCGTCCGTACAACTCTCCTTCGCCCCTTCATCCGAGGAGTCCCCGCATGATCCGCTTCGCGCTCCTGGCGGCGGTCGTCGCCGCGCTGCCCACGGCGGCGTCCGCCGAACCGCCCCCGCTCATCCCGCGGGACGTGCTGTTCGGCAACCCGGACAAGTCGTCCGTTCAGATCAGCCCGGACGGCAAGTACCTCGCGTACCTCGCCTCCGACGACAAGAACGTCCTTCAGGTGTGGGTCCGCACCACACTGCCGGCGATGGGCGAACCGAACGACAAGAAGATCACCAGCGACGAGAAGCGCGGGATCCGCCAGTACTTCTGGGCGCAAGACGGCAAGCACCTCCTGTACCTCCAAGACGCCGGCGGGGACGAGAACTTCCACCTGTTCGCGGCCGAAATCGCCACCGGAAAGACCCGCGACCTCACCCCGTTCACCGGGGTCCGCGCGCAGGGCGTCGAGGTGGACGAGAAGCACCCGGACACGCTGCTGGTCGGGCTGAACAAGCGGAACAAGGCGGTGTTCGACATGCACCGCATCACCCTCTCGACGGGCGCGGAGAAGCTCGACACCGAGAACCCCGGCAACATCGTCGGGTGGACCACCGACGCCGAGTTCCAGGTGCGCGCCGCCACCGCGGTCAACATGAAGACGGGCGGCTACGACCTCCTGGTTCGGGACAAGCCCGGTGCCGAGTGGAAGACGATCAAGAGCTGGACGAACGAGGAACAAGGCTCCGCGGCCGGGTTCGGCAAAGAGCCGAACGTCCTCTACGTGATCGGCAACGACGCCACGAACACCATGCGGCTCACCAAACTCGACCTCGCGACCAACAAGGAAGAGTTGGTCGCGGAGGACAAGGAGTACGACATCAGCGGGGCCATGATCGACGACAAGAAGCGCGTCCCGCTCGCGGTGTCGTTCACCAAAGCCCGCACTGAGTGGAAGGTGCTCGACGACAGCGTCAAGGCCGACTTCGAGGCACTCGCGAAGGTTCGCCGCGGTGATTTCGCCGTCAACAACATGACCTCGGACCAGTCGAAGTGGGTGGTCGCGTACACCGCCGACGACGCCCCGACCTCGTACTACCTGTACGACCGCGCCGCGAAGAAAGCCGACTTCCTGTTCGTCAACAACTCGAAGCTTGAAAAGCTGAAGCTCGCGCAGATGGAGCCGATCAGCTACAAGTCGAAGGACGGGCTGACCATTCACGGGTACCTGACTAAGCCGGTCGGCGTGGAGGCCAAGAACCTGCCGACGGTGCTGCTGGTTCACGGCGGCCCGTGGGCGCGCGACACCTGGGGCTTCAACCCGCTGGCGCAGTTCCTCGCCAACCGCGGGTACGCGGTGCTGCAGGTGAACTTCCGCGGCAGCACCGGGTACGGCAAGTCGTTCCTGAACGCCGGCAACAAGGAGTGGGCCGGGAAGATGCACCAGGACCTCATCGACGGGAAGGAGTGGCTCGTCAAAGGCGGCATCGCGGACCCGAAGAGGGTCGCGATCATGGGCGGCAGTTACGGCGGCTACGCGACGCTCGTCGGCCTCACGTTCACCCCGGACGAGTTCGCGTGCGGTGTGGACATCGTCGGCCCGAGCAACATCGTGACCCTCCTGAAGACTGTCCCGCCGTACTGGGCGCCGATGAAGGCGCTGTTCGCCAAGCGGGTCGGCGACCTGGAAAAGGACGAGGAGTTCCTGAAGGAGCGTTCGCCGCTGTCGCGGGTGAACTACATCACCAAGCCGCTACTGATCGGTCAGGGGAAGAACGACCCGCGGGTGAAGGTGGCCGAGAGCGACCAGATCGTGGAGGCGATGCGGAAGAACGGCAAGCCGGTGGAGTACGTGCTGTACCCGGACGAGGGCCACGGGTTCGCGCGGCCGGAGAACCGGTTGCACTTCTTTGCGGTGACAGAGCAGTTCCTGGCGAAGCACATCGGCGGCCGGGCCGAGCCGGTCGGCGAGATCAAGGGCCACTCGGGCGAGATCAAGTGAGGGAGGGATAGAATACGGTCCGGCGGGCGCTCGGGGTCGGTCCCGACGCCCGCCGGTCCCGTTCCGTCCCCGATCCCCTGACCCCTCCGCATGCGCGCACACCTCCGCACCCTCCGGCTGGCCGCGTGGCTCGGCTGGCAGCTCGAAACCAACTGGGCCAGCCCGTGGCTGTTCGCCCTGTACATGCTGGTCAAGCCGGTATGCGGGTCGCTCATGCTGGTCGGCATGTTCTACGCAGCCGACCACGCGGCCCGGTCCGGGGCGGTGCCGGCGGTCGGCCGGGCCGGCATCCCGCCCGAGTTCCTGCCGTTCATGTACGTGTCCAACGCGTGCTACGGGCTGGTCGGCACCGTCATGTTCGGGCTGAGCTACGCGGTCGTCCGCGACCGCGAGCACTACCGGATGCTCAAGTACGTGTACATCAGCCCGGCGCACTTCCAGACGTACTTCCTCGGCCGCGGTGCGTCGCGGGCGCTCGAGGGGACCGTCGGCGGGGTGCTGAACATCACCGCCGGGTTGCTCCTGTTCCACCAGTTGCGTGCCGCAGTCGGGATCGACTGGCCGTGGCTGCTCGTCTTCCTGCTCGTCGGCGGGGCGATGCTGTGGGCGTGCGGCATGCTCTTGGCGGCCGCGTGCTTGAACCTGTCGCGCAACGGCATGTTCCTGAGCGAGGGCGTGGCCGGGCTGGTGTACCTGCTGAGCGGGGTGGTGTTCCCGCTCGGCGCGCTGCCGGGGTGGGTGCAGCCGATCAGCCTGAGCCTGCCGACGACGTACTGGCTGGAAGGGATGCGGCGGGCGCTGATGGGGCCGGTGCCGGACCGGCTGCGCGGCCCGCTGACCGACTGGTCGAACGCCGAACTCGCCGGGCTGCTTACCGTTACGACGCTGGCGCTGGTGACCGCGGCGCAACTGTTCTGGCGGTGGAGCGAGCGGCGGGCGTGGCGGCTCGGCAAGTTGGAGGAGAACGCCGGGGTGTAGCCGCAATTCGGTTGCACGTCCGTTCGGCGGTCGGGTATTCTGGGGCCAATCTCTCCAGTCACGCCATCGGGCTTACGAGGACGACTCATGCGGACGCTCGCCACACTCGCCGTCCTGACGGCCGCGCTGGCCGCGCCGGTCAGCGGCAAGGCCCCGGTGCCGAAGGATTCCCCGCCGCCATCGATCGACGGCAAGTACACCCTGGTGAACGTGTCGCTGCCGGAAGACCGGGCGGCGATGAACGGCCCCGGGGCGGTCATCGGCGGCGCCGGGCCGGGCGGCGGGGTGCTCCGCGTCCGCACCTCGACCGCGTCGCTGTACATGACCGGCCCGGCGGTCATCACCAAGGACACCATCACCCTGGAAGGCCGCGGCACGGTCAGCCCGTTCGCCACGACCGGCACCGGCGCGTCCGAGTTCGAGTACACGCTGGACGCGAGCAAGTCGCCGATGACGATCGACCTGTCGCCGGTCAGCGCCCGCGGCAAGAAGGGCAAGCCGCAACTCGGGCTGGCGGAGGTGGTCGGCAACCGGCTGATCGTCGCGGTCGCCCCGGCCGGCGAGGACCGCCCGAAGAACACCGAGGAGAACGACAACGTCACCGTGTACTACTTCCAGAAGGCCCCGCCGCCGCCCAAGACCGAGTTCCGCATCGTCGCCATGACGGTCGGCAAGGAGGCGGACGCCGAGAAGGAACTGAACCAACTCGCGAAGGAGGGGTACGAGCTGGTGTCCACGTCGGCCGCCGCCCCGGACGCCAAGTCGTCGCCCACGACGGTCCACTTCGTGCTCAAGCGGGTCACCAAGTAGTCGCGTCAGGCGCCGTGAGCCGGGGCCGGCTCACGGCGTTATCATTATCCCGCCCCCGGCGCGACGGGTAGACTCGTACCCGTCGCTCACCTTCACCCGAGGCTTGTCATGCGGCCGCTCATCTCGCTCGCGGTCGTGGCCGCGCTCGTCGGCCACTCCGCCGCCAAGGCGCCCGTTCCGAAGGCGCCCCCGCCACAGTCCATCGACGGCAAGTACACGCTGCAGGCGACGTCCAGCGGCGCGGCCGAGCGCCCGGCCGGGAAGGGACTCGCCCCCGCCGACCCGGGCAACCCGTGGGGCACGACCACCCGCACCGCCCTCCTGCGCGGCGAGACGGTCATCACCAAGAACGAGATCACCATCGAGCCGCGCACCGCGGCCGCGCTGCCGACGACGATGGAGTACACGCTCGACCCGTCGAAGTCGCCGATGACGATCGACGTGGAGAACGTGCCGATCCGCGGCAAGCGGACGCGGCAGTTGGGCGTCGCGGAGGTGAGCGGCAACCGGCTGGTGATCGCGCTGGCGAAGGAGGGCGCCGACCGGCCGAAGACGACCGACGAGGCCGAGGGCGTGACGGTGTACTACTTCCAGAAGGCCCCGCCCCCGCCGAAGGTCGAGTTCCGCATCGTCGTGATGACCGTCGGCAAGGAGGCGGACGCCGAAAAGGAGCTGAACCAACTCGCCAAAGACGGCTACGAGCTGGTGTCCACCGGCGCCCCGCTCGCCGCGGACGGCAAGTCCTCGCCGACGACCATTCACTTCGTGCTGAAGCGGGTGAGCAAGTAGGCCGTGCCGGGGAGCGGTCGTCCCGCTCCGCTGCAAAAGGAATGGACACCGCGACCGGGCGGCGCAATGATGGTCCCAAGAGGGTCCGTCATGCGCCGTGCATTTACGCTCATTGAGCTGTTGGTGGTGATCGCGATCATCGCGATCCTCATCGGCCTGCTGCTCCCGGCCGTGCAGAAGGTCCGCGAGGCCGCGGCGCGGATGAAGTGTACCAGCCACCTGAAGCAGATCGCGCTGGCCGCCCACAACTACCACGACACCTACCAGCGGCTGCCCGGCGCGACGCAGACCGGGCCGCGGTACTCGTCGCTGTTCGTCGAACTGCTGCCGTTCATCGAGCAGGCGTCGCTGTACGGCCAGTGGGACTTCGCCAACCCGGCCGCCAACCGCGCCGGGGCCGCGCCGCGGGCCGGCACGGTCATTTCGGTCTACCTCTGCCCGAGTCACCCCATCCAGCACGGCACCGCGGCGCTGACGACCTACGGCGGCAACGGCGGCACGCGGGCGTACCCGGCGGCGCGGGCGAAGCTCGACGGCATGTTCCACGCCACCGGTCCGCTGTCCGAGCCGGCCGCCAACCAGTCCGCCGTCCGGCTGACCGACGCGACCGACGGCACCAGCAACACGCTGCTGTTCGGCGAGCGGGTGGTCGGCGACCCGCTCCTGGACTCGTACCTGGCTGCGCCGACGAGCGTGTTCGTGCCGGCCCCGCCTAGCCCACAACTGCAGCCGTCGGCGAGCTACGCGGTGTGGGCGCCGCTGCCGGGCGAGAACTCGTGCGCCGGGCTGTTGAGCGCCGAGGCGCCGATCGGCTACCGCCAGCCGACCGGGTGGACGCCGCCCCCGCCGCCCCCGCCGGGGATTCCGCCGTCGCCCCCGCCGCCGGTGACGTGGGGCGGCGGCCTCGACGGGTCGTGGTGGGCGCGGATGGGTGCGTACGGCAGCTTCCACCCCGGCGGGGTGAACGCGGCGCGGGCCGACGGCAGCGTGCGGTTCCTGCCGGGCTCCACCCCGCAGCCGACGCTCGCCGCGATGAGCACCCGCAGCGGCGGCGAGGTGCTCCCGGGCGAGTGAGACCGACTCGCGGCCGCCGGGCCGGGCGGGGTCAGTGGATCGCGCCGGCCGGGCGGTCGGCGGCGACCGGGCCGAGAACCGGGGCGCGGTCGGCCCGCGGGAACAACTCCGCGTACCTTCCCAGCCGAACGTCCACCTGCCGGTGGTAGAACTCCGGCGTCGCCACCCGCTCGCCCTCGTGGAACCCGCGGAACCCGCGGTCGGTTTCGAGCAACCGCAGAATGGTTCTCGTCTCGGCCGCCTGCTCGCGGAACGAGAGCGTCTGCACCGCGTGCGCGAACCGGATCGCCGGCGGGGCCGGGGCCGCCACCCGCCGCGCCAGCGCCCGCCACGACGTGATGGCCGACTGTATTCGCACTAGATGGCGGTAGAACGTGACCGGGTCGTAGTGCCGCAGGGTGCTGGCCAGGTACGGCGCGCAGTAGCACGCCAGCGGCATCCCGGCGAGCAGCCGGCCGTCGGCCCGATACCGGTCGAACAGCGGGGTCGCGCCGTACGGCGTCGGGACGTTCACGTTCGGCCACACGAACGGCAGCCGGCGGACGAAGTCGATCGTCAGGTCGGCCGGCTCGGCGCCGCGGTCGGCGTCGGTGCCGAACAGGAAGTTGGCCTGCAACCCGGGCACGAACCGCCGCACCGCCCGGAACCGCCCGGCGACGAAGTCGAGCTTGTCGGCCCCCTGCCGCGTGCGGGCGAGCGACTTGTTGCCGTAGTCGAACCACGACTCCACGCCGGGCGCGACGTACAGGCACCGGGTGCGGGCCAGTCGCGGCAGCCGGTCGTCCCGTAGCACCGACAGCGAACACTCCATCACGTAGCGGTTGGGACGGCCTTCGCCCCCCTCGATCACGTCCATCGTCTCGTCGAACCGGACCGCGAAGTTCGGGTCGTGGAACGCGACGATCGCGTTCGGGTCTTGCCGCTTGATGAACGCGAGGTCGGCGGCGAGGTCGGCAGACGGCAGCGGCGAGTATCGCGAGTTCCACTCGGTGCAGAACTCGCACGTGTACGGGCACCCGAGGCTGCTGAACACGGCCGCCACGTTGAACCCGAGCCGGCGGCCGGGGCGGAACCCGGCGGTCTGCATGTCCGCGAACCGCTCGGCCACGCCCGGCAGCGCCTTCGGCCGCCGCCCGGACACGAACGCCGGCGGGGCGAACCGGTCGGCCAAGATGTCGCCCAGCAGTTCCTCGTCGCACTCGCCCACGACGACATCGAAGAACCGCAGCGCGTCGGCCGGGAAGCACTTGGCGTGCGGGCCGCCGAGGACCGTCCGCACGCCCCGGGCGCGGTAGTACCGGGCCAGGGCGTACGCCAGCCCGCTCGCCTGGGTCGTCGCGGAGACGAGCACGATGTCCAGGTCGTCCGGCAGGAGGGTGGCCGGGTCAGCCTGGCCGTAGTAGGTGGCGTAGTGGGTGCGGTGCCCCCGCCGCCGGCACCACGCGGCGACCGCCTGCGGCATGACGCTGTACAGCACCTTCCGCATGGCGACGGCGACCGTCCGCCCGTGCCACTCCGGCGGCACCGTGTACGCGATCAACTCGATGACGCCGACGTTCACGCTTCACCGCCGGGTTGGGTGTGACCGGCCGTGTGCCGGCGGAACGGGTAGGCAAGCAGTCCGAGGAACCCGGCCGGGGGCCGCTCGCCCACAACCCCGTACGCGGCGGGCAACCGCCCGTCCGGCAGGTACTTGGTGCCGAACAGCCAGTCCCAGAACACGAACACGCCGGCGAAGTTGGTGTCCAGCGCCTCCGGCTCGGAACTGTGGTGCCAGTGGTGGTACACCGGGCTGACCAGCACGTGCCTGAGCGGCCCCCACGTCCACGGCACGTCGGCGTGCGTCACCACGATGAACACCACCACCACCGGCACCGCGCACAGCACCGCGACCGGGGCGAACCCGAGCAGCACCAGCGGCACCGCCTGGCAGACCCGGGAGACGACGTCGTTGACCGGGTGGAACCGCATCGACGACAGCCAGTCCAGGTGCTCCGGGCTGTGGTGAACCGCGTGCGCCGGCCACAGCCGCGACGTGTGGAACAGCCGGTGCAGCCAGTAGAAAATGAAGTCGGCGAGTACGACCGCGGCGGCCGTCTGGAGCCACAGCGGCTGGCGGCCGACCGGCCCCCACCCGGTTGTGGAAGTCAGGTCCAGCTCGCGCCCGTCCAAAGCCATCAGCGCCGACACCACCGCGGTGACGGCGGCGAACGTACACGCCTTGCCGACGACCGGGGTGAACGCCCAGAACAGCAGGTCGGTGCGCAGCCCGCGGCGCGGGCCGTTCCGCCGCCCGCAAAACCATTCGGTCGGCGTCAGGACGACCGCGAACGCGACGAACCCTAGCGCCGCCGACAGCGCCGTCGGCCAGATCGCCCACCGGGTGAACAGTTCCCACGCGGGGGTCATTCGCCCGCCTCCGTTGAAGGTGCCGTACCCCGGCGGGCGCGGCGGTCAGGTCCGGTCGTCCTCGGTCGCGCGCAACTGCGCACCGGCCGTCAGGTTGCACGCGGCGATCAGTCCGGCGTAAATGAGCGGCGCGGCGTGCGGGAACACGCCCATCACGACGGCCGCCCCGAGCCACGCCAGGCCCAGCAGGTATTGCCGCCCGGCGAACAGGCTGCCCATCACCACGAACGTCAGTGCGTTGATGCCGGCGAACCCGATGTACGCGGTCGTGACCGCGCGGCCGAAGTCGCCGGCTGCCAGCCGCACGCCGACCGCCAGCGCGGCGCACGCGGCCGTCTGCCCGACCCAGATCGACCACAGGTGGAACCGGGCCGGGGAGTGCGACCCGCCGGCCTTCCACCGGTCGCGGGCGAGCAACCCCAGCAGCGACGCGCTGGAGCCGAACATCACCGCCCACACCCACACTTCGGCCGCACCCGCTCTCAGCAGGAGGAACACACCGACGTTGCTCGCGAGCGACAGCGCCGCCTGAGCCAGCAGGCTCGGGACCAGCGTTCGGAAGTCGCCCGCCGCGCGCGCCTCGCGGAGTATTCGGGACACCCGGCCGAGCAGCCCGAGCGGGCGGGCGGCGATCTCCCGCCCCTCCCGCAGCGCCGCGAGGTCGGCGGCCACGTCGGCGGCCGTCGCGTACCGGTCGGCCGGGTCTTTCGCCAGGCACTTCGTGCAGATCGCGGCCAGGTCCGCACTCACCCGTGGGTTCAGCCGGTCCGGCGGCGGCGGGTCGGCGGCGCGCACCGCGTCGAGCACCGCCGACAGCGTCGGCCCGGCGGCCGGCGGGCGGCCGGTGAGCAGCTCGTACAGGATCGCGCCCAGCCCGAACACGTCGGTGGCGACGGTGAACTCGCCGGCCAGTTGCTCCGGGGCCATGTACGCCGGGGTGCCGGCCGCCCGCCCGTCGGTCGCGTCGAGCGGCACGGCCAGCCCGAAGTCGGCGACGAGCGGCCGGCCGTCGGCGTCGAGCAGCACGTTGGCCGGCTTGAGGTCGCGGTGCAGCAGCCCGCGGCGGTGCGCGTGGTGGACCGCGTCGGCCACCTGTTCGACCACGGCCGCCGCGCGGGCCGGCTGGCGGACGAACTCCGCGACCCGGGCAGCCAGCGTCCCGCCGGGGCACCAGTCCATCGTGAAGTACGGCGGCTCGTCCCCGCGGGACACCTCCAGGATGCGGACCACGTGCGGGTGCCGGAGCCGGGCCATCGCCTCGGCCTCGGCCCGGAACCGCGCCCGGTCGCCGGCCCCGGCCCGCAGCAGCAGCTTCACCGCCACCTCCCGCGGCAGGCTCCGCTGCCGCGCCCGGTACACCACCCCCATGTTCCCGCCGACTCGCTCCAGCAGTTCGTAGTCGCCCAGCACCCGCTCGGCGGTGGCCAGGTCCGGCTCCCGGGCGGCGCCGCGGAACGCCCGCAGCCCGGTCAGCGCCGCGTCGTCGAGGAAGTCGCGCAACTCGGCCGCGAGGTCCGGGTGGCGGGCCAGCCACTCGGCCGGCGACAGCGGGCGGCCGCTGTCCTGCGCCTCCAGGTACTCGGCGACGGCCGCGCCGATGCGGTCCTCGGCCGGGTCGAAGGTGTCGGTGTTCACGCCCCCTCCTCTGGCGCCGCCAGCAGCGCCGCCAGCCGCCGCTTGCCGCGGAACAGCAGCCCGCCGACCCCTTTGGCGGTCCGCCCGAGCCGGGCGGCGGTCTCGGCCAGCGGCAGTTCGAGGATGTAGTGGGCGATGACCGCGTCCCGCTCGGCCTCCGGCAGCCGGTCGAGGGCGCACGCCAGCCGCAGCAGCTCCTCCTTGCGGGCGGCCAGGGTGCTCGGCCCCGGGTCGGTCGCGGCCAGGTACGCGGCGAGCGGGGTCTCGCCGTCGGACGCGGCGTCGCACAGGGTCCGCTCCAGGGCCGGGTCGCGCATGTCGGCGCCGTGCTCGCGGACCAGATCGACGAGCGTGTTGGCGACGATCTTCCGCAGCCACCCGACGAGCTCGGCCTCGGTCCGGCCGCGGGCCTGCTCCAGCTTCTTGACGGCCCGCAGCAGCGACTCCTGCACCACGTCCGAAGAGTCGAACCGGGCGCGGTACAGGCGGCCCAGTTGCAACTGCCGGACGTGCAGCCGGAGCAGCGGGCGGTAGCGGGCGAGGTCGGCTTCAGCGTCGGTGGTCACGGGGCACCTTCGTCGGGTCACGCGGGGTGACCGACACCATGACACCCGGAAGCGGCGAAGGCAATTGACAACCGGCCGAATCATCGCTCCCCGACCTACCAGACGGAACCGCGGCCACCGCGACTCGCGCCGGCCGCCGAAACTTCCGCCCCGCGAGCGGCGTATTACAAAAGTGAACGCGCGGTACGCGCTTGGCCCCAGTGAGGTGAACGCCGGGCCGGCCAAACGACAGTCGAAATTTTTCTGTTGTTACGAGCGGACGGTTATAATCGGTTACGATCTTACCCCGGGAGCCGCCCGTGCCCACGAACGACACCCGCGACCCGTTGCCAGAGCCGCCCACCCACACCTTCGGCGGCCAGCCGCTCACACCCAGCTATCAGCCGCCCGGCACGGTTGCCGACGCGCCCGCCTCGGCGTCGGGCGACGCGCTGCCGCTGGTGCCGGGGTACGAGCTACTCGGGCTGGTCGGCGAGGGCGGGATGGGGCTGGTGTACCGGGCCCGCGAACTAGCTTTCGACCGCGACGTGGCCGTCAAGCTGCTCAAACCGAAGTACCCGGCCGACTCGCCGGCCGCCCGCCGGTTCGTGGACGAGGCCCGCATCACCGGCCAACTCCAGCACCCGGCCATCCCGCCGGTCCACCACATCGGCACGCTGCCCGACGGCCGCCCGTTCCTGGCCATGAAGCTGATCAAGGGCGACACCCTCGCCGACCGGCTGGACGCGGCCGACCCGGCCGAGCGACTGCGGCTGGTGCCGGCGTTCGCCCAGGTGTGCCAGGCGGTCGCCTACGCCCACAGCCGCAAGGTGCTGCACCGCGACCTGAAGCCGTCGAACGTGATGGTCGGGGCGTTCGGCGAGGTGCTGGTGATGGACTGGGGGATGGCCAAGGTGCTCACCGACGCCGGGGCGGCTGTCACCGAGGCGGCCGAGCCGGGCGCCGGGGAGGGGACCGAGGTCCGCACCGACCGCGCCCCGGATCTTGCCACCCAGGCCGGGGCGGTGATGGGCACCCCGGCGTACATGGCCCCGGAGCAGGCGGCCGGCGAAATCGACAAGGTGGACGAGCGGAGCGACGTGTTCGGGCTGGGGGCGGTGCTGTGCGCCGTCCTCACCGGTAAGCCGCCGTACCAGGGGCCGAGCACGGATTCCGTCCGCGTCAAGGCGATCCGCGGCGAACTGGCCGACGCCTTCGCCCGGCTGGACGGGTGCGGGGCCGACCCGGAAGTGGTCGCGCTGTGCAAGCGGTGCCTGAGCGTTGACCGAGACGCCCGCCCGCGGCATGCCGGCGATGTCGCGGCGGCGGTGGCGGCGCACCTGGCGGCGGTCGAGGAGCGGGCGCGGCAGGCCGAACTGGACCGCGTGCGGGCCGAGGAGCGGCGGCAGAAGCGGCGGGTGCAGCGGGTGCTGGCCGGGGCGGTGTTGCTCTTGCTGGCGGCGGTCGTGACCGGGGCGACGGTGGCGCGGCTGTGGCAGGATGCCGAGGTCGCGAAGGCCGAAGCCGAGACCCAGCGCGACAAGGCCGACACCGCCAAAAACACGGCGGTCACCCAGAAGGGACTCGCCGACGCCGCTCGTACAAACGCAGAAATCGATCGTGACGCCGCGGACAAGGCTCGGGCCGATGCGCTCGACCAGAAGCGCCTCGCGGACGGGGCGAAAGACGAGGCGGTTGCCCAGAAGCACCTCGCCGACGCGGCCCGCAAGTCGGCCGAGAAGGCCCAGCGCGCGGAAGCGGAGGCCCGCCAAGCCGTTGAGCGCGAGCGTGAGAAACTGGCGGCGGTCGAGTACGGCCGCTCGGTCCAAGTCGCTCATTTTGAGTGCCTCATGGGCAACCATGCCGAGGCGCGCGCCCTGTTGGACGGCACGCGACCCGACTTCCGCAAGTGGGAGTGGCACTACGTCAATCATCTCGTTCATACCCCCCTGCGGACCCTGAGAGGGCACACGGGCGTGGTGACAGCGGCGGCGTTCAGCCCCGACGGCACGCAGGTCGTTACCGCCGGCGAGGACCGGACGGCGCGGGTGTGGGTGTGGGACGCCAAGTTCGGGGCCGAGGGGCTCACCCTCAAGGGGCACACGGGCATGGTGACAGCGGCGGCGTTCGGCCCCGACGGCACACGAATCGTCACCGCCAGCGCTGACAAGACGGCGCGGGTGTGGGACGCCGAGGGGGCCGAGATATTCACCCTCAAGGGGCACGCCGACAGCGTGACCGGTGCGGCGTTCGGCCCCGACGGCACACGAATCGTCACCGCCAGCGCTGACAAGACGGCGCGGGTGTGGGACGCCAAGACCGGGGCCGAGGTGTTCACCCTCAAGGGGCACACGGGCGTGGTGACAGCGGCGGCGTTCGGCCCCGACGGCACACGAATCGTCACCGCCAGTTCGGACGGTACGGCGCGGGTGTGGGACGCCGAGGGGGCCGAGATATTCACCCTCAAGGGGCACGCCGACAGCGTGACCGGTGCGGCGTTCAGCCCCGACGGCACACGAATCGTCACCGCCAGCGCTGACAAGACGGCGCGGGTGTGGGACGCCAAGACCGGGGCCGAGGTGTTCACCCTCAAGGGGCACACGGGCGTGGTGACAGCGGCGGCGTTCGGCCCCGACGGCACACGAATCGTCACCGCCAGCGCTGACAAGACGGCGCGGGTGTGGGACACCAAGATCGGGGCCGAGGTGCTGGCGCTGAAATGGCACACGGGCGGGGTGTGGGCGGCGGCGTTCGGCCCCGACGGCACACGAATCGTCACCGCCAGTTCGGACGGTACGGCGAAGGTGTGGTTTGCTCCGTTACCCGTCTCGGTCGCGCCGCCGCCGCGGCCCGTTCCTCCCGCGCCGCGACCGTGATACGCGAGGTCAGCGGAGGGCGCGGGCGGCCGAGCGGGCGGCGAAGTAGCCGCACATGCCGTGGACCCCGCCGCCCGGCGGCGTCGAGGACGAGCACAGGTACAGCCCGCGGACCGGCGTCGAGTACGGGTCCAGACGGGCCACCGGCCGCGTGAACAGTTGCCACCAGTCGGCCACCCCGCCGCCGATGTCCCCGCCCACGTAGTTCGGGTTGTGCGCCTCCATCGCCGCCGTATTCATCACACGCCGCGCCAGGATCAGCCCGCGGAACCCCGGCGCGAACCGCTCCACCTGCGCCTCGATCCGCTCCGTCATGTCGGCCGTCGAGCCGTGCGGGACGTGGCAGTAACCCCACGCCACGTGCCCCCCGGCCGGGGCGCGCGTCGGGTCGAACACCGTCGGCTGGGCGAGCAGCACGAACGGCCGCTCCGCGTGCCCGCCCGCCCACGGGGCGCGCTCGGCGTCGGCGATCTCCTCCAGCGTGCCGCCGACGTGGACCGTCCCGGCACGCCGGCACCCCGCCGCCCGCCACGGGATCGGCCCGGACAGCGCCCAGTCCACCTTGAACACCCCCGGGCCGTAGCGGTAACGCTCCAGCGCGCGGCGGTAGCGGCCCGGCAACCGGTGCCCGGCCAGCGCCAGCACCTGCCGCGGGGTCACGTCGAGCAGCACCGCCCGGGCGCCGGCGAACTCGTCGATCGACCGCACCGGCCGCCCGGTCTCGACCCGGCCGCCGAGCGAGCGGAGGTAGGACGCGAGGGCGTCGGCGATCTTCTGCGCGCCGCCCTTCGGGAACGGCCACCCGGCCGCGTGCCCCGCCAGTCCGAGCATCAGCGCGATCGCGGCGCTCGGGGGGCGCTCGAGCGGCAGCACCGCGTGCGCCGCCAGCCCGGCGACCAGCCCCCGCGCCCCGGCGGTGCGGAACCACGCGTCTGCCAGCCCCTTCCCTGACCGCACCGCGTTCCACCCGAACCGCGCCGCGGCGAGCGGCCGCCGGGGAATCCGAAAGGGGCCGAGCAGGTCGGCGAACAGCCCGTCGGCGGCGGCCGCCAGCGGCCCCATCAGCCGGCGGTAGGCGCGGGCGTCGGCCCCCAGCCCGTCGGCGGTGGCCTCGACCGAGCGCTCCAGCACCGCGGCGGTGCCGTCGTCCAGCGGGTGCGCGAACGGCGCGTCCGGGTGAACCCACTCCAGCCCGTGTTCGGCCAGCGGGAGCGTTTTGAGGAAGGGTGAGGCGACCGCCATCGGGTGGACGGCGGAACACACGTCGTGAACGAAGCCGGGGAGCGTCAGTTCCGCCGACCGCGTCCCGCCACCGACGGTATCGGCTCCCTCGACGACATGAACGGAGTGGCCCGCCCGGGCGAGAGCGACGGCCGCGGCCAGCCCGTTCGGCCCGGACCCGACCACGACCACTTCCGGCGATGACATCTGCGGCCCTCCGTCGGGTCAACTCGCGGCGGCCGGGGCGGAGGGCGTCGGTGCGGCCGGGGCGGGCGGCTGCGCGCCCGGCGGGGCCGGGAACAGCAGCCGCGTCAGCACGCCCTTCACCCCCGGCACCCACAGCACGAAGGAGAGCACCGACAGCAGCCGCACCGCGCCGAACAGTGCCGACAGGCCGTCGGCGGCGCTCCCCTTCTTGCCGTCGGCCGCGGTCACGGCGGGCGTGGCCTGCGCCGCGTCCGGGGTCAGCGCCACCTGGTTCTCGGTGTCCACCGCGGCGACCAGCGCTGCCGCGCGGGCCGCGGCCGCCGACGGGCCGAACGCGAACCACAGCTTCGGCAGGTCCGGGCCGCCCCGCAGCCGGTCGCGGATCACCATGTCCGGCAGGAACGCCAGCAGCATGATGATCATCAGCAGCTCGAACAGGTTCAGCCCCATCATGACGCCGATGATGGCGTGCATCAGCGTGGCCAGGAAGATGATCAGCCACCGCAGCCGGGTCCACAGCAGGAACGGGCCGGCGATCTCGATGAACAGGGTGAACCACACCCCGCCGGCGGCCAGCGCGTGGTACACCGGCTTGATGCTCGCGACCGCACGCAGGCTGGTCTCGTACCACTGGTACTGCATCAGCGTGAACTCGGGGTTCACCACCACGTCCCAGAACGCCTGCCCGTTCCACCACGCCCCGCCCTTGAGCTTGGACAGCCCGGCGGCGACGTAGATGAAGCAGAAGTGGACCTGGATCAGCCGCAGCCCGAACCCGGCCCCCGTCGACGGCTGCGGGTACGCCAGGAACGCCCGCGTCGGTGCATCAATCGTGCCACACCGCCGCAGGCTCGCCCGGGCCGCCCGGTACCGGGCGATCAGCCGGTCCACCGACAGCGCCGCCCCGCTGTTCCCGATCACCAGGTAGAACAGCAGGATGTTCATCATCGTGTCCATCCCGAACAGCACCTGCTGGGTGCGGTGCATGTAGCACGCCACCGCCAGCCACGTCAGCACCGAGGTGACGCGGGTGAACGCCCCGACGGTGAACAGGACCATCACCAGCAGGCAGGCGACGTGGACGGCGGCCATCTGGGTCGGGTCGCTGACGTGGAACCAGACGGAGAAGATGGCGTGCCCGGTCCGCACCACCCGCTCCGGCTCGTTGTTCCAGTAGTCGAGGTAGTCGATCCGCCGGTCCCGGGCGGCCTTGTCGGCCGGCAGGGTCAGCACGAACTGGGCGAACGACTTGCGGATCTCGTAGGGCATCTCGACGAGGTGGTTGAGCACGTACTCGCGCTGCGGCTCGGCGGCCGGCAGCACGGCGGCGAACGCCCGGGCCTCGGCGGCCAGCGCCGCCCGCTCGGTCGGCGGCAGCCCGAGCAGCGCGTCCGGGGTCTCGTCCAGGTAGTACGAGCGGGCGTCGCGGGCCGGCACCTCGCCCGGCGCCGGCGGGGTGCGGCCGGCGACCAGCACCTCCAGGAACCGCTCGCGGACGTCGGCGTTGGCGCCCAGCCGGTGGAACCAGCGGAGCAGCACCACCGGCGGCTCGGGGTTGTCGTAGGCGGCCGCCCGGGCCAGCAGCCGGAGCGAGTCGCGGCGCGGCCCGTCCTCCAAAGGCAGCGCGCGGATGAAGTCCACCACCGCCTTGCGGCGGTGCGGCGGGTCGGGCACCTTGGCCGGCACCGCCGGCTGCGGGTCCCACGAGAAGAACGGCGACGCCTGCCACGGGTACTCGTGCCGCTCCCGCTCCACGAACTGCGTCGCGTACCACCCGTGCTTGCCGAAGAACGCCTGCAGGTCCACGCTGTACGCGAGGTGGATGTACAGCACCAGCAGCCCGGTGCAGACGCGGATGAACCCGAGCGTGGTCGGGTCGGCGGCCGGGAACCAGAACCCGACCCACCGCTGCCACGGCGACCGGTCGGTCGGCTCCGGGGCGGTCGCCGGCAGCATCTCGGAAGCCATCGCGAGCTCCTCTCTACCAAGTCCGTGACGGGCCGAAATCGTCCTTGCCGCACAGGTCCGAACGTCGCCGCGGCCTCACCGCAGTTGGCCCCAGTCGAACACGCGGTCCTTGAACCGCGGCTCGCTCAGGTCGTCCACCGTCGTGTCCGGGCCGAGCAGGTCCGGCCCCAGCGCGTGGAACGACAGGTAGTCCAGGAACTCCCGCTTGGTCGTCGAGCCGGGCGGCACCCCGCCGGGCCGCGGCAGGATCGGCACCAGCCAGTACAGCATCGGCTCCTGCGGGTTGAGCAGGGTGCCGACGGCGTTGAACTCGCCCAGGAAGTACGGCCGGTACCACGTCGGGTGGTACGGGTCGGTGATCATCCCCGGCCGCTTCCGGGCGTTGACGAACTCCTCCACCGGCATCGTGTTGTGCTGGATGCGGTACACCCGCACCGTCGTCCGGGCGGCCGTCTTGGCGTCCGGGGTGTGCTCCAGGATCACATGCGACGCGTACGACGGGATGATGTACCGCACCACCTCGGCGTTGGGCAGTTGGTACTGGATCTCCTGCTCGTCGCCCGGGTGCATCGGGATGGGCATCTGGAGCCGCCGCTGCCGGATCTCGGCCCCCTCGTAGCTGTTGGCGCGCAGCCCGGGGGTGCCGCGGGCCAGTTGCTCGGTCAGCGACAGCCGGCGGTAGTAGGTGAGGCCGAGCGGGTCCTTCACGTCGGCCGGCCGCCTGGGCATCACCACCCACTTGGTGGTGTACTTCTTCTCGCCGGTCGCCGGGTCGGCCGTCTCGGTCTTCACCAGGAACGCCAGCAGCGACGCCGGGCCGGGCTGCGGCGAGTAGAAGTGGTACGCGTTCCGCAGGTACAGGAACTGGAGGTACGGGTTGTAGATGCGGACGAACGCCTGCTCGGTCACCCACGGCGTCGCCGGCGGGGTGGTGGTGGCGAAGAAGATGCCGGCGAAGTGGAACAGCACCAGCGCGGCGACCACCGGCGCGCGGTAGCGGGCCGGCGCGGCCAGGACCGCCGTCCACCCCACCGCGACCGCCCCCAGCACGACGAACAGCAGCCGGAACGAGTCCCAGTGCGCCGGGGTGCCGGGCACCGCCAGCGCCGCCCCGACCGCGCCCACCGCCCACGCCGGCCACAGGTCCGGGCGCATCGACACGGCCGCCCCGGTCGTGATCGCGCCGAACAGCACCAGGAACAGCCGGGCGGTGTGGACCGGCCACGGCACCTCGGCCGCGGTGGCCACCCCGCCCAGCGCCGCGGCGACGGCCAGCATCCCCAGCCCGGCGGTCGCGACCCCGCGGACCGCACTCCACTCGAACGGCGGCACGGCCTCCGCGGGCGAGGCGGGGGCGGGCGGCGGTGCGTCACGGTCCATGACGGTCCTCGGTGTCGGCACTGGAGCGGGCGGAAAGTCGCGTGCCCCTACCCCATCGGCGCGAGGGCGCAGAAGGCATAACCGCATTTCGGCCCCCGGCGTTGGCCCGCGGCCGGGCCGCAGCGCACCACCCGCACCGAAATCAGATATTGCCATCCGCAATTCGCCCGCGCCCCAGTATACGCGCTCTGGCTGGCCGCAACGACCCTGTTTATCCGCGCCAACCGGCACACCCGATACGGCCGCGGATAAAGCTTCTCCTTCATCTCAAACACCCTAAATTACCGTTGACGCCCAAACCGCCCGGGTTTACGATCCTCCATACACAACCTCGCCCGCCGCACACGGTTATGCCGACGGAACCGGCGACCGCGGGCATGACCGAACCCGTTTAGCCGCGGACACGGAGCCGCGGCCGGGACTGACGACCAGCGGCGGGCGGACAGCGGGGGCTTCGCGATGTACAGCGTTGTTCTGATGGTGGCGGCGACCTCGGGCGGCGATATGGCGGCGTTCGGCAACAAGGGCAGCGGCTGCACCGGCTGCACCGGGTACGTCGCGAGCTGCAGCGGCGGCGGGTTCCTCGGGCTGAAGGACAAGATGGGCGGCCACGGCTGCTGCGGCGGCGGCGGGTTCCTGGGCCACAAGGACAAGGGCGGCTGCCACGGCAGCAGCTGCCACGGCGGCGAGCTGAGCTGCCACGGCGGCTGCACCGGCACCGTCGTCCACTCCGCCCCGATGGTCGTCGAATCGGCCTCGTGCCACGGGTGCAGCGGGTACTCCTGCCACGGCTCGTCCTGCCACGGCAGCAGCTGCCACGGCGGCGGGTTCCTCGGGCTGCGGGACAAGATGGGCGGCGGCGGGCTGTTCGGCGGCAAGCACAAGGGCGGCTGCTGCGGCGGCTGCTGGTAAGTCGGGCGGCTGAGCGATCAGCACCGGAGCGGGGGCCGAAAGGCTCCCGCTCTTGCTTTTGGCGGCGCGGTATAATCCCATTTGCCGATTCCTTCGTGTGAGGGGAGCAGATGGGGTTGCCGCTGGTGCGGCCGCGGGTGGCCGATGTGGTGTTCCGGCTGTACGACCGGCCGCTACACCCGGAACTGTTCGACGCCGTCGCCGCGCGCACCGTCGCCCGCGACGGCCAGCGGCTGACCGCGCGCCTCACCCGCACCGGGCACGTGCTCAGTTGGACCGACGGCGACGTCCACCTCGAAGAGCTGACCGCGACCGCCGACCAAGAACTGCCCGACGCCGGGCTGCGGCTGTCGCACCGGTTCACCGGCAGCTACCGCGGCAAGTGCCCGTTCCCCGGCCTCAACTACCAGACCGCCGCGAGCGTGGAAGTGCTCGAACCGGAGCAGTTCGCCGAGCAGCACGCCGAACTGGTCTACGACGGCGAGCGGAAGGGCCTCTTGTACCACTGCAAGAGCGACAACCGCATCGGGCTGTCGCCGCTGGGCGTGGTGATCGTGGAGGCGGTGCCGCGGAGCCTGTGCATCACCGCGTTCCACACCTTCCCCGACGAGTACGCCATTCTGAAGACGCAATCCCTGATCGAATACGTGTGAGGCTCACCCCGTCAGCCGGTCGAACGCCTCCCGGTACTTCGCCGCGGTGCGGGCGACCACATCGTCCGGCAGTCGCGGCGGCGGGCTGTTCTTGTCCCAGTCGGTCGTCTCCAACCAGTCGCGCACGAACTGCTTGTCGAACGACGGCGGCGATACGCCGGGCGCGTAAGTGTCCTTCGGCCAGTACCGCGAGCTGTCCGGCGTCAGCACTTCGTCGATCAGGATCAGTTCGTTTGACGACAGCACGCCCCATTCGAGCTTGGTGTCGGCCAGGATGATGCCGCGGGCCTCCGCGTGCGCCGCGGCCCGCTGGTACACGTCCAGCGTTCGCGCCTTCAGTTCCGCTGCCAACTCCGAGCCGACGGTAGCGGCCATCTGCTCGAACGAGATGTTTTCGTCGTGCCCGCTCTCGGCCTTCGTCGCCGGGGTGAAGATCGGCTCGGGCAGTTTGTCCGCCTGTCGCAGTCCGGGCGGCAGGGGAACGCCGCACACGGTCCCGCTCGCCTGATACTCCTTCCACCCGGAGCCGAGCAGGTAGCCGCGGGCCACGCACTCGACCGGCACCACCCGCGTCTTGCGGACCAACATCGTCCGGCCTTCCAGTTCGGGCCGCCGGAATGCGGGCGGCAGCGCCGACAGTTCCGCGCTGATGAGGTGGTTCGGCACCTTCAGCCAGTCGAACCAGAACAGCGACATCCGGGTCAGCAATCGCCCCTTGTCCGGGATGCCGGGGGTGAGGATGTAGTCGAACGCGCTGATGCGGTCGGTGGCGACGATGACGAGCGTGTCGCCGAGGTCGTACACGTCCCGCACCTTGCCGCGGCGCGGCGTGAACCCGGGCACCTCACTTTGCGTCAGCGGCTCGGCGGGCATATCTTCTCGTCCAATACAGGGAATCCGGCGGCACGACGAGCGGGTATTGTAGAGCCATGCTCAAGCACGAAACCAAGCTGATCGACCCGGACGCCGAGCAGATCGTCGCGGCGCTCACGCAAGCGGCCGAAGACGCCAACAAGCGGTGCCGCGCCCGGTTGCTCGAAGACGCCCCGGACAAGTGGCGGAAGTTCGCCCGCGACTGCGCCGCCAAGCCCGAGGGGTGGGCGATGTTCCGCGGCGGCAAGGGCGGCGTCCCGGCCACGCAGGTGCTCGCCGCGTGGTGGACCGACAGCATCGGCCGCCGTCACGTCGTCATTCGGGGACGCCGCGTCGAGCACGACGACGCCAAGCGACTCCTCTTGAAAGACGAGTTGGACCAGCGGCCGCCGCTGTGGCACGCCTACCCCGAGTACGTCTGCCGCCGGGCGGTCGGCACCGAGTCCGCACTCGTGTGCGCCTGCGGGTGCGGGGCGGTCGGCACGCCGGAGGCGCTCGGGTGGATGGGCGAGACGTGCGGCCCGTGCTTCGACCGTGCCCAGGACGACGGCCCGGACGCGCTGCGGCACAACCTGCCGGGCGTCGTCTACGGCGACCGCAGCCCGCTTACGGCCGTCGCCTGCTCCCCGGACGGCACCCGCGTCGCCGCGGTCGAGGGCGACAGCATCACCAACGGCGTCGCCCTGTACGCCGACCTCGCCGCCCGGTCGCGGGCCGTCCTGAAGTTCCCCAAAGCACGCGTCACCGACGTGGCGATCACGCCCGATAGCCGGCATCTCGTTGCCACCACGATACCATTCAATACCGGCGGGATGATCGCCGCGTTCGACCTCTCCGCCGACCCGCCGCGGCGGGCCGACAACCCGTACGCGGAGCGCCCGGTGGCATGGCGCGTCGCCCCGCTGCCGGACCCGGACACGGTCCTCATCCACCGCCCGGACCCGACCGGCGCGCACAGCCACGCCGAAGTCGTGCGCGTGCCGGGCGGCGACCCCGTTCGCTCGATCCATCTCCCGACAGGGTGCGCGGGGCGGTTCGTGCTGTCCCCGGACGCGCGCCGCGTCGCGGTGCCCGGGCAGACCACCCTGGTGTATGACCTCGCCACCGGCCGCCGCATCAGCCAGATCGCCGGCTATTCCCACAACCTTGCGTTCACGCCCGACGGCGAGCGGGTGATCGGCGGCTACGGCGAGATGCTCCGCTCGTTCGACGTGCTGACCGGCGCGCCGGACGGCCCCAGCGGCCGCGTCGGGTCGGGATACAACTTCGTCGCCGCGGTGGCGGCCGACCCGCGGGGCGAGTGGGTGTTCGTCGGCGGGTCGAACGGCTCGGTCACCGTGCTCGACGCGGCCACATTCGACCGCCGGGCGGCGTTCGAGTGGCACCTCGGCGCGGTGACCGGCCTCGCCGTGAGCGCCGACGGCTCGCGCCTCTTCAGCGCCGGCGGCGACGGGTGCGTGAAGGTGTGGCCGATCCGCGACCTGATGAAGGGGCTGTGATGGCGGAAGAGGGATGGCCGCAAAAAAGCACAAAAGGCTCAAAAAGAAGGCAAAAGACAAGAGCAGAAGAGTGCGTCCTCAACGCTTCTGTCGTCCTGGTCTTCGGCTTTCTTTTTGGGCCTTTTGTGCTTTTTTGCGGCCATCCCTCTTCTGCTTACTTCAGCGCGGCGCGCTTCTCGCCGATCAGCTTGATCAGCGCCTTGTGCGGGTCGGCGAACTTGCTCAGCCCCTCGCTCATCAGCGTCTCTTCCAGCTTCTTCATGTCCACCTTGGCGTCGATGTCGGCCAGCACGTCGGCCGGCGGCAGTTGGTCGACCTGCCGGGTGAACGTCAGCCCGCTGGCGGCCACGTCGGCATTCGTCTGCGGCGGGTTGGTCTCGATGTCCGACCCGGCCAGCGCCGCGACGTACTTCTCGGCCGGCGGGGTGGTGCCGTCGGCCATCTTCTTGGTGCCGGTGCTGGCGAAGATCATCTCCTGCTTCCGCGGCAGCCCCTTGTCGGCCCAGAAGTCCTTGTTCATCTTCCAGATGCGCTTGGCGTTGACGATGCCCACCTGCCCCTGCGCCGCCGGGATCAGGGTCGGCACGTGCTTCTCGGTGTACACGTCCACGCGGCTGACGAAGATGCTGTAGACGCTCTTCACGTTCTCCTTGTCGGAGCGCCGCTGCACCCCGCGCCACACCGCGTCGCGGGCCAGCAGGTATTGCCGCTCGCTGAAGATGAGGGTGATGTTCGGGCAGATGCCGGCGGCGACGAGTTCCTCGATCGCGCCCAGCCCGCCCGGCGTCGCCGGCACCTTGATCATCCGGTTCTTGTGCCCGGCCGCCCACTTCTTGCCCAACTCGATGTACGTCGCGGCCCGCTCCTCGGTGTTCTTCGTCTGCGCGAGGTCTTCGAGCAGCGGGTCCAGCTCGAAGCTCACCCAGCCGTCGTCGCCGCGGGTGTCCGACCACACGTCGAGGAACACGTCTTGCGCGTCCTTGACCAGCTTGTCGGTCATCAGCCAGGCGACCTCTTCGTCGCTCTTGCCCTGGGCGAAGAACGTCTTCATGTGCTCATCGAACCGGCCGGTCTTGAGCAGGTCGGAGATGATGATCGGGTTCGAGGTCGCGCCGGTCGCGCCCTGCGAGCGGTTCAGCTTGATCAGGTCGGGATCGACCGAGTCGAGCCACAACTTCGTACCGGTAGCGGCCAGCGATTGGAGCGGGGTCATCGACGTACCTCTGAGGTGACGCGGGATACGGTGATGATGATACACCCAACCCGCCGGAAGTTTAGCAATTAACCGGCGACGCTTCGCGGATTCTTCATGCCACAGTCCATACTATACATTCGAATAAGCAAAGTCAACGGGCGTTGGCGTGAAGAACCCACCCCAACCCCTCCCTACAGGGAGGGGCTACAAAACCTTGACACCTCGCGAATGTTGACGAACAGTCGATGTCTAACGCCCCTACCCGCAGGGAGGGGTTGGGGGTGGGTTCCTCCCGCCGCTTGCTATCATGCCTTTACGGCCCCTTCCCCCTCGGACCCGCAGCCATGCCTTCCGCGAAGAACGTGCTCGGCGGCCCGCTCCAGACGTGCTCGACCAACCCGCTCACCGGCTTCTACCGCGACGGGTGCTGCAACACCGGCCCCGACGACGAGGGGTTGCACACCATCTGCTGTCAGGTGACGGCCGAGTTTCTCGCCCACCAGCAGTTCGTCGGCAACGACCTGAGCACCCCGTTCCCGATGTACGGCTTCCCCGGACTGAAGCCGGGCGACCGGTGGTGCGTGTGCATCACCCGGTGGAAGCAATCGCTCGAAGCCGGGTTCGCCTGCCCGGTCGTGCTGGAGGCCACCCACATCCACGCGCTGGAGTTCGTGGACCTCGAAGACTTGCAGCGGCACGCGGTTAGCTTAAAAGAAGAGGCATAAGGGCGCGTGTGCGCTCTGTTTACGCACGTCCAGAGGTTCGGCAATGCGACTCGACGACGCCCCGGATGACAGCGGAAGCGTGGAAGACCGCCGCGGGATGGGCGGCAAGCTCGCCATCGGCGGCGGGGCCGGCGGCATCCTGCTGGTGATCCTCGCGCTGGTGTTCGGGGTGGACCCGAAGAAGGTGGTGCCGCCGGCGGGCGACCCCGGCCCGCAGCAGCGGGGCGAGGCGCCCAAAGACGGGTACAAGGAGTTCGCCGGCAAGATCATCGGCATGACGAACGAGGTGTGGGCCGAGCAGTTCAAGGCCAACGGCTACAAGGCGTACCAGAAGCCGCACATGGTGCTGTTCTCCGAGGCGGTGCAGACGAAGGGGTGCGGGAACGCGCCGTCGTCGGTCGGCCCGTTCTACTGCCCGGGCGACGACACCGTGTACCTCGACCCCAGCTTCTTCGAGGAACTGGAGGGCAAGCTCGGCGGCTCGAAGGCGCAGTTCTCGCAGGCGTACGTGATCGGGCACGAGGTCGGGCACCACGTCCAGAACCTGCTCGGGTTTAGCGCCCGCACCGACGCCAAGCGCGGCAGCAAGCAGGAGAACGAGTACTCCATCCGGCTGGAACTCCAGGCCGACTACCTCGCGGGCGTGTGGGCGCACCACGCGGACAAGAAGTACAAGATTCTGGAGAAGGGTGACGTCGATTCGGCCCTGACGACGGCCCGGCAGATCGGGGACAACCGCATCCAGGAGAAGATGCGCGGCAAGAGCCACCCGGAGAGCTTCAACCACGGTACGGACAAGCAGCGGGTCGGCGCGTTCAAGAACGGGCTGCGGACCGGGGACGCGAGCAAGACGAAGCTGAGCCAGTTCTTCGACGAGGGCGCGACGCCGTTCAACCCGCGGACCGCCGAGTTGCAGAACCCCGGGCTGTTCGGGGAGTGAGCGAGTTGTGATGTTCGCGTAGGTGGTGGCCCCTCACCCGGCCGGCGGTTGGGCTGCGCTTTTCTACACCCGTTCTTGCTGAGCGCGCCGGCCACCCTCTCCCCGCATGCGCGGGGCGAGGGAGGACGCCTCCGCCTTGTATGCGACTCGATACGCATCGCTTTTGGAACGCCGAGCGCTTTCCCTCGCCCCGCGCATGCGGGGAGAGGGTGGCCGGCGCAAGCCACGCACACCGGAGTGAAGTGGCGAACCCCGACCGCCGGCCGGGTGAGGGGCCACCACCTTCGCCCTCTTGCGCCCAGCAAACGCGAGCGGGGAGGCTTTCGCCTCCCCGTCGCGTTGAACTTCACCTCACCACTTACCTTAGCTCACCAGATCCTTGATCCAGTAGCTGTCGAGCTTGGCGTCGGTGTTGTCGTCCTTCTTCGAGCGGTCGCCGGCGATGTAGTACGGGCGGCCGAGGTTGTCGCGGACGCTGGCGTTGGTCTCCGGGGTCGGGTCGATCCCGAGGCCGCGGTACAGGGTGCCGAACAGGTCGTGGACGCCGACCCGGTTCTCGACCGCCTGGGTGCCGTCCTTGTCGGTCGCCCCGTAGGCCACGCCGCCCTTGATGTTGCCGCCGCCGAGCACCACGCTCCACGCCGCCGGGTAGTGGTCGCGGCCGCCGTTCTGGTTGATCCGCGGGGTGCGGCCGAAGTCGCCCATCCACACGATGACCGTGTCCTTCAGCTTGCCCCGCTGGGCCAGGTCCTTGACCAGCGTGCCCATGCCCTTGTCGAGCGTCGGCAGTTGGCGGGTGGCCAGGGCGTTGAAGATGCCGGCGTGCATGTCCCAGCCGCCGAGGGTGATCTCGACGCAGGCGACGCCCGCCTCGACCAGCTTACGGGCCAGGAGGCACGACCGGCCGAAGGCGCTCGACCCGGCCCCGGTGCCCGCCCCGTACTCGTCCTTCAGCTTCGTGTCGATCTTCGTCTTGCCGTCGAGTTCGGTCTCGAGGTTGAACACTTCCTTGCGGCTGCTGACCACCAGCGACAGCGCCTTCTCGTACACCTCCTGGTGGGCGCGGGCGGCGTCCATCACGGCCTTCTTGTCGGCCCCGGTCTGCACCAGCCCGCTCTCCAGCGAGTTGAAGATGGCGGCGCGGCGGAGCATCTGCTCGCTCTTGACGTCGTTCGGCGGCGAGACGTTCTCCGGCGGCTGGCCGGGGTTCTGGACGAGGAACGGCGAGTACTTCATGCCGAGGAAGCCGCCGCCGACCTGGTTCTGAGTGAGCGGGTTGGTGCCGACGGTGTTGCCCAGCGAGATGAACGCCGGGATGTCCGCGTTCTTGGCGGCTTCCGCGTCCATCGCCTGGTAGTAGCTGAGGACCGAGCCGATCGACGGGTACTCGAGGATCGGGCTGGGCTTGTTACCGGTGTTCATCCGGTAGGTGCCGCGGGCGTGGTCGCCCTCGCCGCTGGACAGCGAGCGGATGATCGACAGGTTCTTGAACTGCTCGGCGACCTTCGGCAGGTGCTCGGTGATCTCGATCCCGCTGGCCGCGGTCGGCTTCGGCTTGTGCTCGCCGCCGTTGGGGCTGCCCGGCTTCATATCCCACAGGTCGATCGTCGTCGGGCCGCCACCCATCCACAGGATGATGAGGCTCTTGCCCTTCTTCTTCATCTCCGCGGCCTTGGCGCGGACGTTGGTCATGAAGTTGAGGCCGGGGACGGTCACCGCGGCGCCGGCGGCCGCGTGCTTCAGGAAGTGCCGCCGATCAGTGGTCCCGAACATGCTTCGGTCTCCAGGTTCCTGTGCGAACAGGGTTGGTGGGCGCCGGCGGTCCTGACGGGAGGGCTGCTCGGCAGGGTGTGGGGCGAGTGTATCTCGAAAGTTCGGCCCGAGCAAGCGGTTGGGGCGAACGTTTCGATCGGGCTTGCGAGCCGCTTCATTCACTCTGACGCATTCGAGGGCGGCGCGTTCCCAACCTCTCAGAAAAAGTTCAGAAATCGCGCCGCCGACCGACCGCCCTCACACCGCACTCTACTCAACCCCCGGCGCGGGCGGAAGTTCCGCCCGAACCCGCGTCGCGCCGAATCGCTCTGTAACCAACGTCCCTGACAACTGTATCCTGTCTGTCGCCCGTTTTGCTGCCCGGAGACGCATGATGACGGCATCGGACCAACCCGGCTCGCCCCCGCAGACCGCCCACATGACCCGGGCCGAGTGGGGGCTGATCCTCGTTCTGGTCGCGATCCAGTTCACGCACATGGTCGATTTCGTCATCATCATGCCGCTCGGCGGCCGGCTGATGCGCGAACTCGCGATCGACCCGCCGCAGTTCGCCCACATCGTCTCCGCGTACGCGTGGGCGGCCGGCCTCGCGAGCCTGCTGGCGAGTTTCGTGATGGACCGGTTCGACCGCAAGGCCGTCCTTCTGGCGATGTACGCCGGGTTCGCGGTCAGCACCCTGTTCTGCGGCCTGGTGAACAGTTACGAGTGGCTGCTGGTGTCGCGGACGCTGGCCGGGGCGTTCGGCGGGACGGCCGCGGTGGCGCTGATGGCCGTCATCGGCGACGTGTTCCCGCCGCAGAAGCGCGGCCGGGCGAGCGGGGCGGTGGTGTCGGCGTTCGCGGTCGCGTCGATCGCCGGGCTGCCGGCCGGGCTGATGCTGGCCGAGTGGTTCGGCCGCGGCGCGCCGTTCGTGGCGCTCGCCGGGCTGAGCGGGCTGGTGTGGCTGCTGGCGTGGGCGAAGCTGCCGGCGATCACCGGCCACCTGACCGCCGACCGGCCGAACCGCTGGGACGAGTTCGCCACCGTGCTGAGCCGCCGTAACCACTTGTGGGCGTTCGCCTTCTCGTTCTTCCTGGTGCTCGGCACGTTCACGGTGGCGTCGTTCATCGGCCCGTACCTGACCGCGACGAACGGCTGGACCGAGGGCCAACTGTCGCAGATCTACTTCGCCGCGGGCCTCTGCACCCTCATCGGGATGACGGTCGTGGGCCGGCTGTCGGACCGCGTGCCCCGGCTCCCGCTGTTCCGCGTGTTCGGGGTGGCGGCGCTGGTGATGGCGGTGGTGGTGACGAACCTGCCGGCCGGGCCGCTGTGGGTGGCGACGGCGGTGATGAGCGCGTTCATGGTGTTCGCGGCCGGGCGGATGGTGCCGATTCAGGCGATGATGCTGGGGGTGCCGCACCCGAAGAACCGCGGCGCGTTCATGAGCGTGAACACGGCCGTCCAGCACGCCTCGACCGGGCTTGCGCCGATGATCGCCGGGGCGCTGGTCACGCAGACGCCCGACGGCGGCATGACCGGCTACCCGCTGGTCGGGTGGGTGGCGGCGGCGACCGCGGCGCTGTCGCTGCTGCTCGCCGGGCTGCTGAAGCCGTCGCCGGCGGACACTTCGCCGCTGGACGCCCCGGCAGCGCCGGATTTCACCACAGAGACCGCAGAGACCACAGAGGAAGGCAAAGAGCAGGATTGGAAGACAGTCGCTTGAGTTCAGTCTTTATCTTCCTCTGTGGTCTCTGCGGTCTCTGTGGTGAATCCTCTGACACGTTTGAGCACCGCGGCGAAGTCGGCCGGCGGGTCGGCGGTCCAGTTCACCGCGTCGCCGCTCTCCGGGTGCGCGAAGCCCAGTCGGGCGGCGTGCAGCATCGGCCGGTTCGCCCCGCTGCCGTCGGGGTATGGCTTGCCGTCGATCGGCCGGTCGTACACGGTCTCGCCACACAGCGGCGCGCCGGCTTCGCCTAAGTGGATGCGCACCTGGTGCGTGCGGCCGGTTTCGAGCCGGCACTCCACCAGCGCGAACCGACCGAACGTCTCCAGCACGGAAACGTGCGTCACGGCCCTCTTCCCGTCATCAGCGACGAGGTCGGTGGTGCTTCCGCGACGGCCGTCGCCGCGGTCGCGCACCAGTACCGATTCGATCCGCTTGGCGGCCGGGGTGCCGCGGGTGAGGGCGAGGTAGCGGCGCTCGGTGTTGTGCTTGCGGAACTGCCGCATCAGGCTTTCGGCCGCGGCGCGGGTGCGGGCGAACACGACCAGCCCGGACGTGTCGCGGTCGAGGCGGTGGACGGCGACCACCGGCCGGTCGGGCGCGCCCAGCGCCGCGGGCAGCAGGTCGGCAAGCGTCTTCGGCAGGAACCGCTTGCCGCGGCCGAACTCCTCGGCCTCGTCGGCGTGCCGGACCGTCGTCAGCCCGGCCGGCTTGTTCACCACGACGACCACGTCGTCCTGATAGACGATGCAGTCGGCCGGGAGCCGCGGCGCGGGCGACTCCTTCGGCTTCGCGGCCTTCGGTCTGGCGGCTTGCGGCGCGGGCGGCGATTTCTTCGCCGGCGGCTCCGCCTTCTTCGCGCCCGGCAGATCGACCTTCTTGACTTCGATCGCCCCGGCGGCGACCTCGACGCGCTTGCCGAGCTTCGGCCGGCGGGCGGTGTCGCGCTCCACCTGCCCGCTCACCTTGACGTGCCCGTTCTCGACCAGGCGCTTGGCCTGCGCCCAACTGATGCCGAAGCGCATCTTGAGGGCACCGGCGAGCGTCTGCCCGACGAGGCGGCGGTCCACGACGAACTGGAGCGGCGGCACGGGGCTTCTCGCAAGACCGGCAGGGAACGACCGCGGGCGTGACGACATTGTACAGGCTCGCCGGGCTTCCGGGTCGGCCGGGACGCGGGGGCGACCCATGCGGATGCCGGGGTCACTGCGGGAAGCACCGGCCGAACGCCACCAGCAGCTTGAGCGGGCCGCGCAGCCGGATCTTCCGCCGCAGCAGCGCCCACACCACGCTCTTCTCGTGCCGCAGAAACCCGACCCACGTCCGCGCGTCGGCGGTGACGTGCAGGTCCGCCGCCCCGACGTGCCCGTCCTGCACGCGGACGGTCTTGTCGCGGATCACTACGGTGGCCTGCCGCGTCTCCGCGCCGGTGAACGTGAAGTGGTAGGTGGCGCTCAGCCCGGCCGCCTTGCCCGGCTGGAAGACGTGCGGCATCCCCCGGAGGAAGGTCTCGACGCTGGCCGGCCGCAGGCTGTTGCCGACCCGCTTGATCCGCTTGTGCGGGAACCGCCGGGCGGCGTGTTCCTCGGCGTCGGAGTTCCGGGTGACGTAGAGTGTCTCCTCTTTCTCTTGCAGCGGGCGCACGGTCTCCGCCAGGAACGTCTTGCGGTCCGTCAGGAACGGCCCGATCACGTCCTCCCCGGCCGGGCAGACGGCCAGGCAGTACGCGGCCTTGTAATTCGCCCCATAGGAGAGGCTCTGCCACATCGAGGCCGACTCCGCGTCGCTCACCCGCTCGCGGTAGTCGCGGGCGCTCTTGCTGTCGGCCACCTGCTCCACCCAGTCGGTGAACCCGCCCATGAACTCGCGGTAGTTGTGTGTGTAGCAGGCCGAGAAGTTGAACCCGCCGTCCGGCGCGATCGCCCCGACCGGGCAGGCCGCCACGCACAGCTTGCACTCCAGGCACGGGTTGTAGTCGATCGGCCGGCCGGCCTCGCCGACCTCGGCGTCCACCAAGATGGTGCCGAGCAGGATGAAGTTGCCGAACTTCGGGTGGATGACGTTGCGGTGGATGCCCATCTGCCCCAGCCCGGCCGCGACCGCCACCGGCTTGTGCGACACCACCCACACCTTGCCGGGGAACTGGTCCATTTCCATCGGGAAGCCCATCGCCGGGTTCATCGCCCGGATGCCGCGGTCTTCCAGCGCCCGGACCACGTCCCGGGCGACCTCGTTGACCCGGTCGCCGCTGTGGTGGAACTCGGTGTTGGAAACCGACCGGGCCGGGGTGCGGATCGCCTCCCGGTTCATGCGGACGACGAAGCTGACGAGCGTTCTGGCCCGCGGGAACGCCTTGAGGATATCGGCCCGCTGGTCGTCCAGCGCCGGTCGGCCGATCTCGACGAAGCCCACGTCGTCGGCCCCGGCGTCGAGCACCAGTTGCCGCAGCCCGGCCGCGTCGAGCGGTTGCGGCGGCGGAACCGGGGCCGGGGACACGGTCTGGAGGCGAAACCGCCGCACCGTCGGGTGATCGTCCAGCCTCATGACCCCTCCTATTTGCATATGCAAATTTGTGGCGAAAAAAGAAGTCAGCCCGCGGCGGCCCGCTTCACGGCCTGGCTCAACTGCCCCACGAAGCCCTCGCCCAGCAGCGCCCGCACCCGCTGCTGGGCGTCGCGCCAGGCCGGGACCGCCTGCTCCAGAAGGCCGCGCCCCTGGGCGGTCAGCCGGAACGGCTGTGCCCGGCCGTCGGCCTCGTCGGGCACGACTTCAAGCCAGCCGCGGGCCTTCATGCGCTCGACGTTGCGGCTGAGCGTGGACACGTCGAGGTGGAGGTACTCGCACAGCTCGGCCGGGCGAACAACCCCCATCTTGGCGGTGGCGACCAGGACGTTCATCTGGCTCACCTTCAGGTCGAGCGGGCGCAAGGCGTCGTCGTAGACGTTGGTGACGACCCGGTTGAGCATCCGCAGCCGCACCGCGACGCACTCCCCGGCGATCTGGTCGATGGCGGCCGACAGCGGCTCGGTGCTCATGGCCCCCTCCCGCCGGTAATTGTATGTGCAACGATCGGCGTGTCAAGGGACGATTCGGCCGGGGCAAACCGTTTCCGCCCGTCATTTCTTCCGCTTGGGGGTCTTGCGCGGCCGCTTCTTGGGTGCGGGAGGTGTTGGGTCGTCCGGGCGGGGCCTGGCGCGGTGCAGAGCGGCGGCCTCGTGGATCTGCGTGGCCGCCTTGTTCAGGCCGTCGATGAGCAGGCACAGCGCCGCCAGCGCGGGAAGCTCTCCGGGGCGCTGGAGGTCCGGCAGCGGCAGTTCGCGGACGGCGCCTTCCAACCGCCACAGGGCGGCCGAGACCTCGGAGCGGTAGAACGCGGCGTCCGCGGTCGCGCCCCGCTCGTCCAGCCAGTCCGCCAGCGCCAGCCGGGGCAACGTGTCGTCCGGGTTGGTGCGGGCGGCCCGTAGGAGCGCCCGGAACTCCTCGTACTCGTCGAAGTCCGGCATGAGCCACCCGGGTGAGTGTTGTGCCCGTCGAACCGCCTTCGCCGCCGTCCGTCCGAACGCGCCGCTCCCGAACTTGCCGATTCACTCCCACTCGCCGGCGGCGACCTTGTCTCGAATGCGCCGGACGGTCTGTCGCACGTTCACCTCGACGTGGTCGTACCACGCCAGGCTGTGGAACCCGGCGTACAGGACCGAGCGGAGCCGGGTCAGGGTCTTGGGCGAGTCGTCCCAGTCGCTCGGCTCACAGCCGCGGACGTACCGCGGCGTCCCGGGGCCGGCGTTGAACGTGTCCGCGAACCGGCGGATCTCTTCGATCGGCGCGTCCGGGGTCGGGATGACCTCCAGGCTGAGGTCGCCGTTCGGGGTGAAACCTTCGCTCATCGCATACCTCCCGCGGCTTGCATAGATGGCCAAGCTCAGCAGCATCGATCACTGACCGGACCCGGGGCCGTGCCGGCTGCGGTACGTGGCGACCGCGGCCACGGGTTGGCCCTGTCGGACGACCGCCACGCCACTCTCCCCGGTTCCCCGCTGCCACGTGTCGAGCGGGCTGCAGTACGCCCACAACTCGTCGCCCGCGGCCGCCACCGGGCGGAGCGCGGCGGCCGCGTCGCGGTCGAGCACCGACTCGGGCTTGTCGCACGGGTCGGACTCGAGGGCGAGGGCGATCTCCGCGACCGCGTCGCGGTCGAGCAGTTCGGTCAGCCACGCGCTGGGAATCATCGCCGACCTCCGACAGTGGGGCGCGAGGGCCGCGGTCCCGGTCATCGCCCCTGCTCGGGCGTCGCCCGCTTGTCGCCGAACGATGAGGCCCACCGGCCGGGCCGCGAAACCCGTCGCGCACACGCACGCCCGGCAAGCCGCAGGAAGCCGCCCACGCGGCCGGGCTGGTGCGACGCCGGATTCGACCTCGGAACCTACCCCTCGCCGAGCAGCAGGTCCACCACCCAGCAGCCGCGGACGTGCGGGCCGGGACCGCGGCAGTGCGCCAGCAACGCGGCGTCGTCGCACCCGGCGTCCTGTAGGGCGTCGGCCAGGATCGGGAGGCGGTCGAACGCCCGCTCGGCGTAAATCCCCCGGGTCAGCGCCAGCACGTCGGACGTGCGCCACGACGGGTCGGCGGCCGTCGGCCGGAACGGGTTGCCGAAGATGTCCCGCACCAGCCCGGCCAGCCCGCGCTTGGCGTCCCCGTACGCGTTACCGACGACCGGGATCGGGCCGCGGTGGCCCGGGTTGCGGGCGTAGAACCGGGCCAGGCAGGTGTTGCTGACACACTGCTTGAGCACGTCTTCTGTCTGCTTGGGGTGGACCGCGTAATGCGCCGCCCGCCCGGCGTGTACGCCGTCCTCTTCGGTGCGGTCCGGCTGCGGCCACCTCGTCAAAGCGCGGATGCCCCGCTCCCGCGCGGCCTCCAACTCGGCGGCCGTCGCCTGGCCGTCGGCGTATCGCTCGCACACCTCGACCGCGGCCCGGCCCTCCGCCTCGGGGATCAGTTCCCAGACCTGCCGGGCGCACGCGCAACAGAACAGCCGCAGCTTCCGCCTCCCGACCCGGGTGCGAGTGGCGTTGTGGGCCGACCGCAGGTACCAAACCATCGTGTCGGGGTCGTCCCATTCGGCCCACTGCGCCTCGGTCCTCAGCACCTCGCCCATCGGCCGCCCTCGCTGACCCACAGGACAAACCTTGCCGACCCGCCTCCTGCCGCCGAACGACGAAGCCCGCCGGCCCGACCGCGACCTCAAGATACCAACACGAACGTGCGGAAAGCGACACGAAACCGCTCGGACGGCCGGGGCCGGCTCTGCGTGCCCTCGCGGCCCGCACCTGCGGAACCGCGCCGCTCACCCGGACGAGCCGGAGTCGTCCTCCGGTGCCGGCACCCGGAGCTTGTCGAGCAACTCCTCGTACGCCGGACCGCCGGACCGCCCCGGCCTGATGCCGAGCGTATCCCGGAGCCGCTCCTTGAGCCGGGCGAGCGCCGCCACCGTCGGCTCGTTCAACTCGGACTCGGGGCGAGACGAACTCCGCGCCATCCCGTTGATCTCGTCGGCGTTCATGGACAGCAGGCGGTGCAGGAGGGCGGCTTCCCCGAGCGTGAGCGGGACCGCCACCAGCGTGTCGGGTGATCGGGAAGTCTTCGCCACAGACCGTCCTCCGCCGCCGAACGACACCGCTCACCCGCCGGCGGGGCGCGGGAGCGACAGTTCGGCGAAAGCGACACGCCCCGCCGGTCGGGGCCGGCTCCCGGTTCGGAATGCCGCGGGCGAAACGCGTCCCGCCTAGAACTTCGGCCGTTTGTACGGGACGAGCACCCACTCGACCCGACCGGCCCGGCCCGTCGTTGTCACGATCAGCTTGTCGCCGTCCCGGCGGTACGTGCCGGCGAGTTCGACCGGCCACCGGAAGCCTTCCAGGGACTCGCCCAGGAGCCGCTGTTGCTCGGTGTCGGTCAGCCTGTAGTGGGCCGGCGTCGGCCCGGGGTAGTTCGGCGGGAGCGGCTCCGGGTCGTAACGAGCGGCGAACGCGCCGGTAGCCGGATCGACGTCGTACTTCCCCCGGAACGTGTGGCGCTTGGTCCGCACGCCGAACAGGCCCGTCGGGTCGAACGACACCCACAGCCAGTCGCCGCCGAGAGCGGGGTCGGCGGTCGGCCGCCCCTCGACCGACGCGGACTCGACCACCCAGTCACCTGCGATCGCCCTTTGGCCGCCCGCCGGGCCGCTCATGATGGCCGCGAAGGTCAGGAAGGTGCCGACGACGGCCGCCGAAAACAGCCCGGCGCGGGCCACGACCGCCCGGCGCAAGGACGCCCCCGGGTCCGCCGCCGTCTCGGCCCAGAAACACCGCCTCAAGGCCGGGAACTCACCGGCGAGGAGGTAGACGTTCAGCGCGAGCAGGAACAGAGAAAGGGCCAGAGTGTCGCGGCCGATGTCGTACCCGAGGTTCACGACCGCGATGTTGGCCGTGATCGGGAGGAGGACGACGGCCCCCAGCCGGGCCGTACGGTCGAACGCCAGCAGGGCCGCGGCGACGAGTTGCCCGGCGGCCACGAACCCGCTGTACAGCGGCGAGCGGGCGAAGAACGCCCACGTCAGGTCCATGCCGGACAGGTCGGCGACCGGGCTGTCGTGCAGGTAGCCCGGGAGCACGAACTGGGCGCCGGTGAACTTGGCGGCCGCGTAGACCAGGCACGCGACCACGAGCACGCCGCGCGCGACGGCCCGTGCCGGTGTGGCCCTGCGGGCGTGGGCCGTTGCCGCCATGACACCACCTCACTCCGGCCGGCCACCGAATCGATCCATGCAGACGCAAGCTGTGATTCGCCGGCCGGCCGCTGAGATTTTGCGGCCACAGCCGGAACCATAATACGAGGAATCGGCGATCTCCGCGGCCGTCCGGCGTGCCGCCCCTCGCGCCGCGGTCAGTCGCTCGCGTGGGGGAACCCCGCGCCGGCCCACGCCGCGAAACTCGGGGCGACCGGCTCGAAGCCGTCCGGGGTCATTGCCCCCATGCCGACGCTGCGAATGCGACCGTCCGCGAGCGACAGGACGAGGGCGGCCCCGCCGCCGTCGTCGCCGACCATCAGGTGCCCCGGGCAGTACGCCCGCGACTCGTACGTCTCGTTCCGCTCGACGACGGCGTCGCGGCCGTAGACCAGCGTTCGGCCGTGGGCCGCGAGGAACGACTCGGCGGCGCCCGCCAGAAACGACCGGTACGGTTCCGGCAGCGGTCGCCCGAGCCACGCCTCGATCTCTTCCAACGACGGCACGCCCCAGACCCCCGCCGGCCGAACGCCCCCGCTCTGCCACCCGGCCGGCGCCGTAGGCGGTGGTCGCAGGGAACGAATCGCGGGCCGGGTCCGCCGCGACGCCGGGTTCGGCGCCTGCGCGGCACCCCAACCCGCCCTCTCCGCGATGTGGCACTTGCTCTCGACTTACCATCATATTGTGAGAGTTCCGCAATCCAGGCCAGCGCGGATTCGTCAAATCCCGACAGAAGGGTGTTGCACTCCCGCCGTCTCGCCCATTAATCTGCAGGAAATGCACGAAATGGGAGGGATTCCGCTCACCCGCGGGCGCGTGATGCGATGGCCGTCTTGGACCACTGGAACCCGGTGCTGCTGTCCCGCGAACTCGGCCGGAAACCGGCGTTCGTGCGGCTCGACGGGGCGCCCATCGCCCTGTTCCGGGACGCGGCCGGGCGGGTCGGGGCGATCTCCGACGTGTGCCCGCACCGCCGCATGAGCCTCAGCCGCGGCGCCGTCCGCGACGGGCGGCTGGTCTGCCCGTACCACGGGTGGGGGTTCACCGCCGACGGCGAGGGCGAAAGTCCCGGCACGCCGAAGCTGCGGTGTCAGACGGCCGCGTACGACGCGCGCGAGGAGCACGGCGCCGTCTGGGTGAAGCGGAAGGGGGGCGCGGCGGCCTTCCCACAGTTCCCGACGGACGGCTTCTTCCGGCTCTGCGAGCACCGGCACGTCGTCGCGGCCCCGCTCGCGGTCACGCTCGACAACTTCTGCGAGATGGAGCACACCGGCGCCACGCACACGGTGTTCGGCTACGACCTCGACCGCCTGTCGGAGGTGACGATGCAGGTCGAGTCGTCGGACCAAGAGGTCCGCGTGACCTCCTCCGGGCCGCCGAAGCACACCCCGTGGTGGCTGCGGCAACTGATGGGCGTCCCGCGGGACGTGGTGTTCCACGACAACTGGGTGACACGGTTCTCGCCGGTTCACAACGTCCACGAGCACGACTGGATCGACCCGCGGACGGGCAAACCGGGCTGGTTCCGGATGAAGATCGTGAACCTGTTCGCCCCCGCGGACGCCGACTCGACGCTCCTGACGCTGCTGGTGTACGGGAAGAGCGCGTGGCCGGGGCCGAACGGCGCGCTGCGGCTCGCGCGGCCGTTCATCCGCCGCGTGATCGAGGCGGAGGTGCGGCGGGACGTGTGGATGCTGGACAACCTGCGCGAGAAGGTCGAGGACCTGCCCGGGATGAAGTTGAGCCGGTTCGACAAGGCGCTGGCGCCGACCCGCGAACGGCTCCGGCGGCTGTATCTCGGGGACCGCACGCCGCTGCCGGTCGCGGAGCACGAAGCCGCCGGCGCCGGGAGCGACTGAGACCGAACCGGAAACGTCCAGTACCCGGTTTGGTGCGGCGCCGGGTGCGGCGCGCCTTGCTCAGCCCCACCGCTTGCCGCCCTTGTACAACTCGAAGCTGTCCATGCCGTCCTCGGCCCAGATGAGGAGGCCGTAGGGGCACAGCTCGACGCTGTGGTTGGGGAAGCGGCCGTTGCCGATCAGCACCACCTCGCCGTCCTCGCCGGGGGCCAGGCACACCTCGCGCCCCCACGGTTCGACGACCACGACGAGGTCTGCCTTGCCGCCGTTGCGAACCGGGATGCGGACGCGCTGCTCCACCCCGAAGCCCTCTCTTGGCCGAAAGAATCCATGCAAGCCGCGCTGGTAGTGTGAGGGGTGTTCGCCCCTCGGGTTCTGGAGGCTTGCGATGTCCGACACGATTATCGCGATCGACCTGGGCCGGTACAAGAGCGTGGCCTGC
>JAESFG010000367.1_pt1 | contig 59293 bp, 58 predicted proteins | sample 9269371 | NCBI WGS metagenome assembly JAESFG01 (sample SAMN14506227, study PRJNA617093) | algae metagenome | isolation source: Aetokthonos hydrillicola CCALA 1050 (B3-Florida) and co-occurring... | place: USA: South Carolina | collected 2013-01-01 | reverse complement strand
GTCCGGCGAACCGGCGAAAGCCTCAGCGTCCTAAGGAAGCGCAGAAGAGGCGCCGCTCAGCGGCGGCGCCGTCTCGATGGGCGGTTTATAGGTCCCACCACCCAGAACTGTCAACACGGTTTTTGAAGTTTTTTCGACAGCCGCGCCGATCCCGGTCCGAGCGCTCGGAGGCCCACTCCGCATAACGCGCGCGCGAGCGCAGGCGCCGGATGCCCGCAAAGAGCCGCATTCGCACCGCAGAGGACACGCGGTTTTCGAGGCCCGATTGATTCCGGCCCGCGAGACGGGCATGGTTCGCAGGGCCGCGAGGCTTGGCTCCGACGGTCGGTTCGCGGGGTTCATGCGGGCCGCGGCACCATTGGCGTCCCCCGCTCCGATCTCCCCGGACCTCCCGGCCCGGCTCTGTCGCTCAGGATCCCAGACCGCCTCCGATGAACGCCCATCCCGAATTCGATCTGCCGGCCGAGCCGCTCGCCCCCGAGGCGGCGGCTCTTCTGGTCGATCTCGGGATCGAACCACCGATCCGGCCGGAGGGGTCGGATCCGCAGCCGCTCGACCGGCGTGGCGTGTCCCTGCGCTGGCTGGCGGCCTGCGCCCTCGTCGGCTCCTGCGGCGCCGCGCTGCTGGGGGCGGCGATCCTGGTCGCGATGCGCGGCGACACCGGCGTGCCCGAACAGCCCGAGACGGTGACCGCGCGCGCCGCCTCCAGCGCCGGCGACGGCGGCGGCGCCCGCAAGGGCGACAAGCTCGTCGCCGACGCGCCGGTGATGGCGGCGCGCCATTCGATCCGGGCCCCGATGTCGCAGCGCGTCGGCAACCGCGAGGTCATCCGCGTGCGCCCCTTCGTCCGGCTGGCCTCGAGCCTGTCGCTGACCACGGGCGTCTACGCCACCAACATTCCGCCCTTCAATCCGCTGCGCCTCTTCGCCGAGGGCGGCCAGCCCAATGAGCGCTACGCCGAGCCGATCGTCGACGTGCCCGATGCCGACGTCACCATCGTCAAGCGCGATCTCGCCGACATCGTCATCCCGGCCGGGCGCCCGCAGCTCGGCGATGCCGAGGTCATCACCCAGATCGAGGAGGAGCGGGCCAATCTCGCCGCCTCCGGCCGTCAGCGGACGCTGCCGATCCCGCCGCAGCTGATGCTCAGCCGCACCCTCGGCAACGCCCCCGCCCCGGCGAACACCCTTCTGTCCTATGCGCCCGCGACGGATACGCGCTTCTCCGGCATCGAGGTGCGCGTCGTCCCCGAAAACGTCACCAACGCGCCCAAGACGCCGATCGCCGCCTCGCGCGAGCCTCTGGTCGAGGAGAAGCTGCTGCTGGCCAAGCGCGGCGAGAATTTCGAGCAGGTGATGCGCGGGGCCGGCGCCGCGCCCGATCAGATCCGTTCGATGATGACGGCCTTCGCCGGCCGGGTCCGGACCGCGCCGCTTCCCGATGGCCAGGTGCTGCAGGCGCTCTACGCGCCGGGCGCCAATCCCGGCGACCCGCGCCAGATCGTGCGCGTCTCGCTGCTGACCAACGGCCAGCCGGACGGCACCGTCGCGGTCAATGACCGCGGCGTCTTCGTGCTCGTGACGCTGCCGCGCCAGGAGCTGGCAGCGCCGCAGCGGCCCCAGCGCCGGACCGAGGACGGCGAGGACGAGGATGACGAGGAGAGCGGTGGTGCCCGTCTCTATGAGAGCATCTACGAAACCGGCATGCGCCACGATCTGCCGCGCCCGCTGATCGACGAGCTCGTGCGCATCTTCTCCTACGATCTCGACTTCCAGCAGCGTGTCCGCGGCGGCGACAATCTCGAGGTGATCTTTACCGAAGAAGACGAGGGCGAGCGCGCGGAGATCCTGTCGGCCTCGCTGACGATCGGCGGCGAGACGCGCCGGGTCTTCCGCTTCCAGGCGCCGGAGGACGGCCTCATCGATTATTTCGACGAGGAGGGGAAGTCGCTGAAGAAGTTCCTGCTGCGCAAGCCGATCGCCGATGGCGAGATGCGCTCGGGCTTCGGCATGCGCTACCACCCGATCATGCGCTATTCGAAGATGCATACCGGCGTCGACTGGGCCAACCGCATCGGCACGCCGATCCTCGCCGCCGGCAACGGCACCGTGATCAAGGCGGAATGGGATTCCGGCTATGGCCGGCGCATCGAGATCCAGCACGCCAACGGCTATGTCACGACCTATTCGCACCAGTCGGCCTTCGCCAAGGGCATCGCGCCGGGCGTCAAGGTGCGCCAGGGCCAGGTCATCGGCTATCTCGGCTCGACTGGCCTCTCGACCGGGCCCCATCTCCATTACGAGGTCCTGGTCAATGGCAGCTTCGTCAACCCGATGAAGATCCGCGTGCCGCGCGGCCGCGAGCTGCAGGGCCCGGCGCTGGTCGAGTACAAGCGCCAGCGCGACGAGATCCAGGGCCTCATCGAGCGGGCCGGCGGGGCGGTCGCGCAGCTGCGCTGAGCGCATGACGGAGGTTGCCGTCGCGGCGCGACCTGCCTTCAGCGCTTGACTTGTACGGGCCGAACCGACAGGCGCAGGGACGGTTCTCCTCCTGCGCCGGTGCCGCACCATGCTCGCCGCCCTGCTCGTCGTCCTGCCCGTCTTCGGGTTGATCGCCCTCGGCTATCTGGCGCGCTGGACGAAGCTCCTGCGCGAGACCACGGGCGAGGGCCTCTCCGACTTCGTCTTCGTGCTGGCGGTGCCCTGCCTGCTGTTCCGGACGCTGGCCCGGGCCGATGTGCCGCAGACCCAGCCCTGGGGTTACTGGGTCGCCTATTTCACCGGCCTCGCCATCGTCTGGGCACTGGCCATGCTGATCGCGAGCCGCGTCTTCGCCCGCAAGGGGCCCGAGCTCGTCGTCTCCGGCTTCGCCGCCGCGCAGTCCAACACCGTTTTCGTCGGCGTGCCGATGATCCTGAAGGCCTACGGCGAGGCCGGCGCCGTGCCGCTCGGCCTGCTGCTGGCTATCCACCTGCCGGTCACGATGACGGTCGCGACCGTGCTGGCGGAGGGCCGCACCGCCTCGCCCGCCCTGATGGTCCGCAGGCTCTTCACCCATCCGATCATCATCGGCATCATCCTCGGCATGCTGGCCCGCCCCGTGGTCGACCAGCTGCCGACCCCGTTCTGGACGCTGATCGACCTGATTGCGGGCGCCGCCGTGCCCTGTGCCCTGATCAGCCTCGGCATCAGCATGCGCCGCTACGGGCTCGAATCAGGGCTCGGCCTGCCGATGGCACTGAGCGCGCTCAAGCTCGGCCTGCACCCGCTGATCGTCTATCTGCTGGCGACGAGGGTCTTCGACATGCCGCCGCACTGGTCCGGTGTGGCCGTTCTGTTCGCCGCCTGCCCCTGCGGGATCAACGCCTATCTCTTCGCCGAGCGCTATCGCCAGGGCGTCGCCGACGCCTCCAGCGCGATCACGCTCTCGACGCTGATCTCGCTCTTCACCACGGCGGCCTGGCTGACCTGGCTCGGCGTCGGCTGACGGGCCGAGCTCAGGCGAAGCCGAGGTCGCGCCTGATCTGCTCCGCCGTGACGCCCCTCGCCCGCAGATCGGCGAGACTTTCCGATCCGCGGCTCTTGGCGAGCTTGCGACCCTGCGCATCCGCCAGCAGGTCGTGGAAGCGATAGAGCGGTGTCGGCAGGCCGAGCAGCCGCTGCAGCAGCACGTGGATATCGGTGGCGGCCTCGAGATCGCGCCCGCGCACCACATGCGTCACCCCCTGCAGCGCATCGTCGACCACGACCGAGAGGTGATAGCTCGTTGGCACGTCCTTGCGCGCCAGCACCACATCGCCCCAGCGGCGCGGCTGCGCGACCACGCGGGTGATGCCGCCGGAGGCATCGAAGACGCGATAGGCGAGGTCCTCGCCTGCGACCGCCAGCGCCCGCTCCAGATCGAGGCGCAGAACATGCGGCGCCTCGATCGCGCGAGCCTCCTCGCTCCGGGCGCGCAGGCGGCAGGTCCCGGGATAGAGCGGGGCGCCGTCCGGGTCCGTCGGCCAGGGCTCGCCCCTATGGGCGCTGCGTGCGGCGGCGGCCGCCTTGACCTCCTGCCGCGAGCAGAAGCAGGGATAGACCAGACCGCGCCGACGCAGATCGTCGAGGGCTGCGCGGTAATCGCCGAAATGCTCGGACTGCCGCCGGACACCGTCCTCGAAGATGATACCGAGCCAGGCGAGATCGTCCCGCAACGCCGCTTCCAGCGCCGGCGTGCAGCGCTCGCGATCGATATCCTCGATCCGCAGCAGCAGGCGACCGCCCATCATCCCGGCGAGGCGCTCATTCGTCAGCACCGACAGCGCATGGCCGAGATGCAGCCGGCCGTTCGGACTGGGCGCGAAGCGCAGCACCGGTTGTGCAGAGGCGGAAGGCGACGACGGCATGTCATCTGTCTAGAATCGCCCGGCGATGCAGCCAAGCGGGCGGAGGTTTCCTGGAGGCACGGCGCCGCGGCGCTGCTGCTGACACCGGCGGGGGACGGCATCGGGCAGATCGGGGGCCATGACACAGCTCATCACCACGGAAGCGGATCTCGAGGAGGGGATGGCCGCACTCGGCGCGCTCGACCCCCGCTGGCTTCCCATCATCGCCCGCACGGGCGTTCCGCCGCTGCGGCGTCGGGAGGGCGGCTTTCCGGGGCTGGCCGCCATCATCGTCTCGCAACAGCTGTCGGTGGCCAGCGCGCGGGCCGTCTGGGCGCGCGTCGAGGCGGTGCTGTCGCCGCTGACCCCCGAGCGCATCCTGGTGGCCGACGACGAGGCGATGCGGCTGTCGGGCCTGTCGCGCCCGAAGCAGAAGGCGATGCGCGCCGTGGCCGCGGCTGTCGCCGAGGGTCGGCTGCGCTTCGACCTGCTGGCCGACGCGAGCGCCGAAGAGGTCCACCATCATCTCACGGCGGTGCCCGGCATCGGCCCCTGGACGGCCGACATCTATCTGCTGTTCTGCCTGGGCCATCGCGACGGCTTCGCGCCCGGCGATCTGGCGATCCAGGAGGCGGCCCGGGTCGCCTTCGATCTGCCGTCGCGGCCGGGCGCCGCTGCGCTCGAGGCGCTCGCCGAGGGTTGGCGGCCCTGGCGCGGCGTCGCCGCGCGGCTGCTCTGGGCCTATTACGCCGTGCTGAAGGCCCGCGAAGGCGTGAACGCCTGAGCGACCGTCAGCGCCCGAGCAGCGTCAGGGCGCTCTGGGCAGCGCCGCGCAGGAAGGCGGTGTCGCTCATCACCGTGACCAGCCTGGCCCCCATGTCGAGGAAGGCCTTGGCCCGCTCGGCCGAGTGCGCATAGACCGCCACCGGCTTTCCGGCAGCCGAGGCCCGCGACACGATATGCCGGACCGCGACATCGACCTCGGAGGACAGCGCATTGACCTCCTTGCCGCCCGAGAGCGCGATGGAGAGGTCGGAGGGGCCGACGAACACCGCATCGATGCCCTCCAGCGCCAGAATGTCATCCAAAATCGCGATCGCTTCGCGCGTCTCGATCATCGCGAAGGAGAGCGAGAAACGGTTGGCCTCGCGCAGATAGCCGTTCTGGTCGAGCCCGGAAGCGCCGAGGCCGCCATAGCTGCCCCAGCTCCGCTCGCCCATCGGCGGATATTTGGAATAGGCCGCAAAGGCGCGGGCGTCCTCGATGGTGTTGATCATCGGCGCGATCACGCCGGAGGCGCCGGCATCGAACAGCCGTGAGACGTTCTGGAACTCGCCGACGGCGATGCGCGCCAGCGCCGGCTTGCCGGCGGCGTTGATCAGCGGGATGGCCCGGATGACCTCGCCCAGCGTGATCGGTCCGTGCTGCATGTCGAGGGTGACGGCGTCGAAGCCCTCTTTCGCCAGAAGGCCGGCGATGGCGGGGTCCTGCAACCCGCACCAGGCGGAAACGAGGCTGTCTCCCCGGGCGAGGCGATCGGCGAGGGAGGACAGGACGGTCTGTGAGGCCATGGCGCGTTTCATCCGTTACGGGCCCCGCTCTTGGCTCGGCCGGCGGGTGCGTCACGTTGGACCGGGACATGACCGGAAAGCAAACGGGCGCCCATGCGCCCGCTTCAATCTCGACCTGCGTTTTTAGCGCCGAGGCGCCGCCGTCAGCGGCCGGCCTGGATTTCGTCGGCGGCGCGCAGCAGGAGCTCGCTCATGACACGGCGGATCTCGTCATCGCCCACCGCGACGTTGCCGGCGGCGAAATCGCCCTTGACCTTGCGCAGCACGTCGTCGTCGCCGGCTTCCTCGAAATCGGCGACCACCACCGACTTGGCATAGGCATCGGCATCCGCGCCCGACTTGCCGAGCTTTTCCGCCGCCCAGAGTCCGAGCAGCTTGTTGCGCCGCGCCGTAGCCTTGAAGCGCAGTTCCTCGTCATGGGCGAACTTGTTCTCGAAGGCATCCTTGCGCTGATCGAAAGTCGACATGCGGTAAAGTCCTCTGCGGGGCACGGCCGGGACGGCTCTGGAAGCACGCCGCAGGCATATAGGATGTCGCCACGGAACAGACCAGTCCGGATTGCGGACCGATGCCGGCGGAGATCGGGCGGAGCCGCCAAAACCCGGCCGCGCGGAGCGGTTTGTTGCGTTTGCGGTACAGAAGCGCCATATAGCGCCGCATGGGCGGCCCCGGTGGCCGTCCGCACGATGAGCCGGCCGGCGGCGCGCCCGGGACCGATGTCGATTCGAACGGAATCGCCACGGACGGGCGCCGAACCGGCTGATCAGGGGCCCAGATCCCGCCGCGGGGCGACCCGCGTCCAGAGAAAGGCCGACCTTTGGATTTCCTCAAGCCACGGTATATCCCAATGAATCGCCGCCGTCGCATCTACGAAGGCAAGGCGAAGGTCCTCTATGAGGGACCGGAGCCCGGAACGCTGATCCAGCACTTCAAGGATGACGCCACCGCCTTCAACGCCAAGAAGCACGAAGTCATCGACGGCAAGGGCGTGCTCAACAACCGCATCTGCGAGCACATCTTCTCCAACCTGAACGACATCGGCGTTCCCACGCATTTCATCCGCCGGCTGAACATGCGCGAGCAGCTCATCCGCGAGGTCGAGATCATTCCGCTCGAGGTCGTGGTGCGCAACGTTGCCGCCGGCTCGCTCTCGACTCGTCTCGGGCTGGAAGAGGGCACCCAGCTGCCGCGCTCGATCATCGAGTTCTACTACAAGAACGACGCGCTCAACGACCCGATGGTCTCCGAGGAGCACATCACCGCCTTCGGCTGGGCGACGCCGCAGGAGATCGACGACGTCATGGCGCTCGCCATCCGCGTCAACGACTTCCTCTCCGGCCTCTTCCTCGGCGCCGGCATCCGTCTCGTCGACTTCAAGATGGAATGCGGCCGTCTCTGGGAAGGCGAGATGATGCGCATCGTCGTCGCCGACGAGATCAGCCCCGATTCCTGCCGTCTCTGGGACATCAAGTCCAAGGACAAGCTCGACAAGGACCGGTTCCGCCGCGACATGGGCGGCCTGATCGAGGCCTATTCCGAGGTGGCGCGCCGGCTCGGCATCCTCGGCGAGAACGAGAAGCCCGGCCCCGCCGGCCCGCGGCTCGTCCAGTAAGCGCCGACGCACCGCGATGAAGGCCGGTCTGCCGCCATGTCGGACCATGACACGGGAGCGCCTGCGCTCCCGTTTTCATGTCGCCGGCCTGCTCGCGGCCCTGATGCTCCTGACGGGCTGCGCCGGATCCTTCGGGCCGGGTCTGGCCGAGCTCCCCGCCTCGCAGGGCTGGACGCCCCTGCCCATCGGCGACTGGGTGCTGAACGAGGGCATCGAGGCCCGCACCATGGTGTTCTGCCCGCGCGAGGCCTGCACGCAGCCTGGCTTCGCCGCCGTGCTTGCCTTCTCCGGCCGCGAGGCTGGGCAAATGGAGCAGGCGCTGAAGGCCGAGCCGGAGCGGCTGACGCGTCTCTTCTCAAGACCGCCGGAGAGCGCCGGCAAGCCGGGCGCGACGAAGACGGCCGCGAGCAAGACGCCCGCAAAGCTCAAGAGCACGACGCGGGTGAGCCGTTTCGAGGCCGAGGGCACGAGCGGCCTCCTCGTCCAGATCAGCGCCCGCGGCGACAGCGCCAAGACCGCGACGACCGCCATCCTGCATGGACGCGAGGGCGACCGGCTGGTCCTGGCCATCGCCGTCTCGCCGGATCCCGAAAGCGCCCGCCGCGATGCGGTGGCCGCATGGCGCAGCCGCTGATTCACGTGAAACCCGCCCCGGCGGTTGAGCCCGGCCCGATTCGCGGTTAAGGCAGCCGCAGAACGCCTCCGGAGATCCCCATGAAAGCCCGCGTCACCGTCACCCTCAAGACCGGCGTGCTCGATCCGCAGGGCAAGGCGATCGAAGGCGCGCTGAAGTCCCTCGGCATCGAGGGCGTTGGCTCCGTCCGCCAGGGCAAGGTCTTCGACATCGAGCTGGCGGGCTCCGACAAGGCCGCTGCGGAAGCCGCGCTCAAGACCGCCTGCGAGAAGCTGCTCGCCAACACCGTAATCGAGAACTACCGCGTCGAGATCGGGGCCTGATCCGATGAAAGCCGCCGTCATCACCTTTCCCGGCTCCAACCGAGACGGCGACGTCGCCAAGGCGCTGAAGCAGGCCGGAGCCGAGGTAGCTCATATCTGGCACGCCGACACGGAGCTGCCGGCCGGCACCGACCTCGTCGTCCTGCCCGGCGGCTTTTCCTATGGCGATTATCTGCGCACCGGCGCCATCGCCGGCCGCGCCAACGTCATGGACGCGACCCGCGCCCATGCTGCCCGCGGCGGCTATGTGCTGGGCATCTGCAACGGCTTCCAGATCGCCTGCGAAGCGGGGCTCCTGCCCGGCATCCTGATGCGCAACGCCGACCTGAAATTCGTCTGCAGGCGCCAGCACCTCACGGTCGAGCGCGCCGACACGCCCTATACCGCAGCCTATGCGCCGGGACAGGTCATCGATGTCTGCATCGCCCATGGCGAGGGCAACTACGTCGCCGACGACGAGACGCTGGCGCGGCTCGAGGGCGAGGGGCTCGTCGCCTTCCGCTACGCCGACGCGCAGGGGAAGGTGACGGCGGAGGCCAATCCCAACGGCTCGCTCAACAACATCGCCGGCATCTATTCGCCGGGCTTCAACGTGCTCGGCCTGATGCCGCACCCCGAGAACCTGATCGATTCGCTGACCGGCGGCACCGATGGTCGCGGGATGTTCGAAAGCCTGATGGGCGGCCGGAAGGCGGCCTGACCGCGTCATTCCCGGGCGAAGCGAAGCGCAGACCCGGGAATCTCAGGCCGAAAGGCAGAACCAGAGACGTCGCGTCATGAGATGCTCGGGGCAAGCCCGAGCATGACGCGCTTGCCTCACTTGCCCGCCACCGCCCGCGCCAGCAGCCGCCCGGCGCTCTGGGCATCGAGCGGGCCGACATGCTTTTCGAGGATCCGCCCGTCCGGGCCGATCACGAAGGTCTCCGGCACGCCATAGACACCCCATTCGATCGCAGCGCGGCCCGAGGCGTCGACGCCGACTGCGGAGAACGGATTGCCCAGCGCGCCCAGGAAGCGTCGGGCATTCTCCGCCTCGTCCTTGTAGTTGATGCCGACCACGGCGACGCGGCCCGCCTTGACCGGCGGCGACTCGGCCATCGCCACCAGGAAGGGATGCTCGACCCGGCAGGGCGCGCACCAGCTCGCAAAGACATTGACGATCGTCGCCCGCCCGGCAGCGAGGTCTTTCATGGCGAAGGCCGGGACCGGCCGCCCCTCGCGTTGCAGGCCCTCCAGCGGCGTCAGCGTGATCGGCGGCGCGGGCTTGCCGATCAGCGCGGACGGCACCTTGCTGGCGTCGCCAGCGAACAGCCCGACGAGAAAGACGACCGCGAGCGCGCCGAACAGGATCAGCGGCAGCAGGAAGATCAGGGGCGAGCGCCGGCGTGGCGCGGCCTCGGCCGGGGCCTCGGTCTCGCTCATGACGGCTCCTGTCCCGAGCGGCGGGTGGCGCCGCGACGTTCCAACTCGGCCAGGGCCCGCTTCTGGGAGCGGTGATCGAGCAGAACGGACAGGACGAGCCCCCCCAGCACCACCACGACGGCGGCATAGGAGGCCAGGATGAAGGCGGCGTGCGGCCCGAGCGCGCTCGTCATTGGCTCCTCCTCACGCGGCCGCCCCCTGGGCAGCGAGCCGGTCGAGCCGCTCGGCCTCGAGGATCGTCAGCGTCCGCACGCGCCGCCGCATGATCTCGGCCCGCATCGCCACCAGATGAAGCGCCAGCGCCATCAGCGTGAAGCCGAGCGCGAGGATCAGGAGCGGCCACAACATGGAAGCGTGGATCGTAGGCCCGTCCAGCCGCAGCACCGAGGCCGGCTGGTGCAGAGTGTTCCACCAGTCGACCGAGAACTTGATGATCGGCACATTGACGAAACCGACCAGCGTCAGGATCGCGACGGCGCGTCCCGCCTGGGACGGCTCGTCCAGCGTCCGCCACAGCGCCATGATGCCGAGATAGATCAGGAGGAGCACCAGCATCGAGGTCAGCCGCGCATCCCAGACCCAGTAGGTCCCCCACATCGGCTTGCCCCAGAAGGCGCCGGTGAGCAGGCAGATCAGGGCAAAGGCCGCGCCGATCGGAGCAGCCGCCTTCTGCGCGACATCGGCCAGCGGATGGCGCCAGACCAGCGTGCCCAGCGCCGAGAGCGTCATCATCGTGTAGAACATCATCGCCAGCCAGGCGGCCGGCACATGCACGAACATGATGCGGATCGTTTCGCCCTGCTGATAGTCGGCCGGCGCGACGAACCAGGCGAGATAGAAGCCGATGCCGAGCAGCAGCGCCGCCGCCCCGGCAAACCAGGGCAGCAGGGTGGCGGAGAGGCGCATGAAGCGCGTCGGGTTCGCGAGGTCGATCAGGCCAGCCATGTCATCGCATCGTGCTCGAAGGCTGCCGCCAGAGCTGCCGACGCAGCCTTACCAAGGCAGGCCACCCTCAGCAATCCGCCAGCCGCCCATGCGACATCGCAGCGTCATTCGGGGCTGCGAGGTTTCGGCTTCGGCGGACCACGCGACGCATCCGCCCGCCGAACGGAACAGACCAACCGGGGCGCCGACGCCCCGGGCGATGTCTGCTGACCGGTGCCGCGAACCCTAAGCGATTGAAGCATTTGATAGATCGGCCGCGGCTGGTTGCCGGAACCAAGGTCGCTTGCTAGCCTGCCCCGGATCGAGAGGAGCGGCCATGACGCGGCACCTGCCGGACGACATCCAGCGCGAGGTCGAGACGACGATCCGCGCCAAGGCCGGCGAATCGCGTGTGCTCGATGTCGATGCGACGGCGCTGGAGATTCTCGGCCGGCATGCCTTGCCGGGTGTCGAGATCGGCACCATCGCCGCCATCGTGGCCCGGCTCGCCGGCCGTTATGGCTGTGCGGTCGAATTCGGCAGCAGCCGCGAGTCACCCGGCAGCAGCCGAACGGCCTGAACTCAGTTGGATTGCCGCAGCGCGGCCGCCGCCGCCAGTGTCCCGACGACGATCGCCGCCAGCGACAGCGCGCAGAGGATCAGGAACGGCGTGCGGAACGGAATCGTCCCGCCCAGCGCTGCGTTCGACGCCGAAACGCCGAAGATCAGCACCGGCACCGTCAGCGGCGCCACCACCACGGGCAGAATCAGCCCACCGCGGCGCAGGCTCGCGGTCAGCGCCGCGGCGCCCGCCCCGATGAAGCTCAGCGCCGGCGTGCCGACCAGCAGCGTCGCAGCCACCGGCAGCATCGCTTCCCCCGGCAGAGCCACCAGCAGGCCGAGCAGCGGCGCCGCCAGCGCCAGCGGCAGCCCCGTCGTCAGCCAATGCGCCAGCCCCTTCGCCACAACGGCGAGTTCCAGCGGCAGGGTGCCGCCACGAATGAGATCGAGCGAACCATCCTCCTCATCCGCCTGAAACAGCCGGTCGAGCCCGATCAGCACGGAGAGCAGCGCGCCCAGCCACAGGATTGCCGGGCCGATCCGCGAGAGCAGGTTGAGGTCCGGCCCCAGCGCGAAGGGCACCAGCACGACGATCGTCAGGAAGAAGACCAGCGCGAGTTCACCGCCGCCGCCGGCCCGCGAGGCGAGCGCAAGATCGCGCTTCAGGATGGCGAGGAAGGCGGCGGTCACGGCCCGATCCTCAGTTCGCGTGCCCCGTCGAGCCCCAGCGGCCCGTGCGTGGCCGCCAGGATCGCGCCGCCGTCTGACAGATGCGCGCGCATCAGCCCGGTCAGCATCGTCTGCGCCGCGACGTCGAGCGCCGCCATCGGCTCGTCCAGCAGCCAGAAGGGCCGGCGCGACACCAGAAGCCGCGCGAGCGCCACGCGCCGGCGCTGGCCGGCGGAGAGATAGGCCACCGGCAGGCCCGCGACATGGGGCAGGCCGACGGCCGCCAGCGCCTCGCCGGGCGAGAGCGCGGCATCGCCCAGCAGCGCCTGGGCGAAGGCGAGGTTCTCCTGCGCCGTCAGCGCGGTCTTCAGCCCGTCGCGATGGCCGACGACATGGCTGACTTCGACCGGAGCCACATCGGCCGCACCCGCAATCCGGATCGCACCGGCATCCGGGCGCAGCCGCCCGCACAGCATCGCGAGCAGGCTCGACTTGCCGGCCCCGTTGCGCCCCGTGAGCGCGATCGCCTCGGCTCGCCCGAGGCGGAAGGAGAGCTCGGAGAAAATCAGCCTGCCCCCGCGGCGGCAGGCCAGCCGGTCGGCCTCCAGGGTCAGGGTCGGGATGGGCGGGGAGGTCAAGGGAGAGGCATCTTCCGCAGCGTCGGGTTCGCGCGCGAACGCGCTTCGTTCATGTAGCGGGCTTCTTGGAATTGCTCTATAGAGCCCGTGGCTACGCCGCACGCCGATCCGGCGCGGGGCTCGGGCACTCCCGGGGCGGCGCGCGCGACCTGCGCATCAGGCCTTCGAACCGGCGATCCCGCAAGGGGCCACCGTCGATTCGCGACCGCAACCCCTTGATCAGGATCAGCCCGCATGGCTTCCCTCGACTCTTTCAAGTGCCGCCAGACGCTCACCGTCGGCGACAAGACCTATGTCTATTACTCCCTGCCGCTCGCCGAGCAGAACGGACTTGCCGGCATCTCGAAGCTGCCCTTCTCGATGAAGGTGCTGCTGGAGAACCTGCTGCGCTTCGAGGACGGCCGCTCGGTCACCAAGACCGACATCGAGGGCTTCGTCGCCTGGCTCGACGACAAGGGCAGCGCCGGCAAGGAGATCGGCTTCCGCCCCGCCCGCGTCCTGATGCAGGACTTCACCGGCGTGCCGGCAGTGGTCGACCTCGCGGCGATGCGTGACGGCGTCAAGGCCCTCGGCGGCGACGCCCAGAAGATCAACCCGCTCGTCCCCGTCGATCTCGTCATCGACCACTCGGTCATCGTCGACGAATTCGGCTCGCCCAAGGCTTTCGCGCGCAATGTCGAGCTCGAATACGAGCGCAACCAGGAGCGCTACAAGTTCCTGAAATGGGGCCAGCTCGCCTTCGACAATTTCCGCGTCGTCCCGCCCGGCACCGGCATCTGCCACCAGGTCAATCTCGAATACCTCGCCCAGACGGTCTGGACGCGGAAGGAGATGATCGACGGCGCCGAGGTCGAAGTCGCCTATCCCGACACGCTCGTCGGCACCGATTCGCACACCACCATGGTCAACGGCCTGGCCGTGCTCGGCTGGGGTGTCGGCGGCATCGAGGCGGAAGCCGCGATGCTCGGCCAGCCGCAGTCGATGCTCCTGCCCGAGGTGATCGGCTTCAAGCTGACCGGCTCGCTCAAGGAAGGAATCACCGCGACCGACCTCGTGCTCACCGTCACGCAGATGCTGCGCAAGAAGGGCGTCGTCGGCAAGTTCGTCGAGTTCTTCGGCCCCGGCCTCTACAACCTGACGCTGGCCGACCGCGCCACCATCGCCAATATGGGCCCGGAATACGGCGCCACCTGCGGCTTCTTCCCGGTCGACACCGAGACGCTCGACTATCTCACGGTGACCGGCCGCAAGGCCGACCGGATCGCGCTGGTCGAGGCCTACAGCAAGGCACAGGGGCTGTTCGCCACCCCGGAGATGGCGGACCCGGTCTTCACCGACACGCTGGAACTCGATCTCGCGACAGTGAAGCCCTCCATGGCCGGCCCGAAGCGTCCCGAGGGCCGCGTCGACCTCTCGGCCGTCAAGGCCGGCTTCGCCGCCGCGATGGACAGCGACTACAAGAAGGGCGGCGAACTCTCGCGCCGGGTCCAGGTCGAGGGCGAGGATTTCGACCTCGGCCATGGCGACGTCGTGATCGCGGCGATCACCTCCTGCACCAACACCTCGAATCCCTCGGTGCTGATGGCGGCGGGCCTGCTCGCCCGTAACGCGGTCGCCAGGGGGCTGAAGGTCAAGCCCTGGGTCAAGACCTCGCTGGCGCCCGGTTCGCAGGTCGTCGCCGAATATCTCGCCAAGGCCGGCCTCCAGCCCGATCTCGACAAGCTCGGCTTCAACCTGGTCGGCTTCGGCTGCACCACCTGCATCGGCAATTCCGGCCCGCTGCCGGCGCCGATCTCGAAGACCATCAACGAGAAGGGCCTGATCGCGGGCGCCGTGATCTCCGGCAACCGCAACTTCGAAGGCCGCGTCTCGCCCGACGTGCAGGCGAACTACCTCGCCTCGCCGCCGCTGGTCGTGGCCTATGCGCTCGCCGGCTCGGTCCAGATCGACCTGACGACCCAGCCGATCGGCCAAGGCTCCGACGGCAAGGACGTCTATCTGCGCGACATCTGGCCCTCCAACAAGGAGATCCAGGACTTCATCCAGCAGAACGTCACGCGCGCCATCTTCGAAGCGAAATACGCCGACGTCTTCAAGGGTGACGAGCACTGGCAGGCGGTGAACGCCCCCACCTCCGAGACCTATGCCTGGGATGACGACTCGACCTATGTCCAGAACCCGCCCTATTTCCGCGGCATGGGCAAGCAGCCGGCGCCGATCGGCGACATCAAGGGAGCGCGCATCCTCGGCCTCTTCGGCGACAAGATCACCACCGACCACATCTCCCCGGCCGGTTCGATCAAGGCGGCCTCGCCCGCCGGCGCCTATCTCACCGAGCATGGCGTCGCGGTCGCGGACTTCAACCAGTACGGCACGCGCCGCGGCAATCACGAGGTGATGATGCGCGGCACCTTCGCCAACATCCGCATCCGCAACCACATGCTCGGCCCGAACGGGCGCGAGGGTGGCTACACCATCCATTATCCGAGCAAGGAAGAGCTGCCGATCTACGACGCGGCGATGAAGTACCAGCAGGAGAACGTCCCGCTGGTCATCTTCGCCGGCGTCGAATACGGCAACGGCTCCTCGCGCGACTGGGCGGCCAAGGGCACCAACCTGCTCGGCGTCAAGGCCGTGATCGCCCAGAGCTTCGAGCGCATCCACCGCTCGAACCTGGTCGGGATGGGCGTGGTGCCGTTCACGCTTCAGGAAGGCACCAGCTGGGCCTCGCTCGACCTGAAGGGTGACGAGACGGTCTCCATCAAGGGCCTCGCCACGGTCAAGCCGCGTCAGACGGTCGAAGCCGAGATCACCTATGCCGACGGCACGGTGAAGAAGGTGCCGATCCTCTGCCGCATCGATACGCTGGACGAGATCGACTACTTCAAGAACGCCGGCATCCTGCACTACGTGCTGCGCGGGCTGGCCGCCTGAGCGCCGCCTTCCTCCGCAGGCCGCGGAGGCAGCGAAACGATCGAGGGCTGCGGCATCGGGCGATGCCGCAGCCCTTTTCGTCTCGAGAGCCCCGAAGCACGGGGGCTGGCCGTCAGCTGGCCAGGCGCAGGGGCACGACGGCATCGGGACGGGCCGACGCCCCGGCCGCGCCGGTCGTGCGGAACGCGGCGACCAACGAATCGAGTTCCGCGATCTTGCGGCCGAGCATGACGGCGGCGGCCGCGCTTTCCTCGGCCAGCGCCGCGTTCTGCTGCGTCATCTCGTCCATCCGCACGACGGTCTGGCTCATCGCGGCGATGCCGTTGGATTGTTCGCCCGAGGCGGCGGCGACCTCCGTCACCGTACCGGCGACCTTTTGGGTCGCCTCGACGATCTCGCCCAGCACCTCGCCGGCGCTCCGCACGAGCTTCACCCCGGCGGCCACCTCCTGCGTTGTATCGTTGATCAGTCCGGAGATGCTCTTGGCCGCGTCCGCGGATTGCTGCGCCAGGGCCCGAACCTCGGACGCCACGACCGCGAAGCCCTTGCCGGCATCCCCGGCCCTCGCCGCCTCCACCGCGGCGTTCAGCGCGAGCAGATTGGTCTGGAAGGCGATGCCGTCGATCACGGAGGTGATGTCGGTGATCTTGCCGCTGGCCTGTTCGATGCGGTTCATCGCGCCGATCGCGTCGGTCACGATCGCGCCACCGTTGCGGGCGACCCGCGTCGCGTTCTCGGCGAGATCGACGGCCTGGCGCGAGGCGTTGGCCGCGGCCTTCACAGAGGCTGCCAGCTCCTCGGTGGTGGCCGCGGTTTCTTCCAGCGAGGCGGCCTGCTCCTCGGTGCGCATCGACAGGTTTTCCGCACCCGACCTGATCTCGTCGGCGGCGGCCGCGACCTCATGCGCCGTCCGCTTGATCACCGTCACCGTGAGGGACAGCTTCTCGACCATCCCGTTGATCGAGGCGCTCACCGAACCGAGCTTGCCCGAATAATCGGTCCCGACGCTGCGGGTCAGGTCGCCCTCGGCGATGGCCTCCAGGATATCCGCGAAGGTCGTCGTCGCGCCGTCGATCGCGACGTTGATCTGGTTGATCCCGGTCACCAGCGCCGTCATTTCGCCCTGCTGCGCCCCGGGGTCGACGCGATGGCTGAAATCGCCATGGACAGCCGCGTCGACCGCGCGCCGGATCTGCTGCGCGGTTTCGGCGAAGGCTGCGCTCTGCTGCTGCGACGCCCGCAGTTCCTCGTCGCGCCGCATCTGCTCTTGCGCGGCGCGCCCGGCCAGCACGTCCTCATAGGAGCCGATGGTCCGCGCCATCTCGCCGATCTCGTCGCGCCGATCCCGATGCGGGATCACCACGGTGGCGGAGTCGGAACCGCGCCGCCGCATCGTCGCAACGATCTCCGCAATCGGCCGGACGATGCTGCGCAGAACCGCGGCATAGAGCCCCAGCGCCGTCAGCAATGCGATGATGAGGCCCGTGATCGCGACAGCGGCGGCAAGCTGGCGGGCACTGCCGGCGCCGGCCTGCGCCGCCATCGCCTCGGCCTCCAGCGCGTCGCCGGCCTCCTTCATCGATTTTTCGAGCGCCTCGAAACGCTCGTCGAACAGCGCCATGCCCGCCAGCGCCGCCTTGCGGTCCCTGAAGGCGAGTTCGACCAGCGTCACCGCCTGGGCGATGTAGCTCTTCAGCGGCTCGTCCAGCGCCTGCAGCCGGGTGCGTGAATCGGCGGAACCCACGATCGCCTTGGTCGCGGCAATGCGCTCGGAGAACTCCTTGGCATGCGCCCTGGTCTCCTCGATGGTTTCGGCGCCGTCCTGCCCGGTGTCGGACCGGATCAGCGCCGCGTAGACATCGGCGCGCAGGCCGTCATGCAGCATGTCGCCGATGGTGTGGTTGCGGATCGCCGTCGCGGAGTTCGCGAGATCGTCGATGGCACCCCCCATGCGGGACGATGCGTGGATTCCGATGCCCGCGACCGCACTGGTGACGAAGGCGAGGAACAGGCACAGCAAGGCAAAGCGCGTTTTCAGCGTGACCACGGCCAGACCCCCGATCGAATCGAAAGCAGCACAGAATCGCACCGAGACATTAACGTTACGTCACTCTTGCAATCTGAACGGGTGACCGGCCACCGCCGCACCTCAGGGGGCGGCCCGGGCTTCCCGACTCGCCGCAGTTGTCCTCGCCACCCCCGCGGTGTAAGGGGGCGTCACAGTCATCCTTGGCGGGGGGCTTGGGGCAGGCGCAGGACGATCGTCCGCGCCCGGATGTCGTCCGCCTCCATCATCACGACGGGAGCACCCGCATGTCCGCCACCTTCGAGACGGTCGCCGGAATCATTTCCGAGACCTGCGACATTCCGCGCGAGAAGATCACGCCGCAGAGCCACGCGATCGACGATCTCGGCATCGACTCGCTCGCCTTCCTCGATATCGCCTTCGCGATCGACAAGGCTTTCGGCATCAAGCTGCCGCTCGAGCAGTGGACGCAGGAGGTCAACGAGGGCAAGGCGCCCGCCGAGCAGTATTTCGTGCTCGAGAACCTCTGCAAGCGCATCGACGACCTCGTCGCCGCCAAGGCGGCCTGAGTTCCGCCACCACCGTGATCACGGCCCTCATCCCGGGCCGCGGACGCGATGTCCGCGGCGCCCCGGGATGGGGGCCGTCCTGCTTTGGCGAGGGCACCGGCTTGAGCCCCGCCGGCTCAGCGTTTAGAGCAGAGCCGCGTCGGAGCCGGCTTCGACGCCCCGTGACCGACGATCGGAAGCGCATGCGCCTCGAATACTTCGACATGATCGACCGCGTGGTCGCCTTCGAACCGGGCGAGAAGCGGATCGCGACACGCTCGACCGTGCCGGCGGCCGACGCCAGTCCCGTCTTCGAGGGTCATTTCCCCGGCCATCCGCTCGTCCCCGGCGTGCTGCTGACCGAAACCATGGCGCAGGCCTCGGGCTATCTGCTGCTCGCCCTCAACGGGCTGACGCAGATGCCCTTCCTGATGACGGTCGACAAGGCTCGCTTCCGCACCTTCGTCGAGCCGGACGCCGTGCTCGACATCGCCGCCGAACTCGTCATCGAGGGTTCGGGATACGCCGCGACGAAGGCGCGCATCGCCATCGAGGGCAAGCCGATCTGCGATGCCGAGCTGCGCTTCCGCCTGATGCCCTTTCCCGCCGACATGCGCAGCCTGATGGAGGCGCGCCTCGCCGCCATCGGCCTCGCTCCGGAACAGGCCCGATCATGAAGCACGCCGTCGTCATCACGGGCATCGGCCTCGCCTCCAGCCTCGGCGAAGGCATCGACACCCATGCCGAGGCGCTCGCGACGGCACGGGCTCCCGTCGTCGATGCGACGAGCTTCGCGCCCTATCCGGTCCATCCGCTGAAAGCCCTGGAACTCGACCGGCAGATCCCGAAGAAGTCCGACCAGCGCCAGATGGAGCCCTGGCAGCGCCTCGGCGTCTATGCCGCGGGTCTCGCCCTCGACGGAGCCGGACTGAAGGACGATGCCGAGGCCAAGGCGGTGCTCCAGGTCATCGTCGCCGCCGGCGGCGGCGAGCGCGACCATGCCGTCGACAGCGCGGTCCTGACCGGCCTGCGCGGCGCCAACCAGCCCGGCGCCTTCCTCAACGAGCGGCTGATGAGCGATCTGCGCCCGACGCTGTTCCTGGCCCAGCTCTCCAACCTGCTCGCCGGCAACATCGGCATCGTCCACGGCATCACCGGTGCCTCGCGCACCTTCATGGGCGAGGAGCAGGCCGGGGTCGATGCGGTCCGCACCGCCCATGCCCGCATCGCCGCCGGCCAGGCGGAGGTCATGCTCGTCGGCGGCTCCTACAACGCCGAGCGGCAGGACATGCTGCTGCTGTTCGAGCTGGGCGGCTTCCTGCGAAAGGGCGATTTCGCCCCCGTCTTCGAGCGCGACTCGGCGCCGGGCCTGATCACGGGCAGCGCCTCGGCCTTCCTCGTGCTGGAAACGGCGGAACGCGCGGCCGCCCGCGGCGCCACCGTCCTGGCCCGGCTCGACGCCGTCGTCGCGACCCGCTCGAAGCGCCAGCCCGGCGCGGTCGAGGCGACGCTGCGCGGCCTGCTGGCCGATCTCGGCCCCGTCGCGCCCGGCGCCCTCGCCGTCTCGGCCGCCACCGGCGTCGCCGGCGTCACCGCCGAGGAGGCCGCCGCCATCGCGACCCTGCCGCAGGCGCGACGCGTCGCAGCCGGCGATCTGCTCGGCCACGCCGTCGAAGCCGCCTTCCCCGTCTCGGTCGCGCTTGCCGCCGCCGCCCTGTCGAAGGGCCAGGCCCGCGAGGCCGTCGTCACCGGTGCCGGCCATTGGCGCGGCGAGGGCGCCGCCCGTCTGGTGGCGCCATGAGGACCGTCCGATGAGCACCAAGTCCCCCTCCGCGTCCACCGGTCACAGCGATTCCAAGGGCCGGCCCGTCGTCGCCGTCACCGGCCTCGGCATCGTCACTTCGCTCGGCCAGGGCAAGGACGCGAACTGGGACGCGCTCACCGCCGGCCGCTCGGGCATCCACGCCATCGAGCGCTTCCCGACGCAGGGGCTGCGCACCACCATCGGCGGAACGGTCGATTTCCTCTTCGACGGCCCCTTCACCGCCCCGCAGCTCTCCGAGAAACTCGCGATGCTGGCGGCGGAGGAGGCCGTGGGGCAGAGCGGCCTCGGCCAGCCGGGCGATTTTCCGGGCGAGCTCTTCATGGCGGTGCCACCCGTCGAGATGGAATGGCCCCAGAAGCAGGAGCTCGCGGCCGCCATCGAAGGCGAGGTCGACTATCGCGGCCTGCTCAGCGCCGCAGCCTCGCAGCGCTTCAAGGCGATGCACGAGATGTTCCTGTTCGGGACCGTCGCCGACCACGTTGCCGATGCTTTCGGGACCAAGGGCTCGCCGATCTCGCTCTCCACCGCCTGCTCCTCGGGCGCGACCGCGATCCAGATGGGCGTCGAGGCGATCCGCCGCGGCGAGACGAAAGCCGCGCTCTGCATCGGCACCGACGGCTCGATCCATGCCGAGGCGCTGATCCGCTTCTCGCTGCTCTCGGCGCTCTCGACCCAGAACGACCCGCCGGAAGCCGCCGCCAAGCCCTTCTCCAAGAACCGCGACGGCTTCGTCATGGGCGAGGGCGCGGGCGCGCTGGTGCTGGAGGATTACGACCATGCCCTGGCGCGCGGGGCGACCATCCTCGGCATCGTCGCCGGCTGCGGCGAACGCGGCGACGGCTTCCACCGCACCCGCTCCAGCCCGGACGGCAAGCCCGCCATCCTCGCCATGCAGGATGCGCTCGCCGATGCCGGCCTCAGCCCCGACGACGTCGACTACATCAACGCCCACGGCACCTCGACGCCGGAGAACGACAAGATGGAGGCGATGAGCTGCGCCGCCGTCTTCGGCGAGCGCATGGCGCGCCTGCCGATGTCCTCCAACAAGTCGATGATCGGCCATACCCTGACCGCGGCCGGCGCGGTCGAGGCGGTGATCTCCTTCCTCACCATCGCGCATGGTCGCATTCCGCCGACGATCAACTACGTCACGCCCGACCCCGCGATCGCGCTCGATGTCGTGCCCAACGTCGCCCGTGACGCCCGGGTTCGCACGGTGCTGTCGAACTCCTTCGGCTTCGGCGGGCAGAACACCAGCCTCGTCCTGACCGCGGAGCCGGCCCGCTCATGACCAAGGTTCTCGTCACCGGCGGCGCCAAGGGCGTCGGCGCGGCCATCGTCAGGGCGCTGGCCGCGGCCGGCCACGATGTCGATTTCACCTATCGCTCGTCGGGCGAGCAGGCCCTGGCGCTGGCCGCCGAGATCGCGTCGGCTCATCCCGGCCGCGCCATCCAGGCCCTGCCGCTCGACCTCTCCGACAAGGCGGCGCTCGACGCCTTCTGCGAGGAGCGCGAGGGCGAGAGCTATTTCGGCCTCGTCCACAATGCCGGCCAGCCCTATGACTCGCTGGCCGCGATGATGGCGCAGGACAAGGCGGAAGCGGCCATGCAGGTCAACTTCTGGGCCTTCACCCGCCTAGCCAAGAGCCTGATGCGGTCCATGATCCGCGCCCGGGCCGGCCGGATCGTCGCCATCGGCTCGGTCGCGGCGCTGCGCGGCAACCCCGGCAACGCCGCTTACGCCGCCTCGAAGGGTGCGCTGATCTCTTATGCCAAGACGCTCGCGGTCGAGACCGGCAAGCGCGGCGTTACCGTCAACGTCATCGCGCCCGGTTTCGTCGATACCGACATGATGGCGCCCTATGCCGCCTATCGCGACAAGATGCAGGGGCAGATTCCCGCAGGCCGCTTCGCCAGGCCAGAGGAGGTCGGCGGCCTCGCCGCCTTTCTGATGAGCGAACCCGCCGCCTACATCACCGGCACCGTCATCCCGATCGACGGCGGTGTCACCGCGCAACTCGGCGTCCACCGCTGAGAATCGACGCGAGGGAACACTCATGGTAGGTTCGCTCCGCACCGAGGCGAACCTGACGAGAAATCCCAGCAATGACCTCAGCCTTCACAATCCGTCTCGACGACGACAAACTCGCCAAGCTCGACGCCCTCGCGGCCGACATGGACCGGTCGCGCAGCTGGATCGCAGCCAAGGCGATCGAAAACTACGTCGAACTCAACGAATGGCAGATCGCACAGATCAAGGCGGGTATCGCGGAAGCCGATCGCGGCGAGTTTGCGACGGAAGAAGAACTGGACGCGATTGAGGCCGAGATCCAGGCCAAGATCGACGGTCTATGAAGATCGTCTGGACACCGCGTGCGCGCCGCAACCTTCGTGACGCCGCGCGCTATGTGATGCAGTTCAACCCGACGGCTGCCTTGGCGACGGTGCAGACGATCCGCGGAGCACCGGCCCAGCTCAGCCAATTCCCCGCAAGCGGGCGGCCGGGACAGATCGACGGGACGCGTGAACTTCTCGTCGGCAGCACGGACTACATCCTGCCCTACCGCGTGCAAAACGACGTCATCCAGATCCTCGCTGTCGTCCATACCTCTCGGCGATGGCCGGACCAGCTCTGAAAGAAACCGTTCTTCTCATGCGTTCCCTCCAGCTCCACGGCGACCGCGACCTCCGTCTCGAGGAGATCGACCCGCCGCCGCCACCCGCCGCCGGCGAGGTCCAGATCCGCATCCGCGCCGTCGCGCTGAATTATCTCGATGTCTGGGGCTTCCGCGGCATGGCCTTCGCCAAGCGCAAGATGCCGCAGGCGGCGGGCGTCGAGGCCTCGGGCGAGATCGTCTGCGTCGGCGAGGGCGTCACCGGGCTTGCGGTCGGCGACACCGTGACCGCCTATGGCGCCGAGACCTGCGGCCACTGCAAGGCCTGCCGCGAGGGCCGCGACAATCTCTGCGAGAACGTCGCCGGCATCATGGGCTTCCATATCGACGGCTTCGCTCGCGAATTCCTGAACAAGGCGGCGCGGCTCGTCGTCAAGGCCCCCGCCGGCGTCTCCTTCGAGGACGCCGCCTGCGCGCCGATTGGCTTCGGCACCGTCCAGCACATGCTGTTCGACAACGCCAGGCTCGAACCCGGCGAATCGGTGCTGGTCCATGCCGGCGGCTCCGGCATCGGCACGGCCGCGATCCTGATGGCCAAGGCAATCGGCTGCACCGTCTTCACCACCGTCGGCGACGATGAGAAGGGTCGCAAGGCCGCCGAGCTCGGCGCCGACCACGTCATCAATTACAAGACCGAGCGCTTCGAGGGCGAGGTCCGCCGCCTGACCAAGCGCAAGGGCGTCGACGTCGTCTTCGAGCATGTCGGCGCCGATACCTGGAACGGCTCGCTGCTCTGCCTCAAGCGCGGTGGCCGTCTGGTCACCTGCGGCGCGACCTCGGGCCCCTCGGCCACGATCAACCTGATGCAGCTTTTCCAGCAGCAGTACCGCATCACCGGCTCCTTCGGCTGCCGCATCGAGAACATCCGCCAATCCCTCGACAAGATGGCGGCCGGCATGAAGCCGGTGATCGATTCCGTCTTTCCGCTGGAGGATTTCGAGAAGGGGCTCGCGCGTCTCGAGGGCCGGCAGGTCTTCGGCAAGGTCGTCGTGACCTTCTGAGGACGCTGCGGAACAAGAGGCCGCAAACGGATCGCTGCAGCTGAAAACTTGACGAAAGCGCCGTCCTGCCGCAAGTCGCGCCGTCAGCCCGGCCGCGACGGCCAGAGGGGCACGAAAGGACCGGGCCGATCTTGAGACGCTTGAAAGCAATCGCCGCACGCGCCGGCGCGGCGGTGATGATCGGCCTGATCCGGGCCCTCTTCGGCTTCCTGCGCCTGCTCGGCCCCGAGCGGTCGAGCGATCTGGGCGGCTGGCTGCTGCGGACGGCGAGCCCGCTCATTCCGGTCAACGGCGTCGCTCTCGCCAATATCCGCGCGGCCTTTCCCGGCATGGACGAGGCCGAGGTGCGCCGCATCGCCCGTGGGGCCTGGGAGAACCTCGGCCGCACCGCCGCCGAATACGCCCATCTCGCGACGCTTTTCGACTACGACTACCTCAACCCCGACGCCCCTTCACGCGTCGAGGTCGAGGGCATCGAGCATTTCATCGCGCTGAAGGACGACGCAAAGCCCGGCCTGATCTTCTCGGCGCATCTCGCCAATTGGGAACTGCCGGCGATCTGCGCCCAGGCCTACGACCTCGAAACGACGGCCGTTTTCCGGGCGCCCAACGACCCGGCGATCGCCGCCGTCGTCCACGAGATCCGCTCCGGCGCGATGGGCGGGCTCGCCGCAGCGAAGCAGGGCGCTGCCTTCGCCATGCAGGGCGTGCTCGAGCGCGACGGCCATCTCGGCATGCTGATCGACCAGCACTTTACCCGCGGCGTCGTCGTGCCCTTCATGGGCCGCCCGGCTCTGACCAACCCGATCCTCGGCAAGTTCGCCCGCCGCTTCGAATGCCCGGTACATGGCGTGCGCGTCATCCGCCTGCCGAACCAGCGCTTCCGGCTGCAGCTGACGCCGCCGCTCGAACTGCCCCGCGACGCGGCCGGCGAGATCGACGTGCAGGGCGCCATGGCGATGATGACCGCCGTGGTCGAGGGCTGGGTCCGCGAACATCCCGAGCAATGGCTCTGGATGCATCGCCGCTGGCGCCCGAACATGATCTCGGCCGCCGCGGCCGCGGAGGCGGCGGCCGTTGCACCATCTCCCGTTTTCAAGGCAACGTGATTTTGAAGTGAGAGGAAGGGGGCGCTTTGGTAACGCCTGAGATGTAAGGTCTCGTCGAGTTCAAGCCATGAAACCGTCCGCGCCCCTCCTGTCCGCCGCTGCCGCCCTTCTTCTGCTGGGTGGTGTCGGCGCGCGCGCTCAGGCGCCGGACCTTCAGCCGCGGGCCGTCGTCGAGCTCTTCACCAGCCAGGGCTGCTCCTCCTGCCCGCCCGCCGATGCGCTCTTCGTCGATCTCGCGAAGCAGCCCGACATCATCACCCTGACGCTGCCGGTGACCTACTGGGACTATCTCGGCTGGAAGGACACGCTCGGCAAGGACAGCTTCGCCAAGCGCCAGAAATACTACGCCAAGGCCCGTGGCGACGGGCAGGTCTACACGCCCCAGGCCGTGATCAACGGCGCGGCGCATGTCGTGGGGTCGGACCGCGGCGAGATCGAGCGTGCCGCGAAACAGCCCCCCGGCGGCGGTTTCGTCGCGAAGCTCGGCGTGAAGGAAGACAACGGGCAGCTCGTGGTGACCCTCGCCCCCATCGGCGACGCACAGGAGCGGACGGCCGGCGTCTGGATCGCAACCACGACGAAGATGGTCACGGTGCCGATCGGCCGTGGCGAGAACCAGGGCAAGACCGTGGCTTATGCCAATGTCGTGCGCGGCATGACGCGCATCGGCGACTGGGATGGCCGCCAGGCGACCCTCACGGCACCGATCGCCGTCACGCAGGGGTCCGAGACCGACAGCTACGTCGTGCTTGTCCAGGCCGAGCGGCAGGGCAAATCCGGCGTCATGCCGTCAGCAGTGCTCGCGGCGGCGCGCGGCCTGCGCTGAGCGGCGCTCACAGGATCACGACGTTGTTCGGCAACTCGTCGATGTCGTCGGGCGAGCGCGGGGCGTGGTTCGCCAGCACCGCTCCGATCGCCCGCACCGCTGTGACGATTCCCTCGCGCAGCCGGTCTTCGCGGCCCGCGACCACGAGCGCCTCGACGATGCCGTCCCACACCGCCTGTTCGACCCGGCCGTCGATGCCGCTGTCGGCGATGATCTCGGCATAGCGCTCCTGGATCGCGACGTAGAGCAGCACGCCCGTCCGCTGCCGCGTGCGGCTCAAGCCCCGCGCCGTGAACTCGCGCAGCGCCACCTCATGCGCCCGCCTGCGCTTGACGAAGCCGGGGACGAAGCGCCCGCCGCGCCCATACCAGAGCAGCGTCGCGAGCAGCAGCACGGCGCAGATCAGCTGGATCAGGAAGATCCGCGGCGCGCTCGTCGCGGTCAGGGCCAGGAGCGGCCAGGGCACGAAGAGTGACAGCGTCAGTGCCATCACCACCGGCACGGTCCGGTAACTCGCCGCTGCGCGGTCGATCATCACGACAATCTCTCCCGCCGTCTGGCCCTCGGCCTCGCGCACGGCCTCGGCAATCGCCTCCCGGTCCCGCTCGTCCATCACCAGTCTCCCGAAGCCCCGCCGCCGCCCGACGATCCACCACCCCCGGAGAAACCGCCGCTGGAGTTCGACCCGCCACCGGATCCCGAGCCCCAGTTGCCGCCAGCCCCCGTGCTCCACCCCGAGCTTTGCGGCAGCGTCACCCACCGCCCGTTGCGCAGGCGGTGCCGGCGCGATGCATCGGTGCCGCCGAATTCCCGGATGAAGGCGGCGACGATGATCAGGACCAGCGCGATCATGACCACCATGGCGATGATGTCGACCGCGGATGTCTCGTCGCTGCGCACGCTCGCGCGCCGCTGCCACTCCTCGGCGTCACCGGCGAGGATGCTCACGATGGCGTCGACACCGCCTTCGATGCCGCCGGCGAAGTCGCCCGTCTTGAACTTGGGCGCCACCGCCGTGGTGATGATGACCTTGGCGAGCGCGTCGGTGAGCGCCCCTTCCAGCCCATAGCCCACCTCGATGCGGACCTTGCGCTCGGTCGGCGCGACCAGCAGCAGGACGCCGTTGTTGGTCTTGGCCTGGCCGAGCTTCCAGAACCGGAACAGGCCGTTGGCATAGTCCTCGACGCTCAGCCCCTGCAGCGAGGGCACCGTCGCGACCACGATCTGGTCCGAGGTCTTGTCCTCATGCGCCTTGAGCTTGCCCTCGATCCGCTGGCGAGCCTCGGGCGCGATCAGTCTGGCGCCATCGACGATGCGGCCCGAGAGCGCCGGGTAGGAGGGATCGGCAGCCAGCGCAAGCGAACCAAACAAGGCCGTCAGCAGAGCGAGGCACACAGCCGTCATTCTCGGGCGCAGCGAAGCGAAGACCCGAGAATCTCTCCCAAGAGATGCTCGGGTCGAGCCCGAGCATGACGGCTGGGTCAGCAGCATGGCCCTGCTCCGTCGAGCGCCCTCAGAACTTCACGGCCGGCGGCCGCTCTGCTCCCGCCGTCGCGGCAAAGGTCTCCATCGCCTTGGCGCCCCAGAACAGCCGCGCCCAGATCACGCCCGGAAAGGTGCGGATCTCCGTGTTGAAGGCCTGGACCGCCTGGATGTAGTCGCGCCGCGCCACGGCGACGCGGTTCTCGGTGCCTTCGAGCTGGGACTGGAGCGCCAGGAAGTTCTGGTTGGACTTCAGCTCCGGATAGCGCTCGACCGTGACCAGCAGCCGCCCCAGCGCCCCGCTGAGCTGGTTCTGCGCCTCCTGATATTCCCTGAACCTGGCCGGATCGGTGATCGTCGAGGCGTCGACCTTGACCTGGCTCGCCTTGGCCCGCGCTTCGACCACCGCGGTCAGCACCTCACGCTCCTGCGCGGCGAAGCCCTTCACCGTCTCGACGAGGTTGGGGATCAGGTCGGCCCGGCGCTGATACTGGTTCTGCACCTCGCCCCAGCTGGCCTTCGCCTTTTCCTCCAGCGTCGGCACGTTGTTGACGCCGCAGCCGGCCAGAACCAGTCCCAGCAGAGCCATGGCGGCGGCGGCGAAGGGCCGGCGGACGGACGAGACGAACGAAAATGACATGCCGGGCCCCCTAGGCACGATCGGGAAACGAAGGTGAGGCCGACCTTAGCCGCGGCAGGGGATGGCTCCAAGCGCCGCGAGGAGATGGCGCGGGCCCGCGCTTGCGCTAGGCTGGCGGCAGGACCCGCCAGCGGAGGATCGCCATGTCCCTGATTCCCGGCCACCGCCCCCGCATCCTCGTCTGCGCCCTGCTCCTGCTGATGGCGGCGCCGGCCACGGCCCAGCCGCTCGCGCCTGCGCCCGAGGCGGCGACGGGTCGGATCGCGAAGGCCACCGCCACCGCCCAGCGCTTCATGGTGGCCGCCGCCAATCCGCTGGCCGCCGCCGCGGGGCGCGACATCCTGCGCGCCGGTGGCAGCGCGGTCGACGCCGCCATCGCCGTCCAGCTCGTGCTGAACCTGGTCGAGCCGCAGAGTTCCGGCCTCGGCGGCGGCGCCTTTCTCGTCCACTGGGACGAGGCGGCCCGGCGGGTGATCACGCTCGACGGGCGCGAGACGGCACCCGCCGCGGCGAAACCCGACCGCTTCATCGGACCGGACGGCAAGCCGATGCGCTTCGTCGATGCGGTCGTCGGTGGGCGGTCGGTCGGGGTTCCCGGCACGCCGAGGCTGCTGGAGGAGGCGCATCGCCGCTGGGGGAAACTGCCCTGGCCGCAGGTGCTCGCCCCGGCGATCAGGCTGGCCGAAGATGGCTTCGCCATCTCCCCGCGCCTGAACGGGCTTCTGTCCGGCGAGAGGAACCTGGCGAAGGACGCCCGCGCCGCCGCCTATTTCTACGAGGCCGACGGCCAGGCGAAGGCGGTCGGCACGATCCTTCGCAACCCCGCCTTTGCCGCGACGCTGCGCGCGCTGGCCGAGCGCGGCGCGAGCACCTTCTACGAGGGCGAGATCGCGCGCGACATCGTCGCGACGGTGACCGGCCACGCGACCAATCCCGGCGACATGACGGCGGCCGACCTCTCCGCCTACCGGGTCGAGGAGCGCGAGCCCGTCTGCGGCGCCTACCGGGTCTGGCGCCTCTGCGGCATGGGCCCGCCGAGTTCGGGCGCGGTCGCCGTGCAGCAGATGCTCGGCATCCTCGAAACCCGCGATCTCGCGCGGATGGGTCCCGGCGCGGAGGCCGCGCACTGGTTTTCGGAAGCCGGGCGCCTCGCCTTCGCCGACCGCAACCTCTATCTCGCCGATCCCGCCTTCGTCGGCATTCCGCTGCCCGGTCTCATCGACCGCGACTATATCCGCTCGCGCGCGGGCCTGATCAGCCCCGAACGCTCGCTGGGCCGGGCCAAAGCCGGCGAGCCGCCCCACAAGCGGGCCGGGCTGCTGGCCCCCTCGGAGGGCATCGAGAACGGCACCAGCCATATCTCGGTCGTCGATGCGCAGGGCAATGCCGTCTCGATGACCACCACCATCGAGGACGGCTTCGGCTCAAGGCTGATGACGGCGGGCGGTTTTCTGCTCAACAACGAGCTGACGGATTTTGCCTTCCTGCCGGAGGAGGACGGCAAGCCGGTCGCCAACCGCGTCGAGCCGGGCAAGCGCCCGCGCTCCTCGATGGCGCCGACGCTGGTCTTCGACGCCTTCGGCCGGCTCTATGCCGTGGTCGGCTCGCCCGGCGGCAGCCAGATCATCGGCTATGTCGCCAAGACGCTGGTCGCGCTGCTCGACTGGAAGATGGACCCGCAGGCCGCCGTCGATCTCGGCAATTTCGGCAGCCGCAACGGCCCGACCGAGCTGGAAAAGGGCACCGAAGCGGAAGGCTGGAAGGCGGCTCTGGAGGCGAAGGGCCACGAGGCGCGCCTGCTGGAAATGACCTCGGGCATCCAGGCCATCGTCAAGACGCCGGAAGGTTTCGTCGGCGGCGCGGATGGGCGACGGGAGGGCGTCGCGATCGGCGACTGAGGCGTCATTGCACTGTCGCATTCGCGGCGCTTCGGTTTTCGCCCATCAGGAAAACCGACATGCGCCATCTTCTCGTCGCCGCTCTGACGGCTGCCACCCTCGCCTTCTCGCCGGCCCAGGCGGGCGAAGCCAAGCCCTTCGCCACCGCCAAGACCATCGACCTGCTCAGCCTGTTGAAGCCGCCTCCGGCCAATGACTCGGCGCAGACCCGCGCCGAACTCGGCGAAGTGCTGACGCTGCAGGTCACGCGCACGCCCGAGATGGAAGCCGCCGCGCAGGCGGATGTGGTGGAAGACGTCTGGCGCTTCGCCAATGTCATGGGCCCGAACTTCAAGGCCGAGGCTTTGCCGGTCTTCTCCGCCTTCTTCGATCGCGTCGTCGAGACGGAAGGTGCCGTGGTCGATCCCGCCAAGGACAGCTGGAAGCGGCCGCGCCCGCATCAGTACAGCCCGTTGGTCAAGCCCGTGGTCAAAATCTCCAACTCCGGGGCCTATCCGTCCGGCCACACCACCGTCGGCACCCTCATGGGGATCGTGCTGGCCAACATGGTGCCCGAGAAGCGCGCCGAGATCATGGCCCGCGCCTGGGCGTACGGCGAGAACCGCATCATCGGCGGGATCCATTTCCGCGCCGATATCGAGGCCGGACGCATCGCCGGCAGCATCATTGCCGCGCGGATCATGGAGCAACCCGAATTCCAGAGCGAATTCGCGGCGGCCAGGGCGGAGCTGCGCAAGGTGATGGGCCTCTGAAGGACCCCGCCCATTCAGCGCGGCGGGGTGGCGGTTTGCTCCCCGCCCGCCCCACGCCCCGCGATCAGCCAGTAGACGAAGCCCGTCGCGGCGCCGACCAGAACGAGCCCGCCGAGCACCTGCACCTCGGCCCCGGTCGGCGCACGCGCGAGCCCGAGCATGCCGAGCGGCAGCAGCGCCGCGAGCAGACCGGTGAGCCCGCTCTGGATCAGCCCGCTGCGCAGCGAAAACAGCTCGCAGGCGACGGCGACCAGCACGACCGGCGCGACGATGATCGCGAAGCCCAGCCGGCCGAGCAGCACGAAGGCGGCTTCGGCGGTCGGTCCCGGATCGATGCCCAAGTCCGCCAGCCCGAACAGCGCGTCGAGCAGACGCTCGAAGCCGCCGCCGATCAGCAGCGCGAGGCCCGGCGAGACCACGCTGGCGATCATCATCGCGACGAGGCCCGCAGCCATCGCCATCACCAGCGCGAACGGTATCAGCAGCAGCCAGCGCAGCATCTCGATCAAAACTTCTCGCGCTGGATCGCCAGCGGTGCCGATTTGACTGAACTAAGTGGCTTTTGACCGCCAGCATTCCGGCCGGCTATAGCCCAGTAAACCCCGCCAATAATCGCTCCGAACAAGAACAGAGATCCAATTACAAGCGGGTCATCAACCCAAGAATAACCAAAGCTGATACGGTGAATCGATACAAGTATAACAGTTAAAATTCCCGATACCGTAGACTGGAAAATGAAACCATCTCGTTTTCCTACCTCCGACATCACCGCCATAAAAGAAGCAGGAAATACAAAAACAGACAGCCTTAGCCATGTGTAAAACCGCGATGCGGCAATGACGGCGGTCATGGGGTCCCTTGCTTTCTCGGCCATCTCGGACATTGGCAGCATTAACCAACCCACAACCTGCAGCAGAACCGCCCATGCAGCCGAAGACACAGCGGCTACGCCCAAGACGACCAGCGTTCCCACCCCAATGGCGACAAGTAAGGCGAACGGAATCAGCAGGAGCCAGCGCAGCATCGGATCAGCCGGCGTTGGCCGCGGCCGCATCCTCCTGGTCCAGCATCAGCCGGGCCCGGGCGGAGAGCTTCTCGGTCTCGCTCTTGAGCTGCCCGCAGGCGGCGAGGATGTCGCGGCCGCGCGGCGTGCGCACCGGCGAGGCATAGCCGGCGCGGAAGACGATTTCGGAGAAGCGCTCGATGCGGTCCCAGTCCGAGCATTCGTATTTGGTGCCGGGCCAGGGATTGAACGGGATCAGGTTGATCTTGGCGGGGATGCCCTTGAGCAGCCGCACCAGCTCGCGCGCCTCGGCGTCGCTGTCGTTGACGCCCTTGAGCATGACATATTCGAAGGTGATGCGCTTGGCGTTCGAGACGCCCGGATAGGTCCGGCAGGCCTCGAGCAGATCGGCGATCGGGTACTTCTTGTTCAGCGGCACGAGTTCATTGCGCAGATCGTCGCGCACCGCATGCAGCGAGATCGCCAGCATCGTGCCCATCTCGTCGCCGAGCGGGCCGATCTGGGGCACGACGCCCGAGGTCGACACCGTGATGCGACGGCGCCCGAGGGACAGCCCCTCATTGTCGGAGATCACGTCGATCGCGTCGCGCACGCCGTCGAAATTGTAGAGCGGCTCGCCCATGCCCATGAAGACGATGTTGGAGACGAAGCGCCCGCCGTCCTTCGGCACGAAGGCGCCACCCGGCGCCTCGCGGTTCGGAAAATCGCCGAGCCGGTCGCGCGCCACCATCAGCTGCGCCACGATCTCCTCGGTGGTGAGGTTGCGCACCAGGCGCTGCGTGCCGGTGTGGCAGAAGGTGCAGGTCAGCGTGCAGCCGACCTGGCTCGAGACGCAGAGCGTGCCGCGGTCGACCTCGGGGATATAGACGCATTCGATCTCGGCGCCGCGGTCGCGGGGCCCGGTCGGCGCCATCCGCATCAGCCATTTGCGGGTACCGTCGGTCGAGACCTGCTCGGCGGTGACCTCCGGCAGATCGAGCGTGAAGCGCTCGGCCAGAGCGCCGCGCAGCCCCTTGCCGATCGTGGTCATCGCCGCGAAGTCGCGCACGCCGTAATGATAGATCCAGTTCCAGAGCTGGCCGACGCGCATGCGCCGTTCCTTCTCCGGAACGCCGATCTCGGCCAGCGCCGCAGACAGGCCGGCGCGCGTGCGCCCGACCAGCGAAGGCCGCTGCAAAACGGGTTCGGCCGCCGGGGCGGCGGGTTCAAGGACGGTCACGGTCATCGGAACTCTGGCTCGGGGCGGACGGTCGCGGCCCGCATTGGGGCGGGCTCATAGCACGAGAACGCGCGCCAGAGAAATCGCCGCCCTATTTGCAGGCGTCTTCGGCGCGCTTCACCGTCTGGCTCATGCCGGCGAGCGAGTACTTGTCGGCGGTCGGATTGCCGCGTTTCGACGTGCCCTTGATCTCGAGCCCGGCGCCCTTGCGCAGCGAATCCAGCATGCGCGGCTCCTCGGCCGGGTTTTTCAGCCACATGTTCTGGCCCTTGGCGACGAGCGCGAACCGCTCCGAGCCGATGATCGCCTGATGCTCGACATCTTCCTTGAGGTCGAAATTCATCACGAAGCTGATCTCGTTGCGCACGCCCTCGGCCGGACGCGTCGCGACGAAAAGCAGTCCCTCGACGTCCTTGAGATTGGCGGGCAGGCGGCTTTCAGCCTTGGACAGCGCGTAGCAGACCTTCGAGCGGCCCTGCTGCGAGGAAAAGGCCTGCCATTTGCCGGCGGTCTCCAGCAGCATCGCTTGGCCCTGGCCGGCGGCGGCTGGGGTCGCCGCCGGAGCTGCGGCCGGGCGCCCGCGCTGCTGCGCCGCAGCGCTCAGCGGCACGAGCGAAACCCCGAGACAGCCCAGGAGCAGCGTCGGCAGGAGCGGGAAACGGCGTGTGGCGGAAACGCCGGGACGGAAAATCGAGCTGATCATGGCCGCCATCAATCATTAAAAATCTTAACACTGCCTTTACCACCCGTTGACGGGCGCGATGGCCGAGGCAGGCGGATAGAGTGCCACGATCCTGGCGAAAATGCGAATGGCGGCGCCGGCCGCATCCGCATTTCGGACACCCTCGTCCCATGGCACAATCCCGCGAGAGGGCCGCGAGCCCCGCCCGGGGTGGAGAACGATGAAGGCATTGCTCTGCGAGACGCACGGGCCGGCGGAGACGCTGGTCATCCGCGACATTCCCGAACCTCGGCCGGGCCCGGGCGAGATCGCGATCGCGGTCAAGGCCGCCGCGCTCAATTTCTTCGACACGCTGATCATCGAGAACCGCTACCAGACCAAGCCCACGCTGCCGTTCTCGCCGAGCGCGGAATGTGCGGGCACGGTCGTGGCGCTGGGCGAGGGCGTCTCCGGCTGGCGCGTTGGCGAGCGCGTCGCCACCTGGCTCGGCTACGGCGCCGCCCGTGAGCGGGTCGTGGTGTCAGCCGAGAGCGCGATCCGCATTCCCGACACGCTCTCCGACGCCCAGGCGGCAGGTCTCTTCGTGACCTATGGCACGGCGCTGCACGGGCTGATCCAGCGCGCGGAAGTGAAGCCCGGGGAGACCCTGGCGGTGCTCGGCGCGGCCGGCGGGGCCGGCCTCGCCGCGGTCGAAATCGGCGCGCTGATGGGAGCCCATGTCATCGCCTGCGCCTCCTCGCCGGAGAAGCTGGCCCTTGCCCGCGCGCACGGCGCCACTGAAGGCATTGATTACGGAAGCGAGGATCTGCGCGCCGCGCTGCGCCGCCTGACCGAAGGTCGCGGCATCGACGTGCTCTATGATACGGTCGGCGGCGATCTCGCCGAGCCGGCGCTCCGCTCGATGGGCTGGGAGGGGCGCTATCTCGTCGTCGGCTTCGCCGGCGGCGGCATTCCGAAAATCCCGCTCAACCTGCTGCTGCTGAAGGGCTGCGACTTGCGCGGGGTGTTCTGGGGCGACTTCGTGAGGCGAGAACCGGCCGCCCAACGCGCCAATATGGAGCGGCTGCTGGGCTGGGTCGCGCAGGGCCGAATCCGCGCCCATGTCCATGCCGAGATTCCGCTCGAGCGCTGGACGGAGGCCTACGCCCTGATCGGCGACCGCAAGGCGCAGGGCAAGATCGTCCTGACACTGTGAGCCTTCACAGCTCCGCCAGGGCCTGCTTCGCCTTCTCGCGATGCTCGGGCGTGATCGAGCCCGCCACCGCCGCCAGCGCCGCCGCGATCACCGCCGCATCGTCGGTAAAGCCGAGCAGCGGCATGATGTCCGGCAGCGCGTCGAGCGGCAGCACGAAATAGCCGAGCGCCGCGAGCAGCGTCATCCGCACCCGGCGCGGCGTCGCCGGATCGCGCGCGCAGATCCAGGCCGCCAGCAGATCCTCCGAAAACGGGATGCGCCGGGCGACGCGCTTCAGCCGCGCGAAGAACTCCGCGCCGAAGCGCGCCTCGTCGCGCAGGCTCTTCCGGATCGCCGCCATTTCCTCCTCGGTGAAGCGGGAGGTGAAACCGTCGCTCATCTGGCCCCTCCTGAGGGCGCGTTGCGGGACATCATCATGACGTTATGAGACGGGGCCCGCATTGTCGAAAGATGTGGCCCCGCGGATATCCGCTGCAAGAGGTCTGCCCAGCGGGCGGTGCAAGAAACCGCCTTGGAGGACGGAGCCACGGCCACTAAACGCTGGAACTGCCACATCAGATCCCGGGACACGCCATGCAGATCGATTCCTCCGTCGCCGCGATCGTCACCGGCGGGGCCTCGGGCCTCGGCGAGGCCACGGCCCGCATGCTCGCCGCGCAGGGCGCCAAGGTCGCGCTGTTCGACCTCAACGCCGAGCGGGGCGAAAAGGTCGCGGCCGAGATCGGCGGCCTCTTCGTTCCCTGCGATGTCACCACCGAAGCGTCCGTCGACGAGGCTCTGGCCAAGGCGCGGGGGGCCCAGGGCGTGGCGCGAATCCTCGTCAACTGCGCCGGCATCGCGCCCGGCCGCCGCATCGTCTCGAAAAAGCGCGAGACCGGCGAGCTCGTCGCCCATGACACGGCCCTGTTCGAGAAGGCGCTCGCCATCAACCTGACCGGCACCTTCCGGATGCTCGCGAAATCGGCGGCGGCGCTGGCCGCTCTCGAGCCCGTCACCGCCGATGGCGGCCGCGGGGTCTTCATCTGCACCGCCTCGATCGCGGCCGAGGACGGGCAGATCGGCCAGGCTGCCTATGCCGCCTCGAAGGCGGGCGTCGCCGGCATGACGCTGCCGATCGCGCGCGAACTCGCCGCCTCCGGCATCCGCGTCATGACGATCATGCCCGGCCTTTTCGAAACGCCGATGTTCGACGGCCTGCCGGAGGAGGCGCGCGCCTCGCTCGCCGTCTCCGTCCCGCACCCCTCGCGGCTGGGCAGGCCGGCGGAATATGCCGCGCTGGTGAAGAGCATCATCGAGAACGACATGCTCAACGGCAGCGCCATCCGCCTCGACGGCGCCCTGCGCATGGCGCCGAAATAGCCTTACTCGCCGGCCTTCGCCGCCTTGATCTCGTGCTTCAGGATCAGCGGCGTCTGGGCGAGCGCGAAGACCATGGTCAGCGGCATCACGCCCCAGACCTTGAAGGCGACCCAGAAATCCTGGCTCTGCGTGCGCCAGACGATCTCGTTCAGCGCCGCCAGCACGAAGAAGAACAGCCCCCAGCGCAGGGTCAGCTTGCGCCAGCCCTCCTCGTCGAGCTGCATCACCGATTCCAGCACCAGCGCCAGCAGCGAGCGGCCGAAATACAGGCCCCCCAACAGCACGCAGCCGAACAGCGCGTTCACGATGGTCGGCTTGACCTTGATGAAGAAGGCATCGTCCAGCGCGATGGTCAGCCCGCCGAAGACGGTGACCACGACCGCGTTCACGATCGCCATGCGCGGCAGATAGCCCATCAGGATGCGCGACGCCGCCAGCGCCACCAGCGAGGCGACGATGAAGATGCCGGTGGCGACGAAGATGCGCCGGTCGGATGCGACGCCGAACAGCCGGTCGCCATAGGAATTGGCGAAGAAGAAGATCGCGAGCGGCCCGAATTCCAGCGCCAGCTTGAGCAGAGGGTTGATCGGCCTGCCCTTCGCCGTGGGGGGCTGCGCCATGCTGTCGCTCATCTCGTCCTGCCTGTCTGCGCCGGCGGCCTGTTGCCGCGAGCTGTCACGCCGCTTCGTCCAAACCGGATACCGCCCGCGCGAAATCGCGCGCCGAGAACGGCTCCAGATCCTCGACGCCCTCGCCGACGCCGATGAAATGAACGGGCAGGCCGAATTTCGCCGCGAGCGCCACCAGGATGCCGCCGCGCGCCGTGCCGTCGAGCTTGGTCATCACCAGCCCGGTGACGCCGGCCGTGTCGCCGAAGGCCTCGACCTGGCTGAGCGCGTTCTGCCCGACCGTGGCGTCGAGCACGAGCAGCGCCGCATGCGGTGCCTCCGGATCGAGCTTGCGGATGACGCGGACCACCTTGGCGAGTTCGTCCATCAGCCCCGTCTTGTTCTGCAGCCGCCCGGCCGTGTCGACCAGCAGCACGTCAGTGCCTGCGGCTTTCGCCTTCTGCAGTGCCTCGAAGGCCAGCCCCGAAGCGTCAGCCCCCTGATTGCCGGAGACGACCTCCGCCCCCGTGCGCTCGCCCCAGACCTTGAGCTGCTCGATCGCGGCCGCGCGGAAGGTATCGCCTGCCGCCAGCATGACCGACCGGCCCTCGGCGCGGAACTTGGCCGCCAGCTTGCCGATCGTGGTCGTCTTGCCGGAGCCGTTGACGCCGACCATCAGGATCACGAACGGCTTTTTCGTGGCGTCGATCACCAGCGGCTGGGCCACCGGCGACAGGATCGCCTCGACCTCGCGCGCCAGGATCGCCTTGACCTCGGAGGGCTCGATCTGCCGGTCATAGCGCCCCTCGCCGACGGCCTTGGCGACGCGCGCGGCGGTGGCGAGCCCGAGATCGGCCTGGATCAGGATGTCCTCGAGGTCTTCCAGCGTGCCGGCATCGAGCTTGCGCTTGGTGAAGAGATCGGTGATGCCGGTCGTGAGCGCCGAGGAGGTCCGCGACAGCCCCTCCGTCAGGCGCCGCCACCAGCTCCGCTTCGGCTCGGGCACAGGTGCCGGGACGGGAGCGCTCAGGACGGGCGCGGCCTGGACCGGCGCCGGTTCGGGCATGGCGATCGGCAGCGGGCTCACCGCCTCGGACGCAACCTCTTTTGGCGGATGCGGAGCATCGGCCGGCGCCTCGGGAAGCCTCTCCGCAGCCTCCGGCGGGGCCGGGGCGGGAGCCGCCGGTTCGGGCTCGCTGCCGAACAATCTCGAAAAGAAGCCGCGCTTCTTCGGTTCGTTCTCGCTCATCACTCGTTCCGTCGCCTCTGCCGCGCAGCGGCTCGTGCTTGCGCCCAAGGGAGGCCTTCGCTAGCGCAATGCCATGACCACGCCCGAGCGACCAGAGATTTCGCAGCCGAGCCCGGACTCCAACCGGCCCGAGCCCGAACTGCCGGTCCCGCTGCTCTATCGCGACGCGATGATGCTGGTCATCGACAAGCCGGCCGGTCTGCCCTCGCATCGCGGGCCCCAGGCCAAGCGCCGGGTCATCCCCGTCCTGACCGACCATCTCGACGCGCTGCGCTTCGGCCTGCCGCGTCGGCCGGAAGCCGCGCACCGCCTCGACAAGGACACCTCGGGCTGCCTGATCCTCGGCCGCCATCCCCGCGCCATGGCCGAGCTCAACCAGATGTTCCGCGACGGCACCATCGACAAGACCTATTGGGCGATCGTGCAGGGCAGTCCGACAGCAGAAGCGGGGCTGATCGACCTGGCCCTCGCCAAGCGCGCGCCGGACCGCGGCTGGTGGATGAAGGTCGATCCCGACGGCCTGCCCTCTCAGACGCGCTACCGGGTGATGGGGCGCGGACAGGGCGAGGCCGGCCCGCTCGCATGGCTCGAACTCGAGCCGCTGACCGGCCGCACCCACCAGCTGCGGGTCCATTGCGCGGAATCGGGCTGGCCGATGCTGGGCGACGAGATCTATGGCGATGCGCCGCGTGAGGGCGGGCCGGGCCTGCAGCTTCACTCCCGCTCCGTCACCGTGCCTCTCTATCGCAAGAAGCCGCCGATCCGGGTCGAGGCGCCCCCGCCGCCGCATATGCTGGCCGCGCTGCGGGCCTGCGGCTGGAGCGGATAGCGCCTCGCGCTACGGGCGCAGCGCATCCATCGCATGGGCGAGGCGGACGTCGAGTTCCGTCAGCCCGCCCGCATCATGCGTCGCCAGCGTCACCTCCACCGTGCGGTAGACATTGAACCATTCGGGGTGGTGGCCCATCGTCTCGGCCAGCAGCGCGACCCGCGTCATCCAGCCGAAAGCCTCGCTGAAATCGCGGAAGACATAGCGCTTGGTGATCGCCTCGCGCCCTTCGACGCGTGTCCACCCGGTCAGCGTCGTCAGCGCCTCCTTGAGGGCGTCGGGTCCGAGGCGCTTGGGCATGGTCATCTCCGCTGATGATCCCCCCGCATCGGCCGGTTCGGATAGGACGGGCCGAGCGGATAGGCCGCCTCCAGCACATAGGGCCCGCCGCCGACCGAATCGCGCGACGACATCAGGGCCAGCCGCCGCGCCGTGAAGCTGATCGGCCGGACGATCGGGTGCAGGCTGAGGAAATGCGCGACGTCGAGCGGGGAGGCGTCGCGCAGACGCGCCAGCGTGACATGCGGCACGAATTTGCGGCCCTCGGCCGGCAGGCCGAGACGCCGCATCAGCCGCTCGAGATCGGCCTGGAGTTCGGTCAGACGCGGCGTCGGCTGGACCCGCGCATAGACCGCGCGCGGCTTGTCCCCGCCGAAAGTGCCCAGCGCGTCGAGCGTGACCTCGAAGGGATAGGACTGGATGTCTCCGAGGAAGGCGTCGACATCATTGGCGGTGCGCCGGTCGACATCGCCCAGGAAGCGCAGGGTGATGTGGTAATCCGGCGGATCGATCCAGCGCGCCCCGGACAGGCCGCCCCGATGGGGCGTCAGCGCCGCAGCGACCTCGGCGGGAATCTCAAGCGCTGTGAACAGCCTCGGCATGCCGAATCAGTGCCAGTTTTTTGTGACTCTGGCGAGACGAAATGCCGGGCAGGCGCTGCCCCGTCGGGCAGCGCCTCTCCGACCCGGATCAGGGGCAGGGATTGCCGACGAGCTGATGGATCGCGTCGATCCCGGCCTCGAGCTCCGGCGACAGCGTGACGTCGATCGAGGCGATGTCGGTCCTGAGCTGCTCCATCGAGGTCGCGCCGATGATGTTGGCGGTGACGAAGACGCGCGAGTTCACGAAAGCCAGCGCCATCTGCGCCGGATCGAGTCCATGCTCCCGCGCCAGGGCGATGTAGCGCTTGATCGCATCCTCGGCGCCCGGCGTCTGGTAGCGCTGGCCGCGGTCGAACAGCGTCGTCCGGGCCCCGGCCGGCCGCGCCCCGTCGAGATACTTTCCGGTCAGGAACCCCTGGCCGAGCGGCGAATAGGCGAGCAGCCCGACATCCTCGCGGAGCGCGATCTCGGCCAGCGCCGTCTCGAAGGTGCGGTTGAGCAGGTTGTAGGAATTCTGGATCGACTGCACGCGCGGCCCGCCGCGCGTCTCGGAATCGCGCACGAAGCTCATCGTGCCCCAGGCGCTCTCGTTGGAGAGGCCGAGATGGCGGATCTTGCCCTCCTTCACGATCTCCGCGAAGGCGTCGAGCTGCTCGGCGATCGGCGTCTCATCGGCCGGGCGCTCGAAGGCGGCCTTCGAGAAGCGCGTCGGGTTCGAACCCCAGGGCATCGGCCGCTCGGGAAAATGGATCTGGTAGAGGTCGATATAGTCCGTCTGCAGCCGCTGCAGGCTCTTCTCGACCGCCTCGCGGATCTGCTTGCGCGTGACACGCGTCGGGCTCTTGTCGTCGCGGAACCAGGTGTTGGCGCCGCGCCCGCAGACCTTGGAGGCGAGGATCACCTTGTCGCGGTTGCGGCGCGCCTTGAACCAGCTGCCGATGATGCGCTCGGTGGACCCTTGCGTCTCCGCCTTGGGCGGGATCGAGTAGAGCTCGGCCGTATCGAAGAAATTCACGCCCTGGTCGAGCGCATAGTCCATCTGCGCATGGCCCTCGGCCTCCGTGTTCTGCTCGCCCCAGGTCATGGTTCCGAGGCAGATCACCGAGACCTTGAGATCGGTGCGGCCGAGACGACGATAATCCATGACGAAGTACTCCGGAAAGAACGGGCGAGAGGCGCGAAAGGGGGCGGGATGCGACGTTCCGAGGCGAAGACCGCCCGGAGACGCCAAAGGGGACGATCAGCCCTTGGCCGGCAGCGTCGCGAGGAAGCGTTCGACCGTAGGCAGGATGTTGCGGACGATGACGCGGACGCCCTCGGCCGTGGGGTGGAGCAGATCGGGCTGGTTCAGGCTGCGGTCGCCGGCGATCCCTTCGAGGAAGAACGGATAGAGCACCAGCCCGTGCGCCTTCGCGAGATCGGGATAGATGCTGTCGAAGCGCGTAGCATACTCCGTGCCGAGATTGCGCGGCGCGTACATGCCGGCGAGCAGCACCGGGATGCCCCGCGCCTTCAGCCGCGTGATGATCGCTTCCAGCCCCTTGCGCGTCACCGCCGGATCGAGCCCGCGCAACGCGTCATTCGCGCCGAGTTCGACAATGACGCCGTCGGTGCCGTCCGGCACCGACCAGTCGAGCCGATCGAGCCCGCCCTGGACGGTGTCGCCAGAAACGCCGGCGTTCACGATCTCGACAGCGTGGCCCCTCGCCCGCAGCGCCTGCTCCAGCACCGGCGGGAAGGCGGCACTGGCCGGCAGATTGTAGCCGGCGGTCAGACTGTCGCCGAGAGCGACCAGTTTCAGCGTGCGCGCCGGGACGGAACCGGGGCTCGGGGGCGGAGTCTGGGCCATGGTCGCGACCGGCAGCAGGGAGAGACAGAGCAGAAAAGCGGCGCAGAGAGATTGGAGAAGCGCGAGGCGGCGCCCATATCGCGGCTCGGGGGCACGGCATGGCGGCTTGCCCGGCTCGGACCGTTTTCGGCTGCGAGCAGGGTGGCCAATGGATATCGAAGTCAGGATCATGGGATGATGAGCGATACGCGCGTCCCGCCGACGGATCAGCCGGCGATCGAATTGCGGGATGTCGAGCTTAGTTTGGGGCGTGCGGCCGCCCGCGTCCATATCCTCAAGGGTGTTTCTTTGTCGCTGGCCGCTGGGCAGGCGACCGGACTCGTCGGCCCCTCCGGCTCCGGCAAGTCGACCCTGCTGATGACGATGGCGGGACTGGAACGGCCCGACCGCGGTCTCGTCAAGGTCGCCGGCCAGGATCTCGGCGCGCTCGACGAAGACGGTCTCGCCGTCTTCCGCGGCCGCCATATCGGCATCGTCTTCCAGTCCTTCCACCTCGTCCCGACGATGACGGCGCGCGAGAACGTCGCCCTGCCGCTCGAACTCGCCGGCGTCGGCGATGCCTTCGCCCGGGCCGAGGCCGAGCTGCGCAATGTCGGCCTGGGCGACCGCATGGACCATTACCCCGCCCAGCTCTCCGGCGGCGAGCAGCAGCGCGTCGCCATCGCCCGCGCCGTCGCGCCCGACCCGGCGATCCTGGTCGCCGACGAACCGACCGGCAATCTCGACGAGAGCACCGGCCGCTCGATCGTCGATCTGATCTTCGCCCTGCGGCGCGAGCGCGGCGCGACGCTGGTCCTCGTCACGCATGACCTGTCGCTGGCCGCGCTCTGCGACCGCACGGTGCGGCTGCGTGCCGGCCGAATCGAGGCCGCCGGCCCCGCCCCGGCCGCGGCGGATGTGGCGGCGCGCTGACATGCACGGCACGATCAAGCCCCTTCCCGCCTCCCCGGCCGGCGCACCGCTGGTCGCGCTGGCGCTGCGCCTCGCCTGGCGCGACCTGCGCGGCGGCTTTCGCGGCTTCGGCGTCTTCATCGCCTGCCTCGCGCTCGGCGTAATGACGATCGCCGCCGTCGCCTCGGCGTCGCGCGGCCTGACCGAGGGGCTCTCCCGCGAGGGCCGGCGCATCCTCGGCGGCGACGCCGCCTTCGGGCTGATCCATCGCGAGGCGACGCCGCAGGAGCTGGCCTTCCTCACCGGGCGCGGCACCGTCTCGACCATCGCCACCATGCGCGGCATGGCCAATGCCGGCGACAAGGGCACGGCCCTCGTCGAGATCAAGGCCGTGGATGCCGGCTATCCCGGCATCGGCGAGCTGGTGACCGAGCCCAGGATGCCCCTGGCCGACCTGCTCGCAGTGCGTGACGGCGTTTTCGGTGCCGTCGCCGATCCCGTCCTGTTCGGCCGTCTCGACCTGAAGCCGGGCGACATCATCCTCGTCGGCTCGGCGCGGGTGCAGCTTCTCTCCAATCTCGTCTCGGAGCCCGACAAGATCGCCGCCGGCGTCGGTTTCGGCCCGCGGCTCATGATGTCGCAGGACGCGCTGCGCGCCACCGGCCTGCTCCAGCCCGGCAGCCTGGTGCGCTGGACCTACCGCGTCGCCCTGCCGCCGCAGGCTTCGAGCGATGCCGATCTCGCCGCCCTGATCGCCGATGCGGGCACGCAACAGCGCGACGCCGGCTGGGAGATCCGCTCCCGCGCCAACGCGAATCCGGGCTTCCAGCGCAACCTCGAACGCTTCACCCAGTTCCTGACCCTGGTCGGCCTGACCGCCCTGCTGGTCGGCGGCGTCGGCGTCGCCAATGCGGTGCGCCGCTTCGTCGAGGCCAAGAAACTCGACTTCGCCACGATGAAGGCGGTCGGCGCCACCGGAGGCCGCGTCGTCGCGATCCATCTGACCGAGGTGATGCTGGTCGCGGCGCTCGGCACCGTGATCGGCCTCGTTCTCGGCGCAGCCGCGCCCTTCGGCCTCGGCGCGGCGCTGACCTCGGTGCTCCCGGTGCCGTTCGAGCCGACGCTGGCACCCGGCGAACTCGGCGTCGCCGCCCTCTACGGGCTGCTCACCGCACTGGTCTTCGCCATCCTGCCGCTCGGCCGGGCCCATGACGTCCCCGTTTCGGCGCTCTTCCGCGACCAGATCGAGCCCGATGCGCGCCGCCCGCGCGCGATCTATCTCGCGCTCTGTCTGGCGGCTGTGGCCGGGCTGATCGCCGTGGCACTGCTCTTCGCCTATGACCGACGCATCGCGCTGATCTACATCGCGGTGATGACGGGCATCTTCCTGCTGCTGCGCGGCGTGTCCTGGGGCCTGATGGCCCTGGCCCGGCGGCTGCCGCGGCCGAAGAGTCCGGCACTGCGGATGGCGCTGGCCAACAGCCACCGCCCCGGTGCACTGACGCCCTCGCTCGTGCTCTCGCTCGGGCTGGGCGTCGCCCTGCTCTCGGCGCTCGCCTTCATAGACACCAGCCTGACGCGGCAGCTGACGCAGGCCCTGCCGCAGAAGGCGCCGAGCTTCTTCTTCCTGGACATTCCCAATGCCGAATCGGCGCGCTTCGACGCGCTGCTGCGCGAGGAGCGCCCCGGTGCGGCCCTCGACCGCGTGCCGATGATGCGGGGTCGCATCGTCTCCATCAACGGCGTCCGCGCCGAGGACATCAAGGCCAGCGAACAGGCCGCCTGGATTCTCGATGGCGACCGCGGCATCACCTATACGCAGGATCTGCCCGAGGGCTCGAAACTCGCCGCGGGAGAGTGGTGGCCGGCCGATTACCGCGGCGAGCCGCTGGTCTCGTTCGACGCCCAGATCGCCGACGGCATCGGGCTCAAGATCGGCGACCGCCTCACCGTGAACGTGCTGGGCCGCACCATCACCGCGCGCGTCGCCAATTTGCGCAGCATCGAATGGCGCTCGCTCGGCATCAATTTCGTGATGCTGTTCTCGCCCAACACCTTCGCCGGTGCGCCCCACACCAATCTCGCGACGATCACACCGGCCGGTGGCGCGGCGGCGGCGGGCGCCTCCTCCGACGCTGCCCTCCTGCGCCGGCTGGCGGTCGAGTTTCCCTCGGTCACGGCCGTACGCGTCAAGGACGCGCTCGAGGCGGTGAACACCATCGTCGCCCAGCTCGCCTTGGCGATTCGCGGGGCCTCCGGCCTCGCCATCGCCGCCAGCCTGCTGGTGCTGGGCGGCGCGCTCGCCGCCGGACAGCGGGCGCGACTCTACGACGCCATGATCCTGAAGACGCTCGGCGCCACCCGTCGCTTCATACTTTCGTCGTACGCCCTTGAATACGCCGCGATCGGCCTCGTCTCGGCGCTCTTCGGCGTTGTCGCGGGCGCTCTCGCCGGCTGGGGCGTCGTGACCCAAGTGATGAAGATCGAATTCGTCAGTGACCCGACCGGCGCATTACTGGCCGCGACTGCCGCGATCGGTGTGACCGTCCTGTTCGGGTTGACGGGCACGCTGCAAATACTGTCGAAAGCGCCGGCTTCTCACCTGCGCAATTTGTGACGACTGGCCGGCGAGGACTCTGGCTAGACATGGACGGCCCGCCGTTTTGCATGGCGGCGCCGTCGCGTTTCTATCGGCAGCGCCGTTTAACCATGAGGCCCCCTTGTAAGGACCGGGCAACCCCCTCATATTCTGCGCATCGCCACTGTTGTGAGCGACGACCGGACCCCGCCCGCGGGGTGTCGGTCCGGAAATCAACCTCAGGGGAAACTCGCTCCATGAGCAACTTCGACCGCAATGCTCCAGTCTGGGGTGCCGGCCGCGCACAGCAGACCAGCGCCGTCGAGATGGATCAGGGCCTGCGCTCGTTCATGCTCGGCGTCTACAACAACATGACGATCGGCCTGGCCATTACCGGCCTCGTCGCCATCGGCATCTCGATGCTCGCCATCGCCGGCGTCTCGCCCACGGGCAAGGTCACGGCGCTGACGCCGCTTGGCCAGGCGCTCTATCTCAGCCCGCTGAAGTGGGTCGTGATGCTGGCGCCGCTCGCCTTCATCCTGTTCTTCTCCTTCAAGGCGGAGAGCATGAGCTCCTCGACGGCGCGGGCGATGTTCTTCGCCTTCGCGGCGGTGATGGGCATCTCGCTGTCGTCGATCTTCATCGTCTTCACCGGTGAGTCGATCGCGCGCGTGTTCTTCATCACGGCAGCGGCCTTCGGTGGTCTCAGCCTCTTCGGCTACACCACGAAGAAGTCGCTCTCGGGCATGGGCTCGTTCCTGATCATGGGTCTGATCGGCCTGGTGATCGCCTCGCTGGTCAACATCTTCCTGGCCTCGAGCGCGCTCAGCTTCGCGATCTCGGTCATCGGCGTGCTGGTCTTCGCCGGCCTGACCGCCTGGGACACCCAGCGTCTGAAGGAGATGTATCTCTACTCGGATCTGGACGCGGAATCGGCCGCGAAGCTCTCGGTGAACGGCGCGCTGTCGCTCTACCTGAACTTCGTCAACATGTTCCAGATGCTGCTCTCGCTCTTCGGCAGCAGGCAGGAGTGATACCGGCCCGCCCTTTGGGGCGGCCATGCCAGAATATCGAGCCCCGGCCGCAAGGCCGGGGCTTTTCTTTTGCCGCGGCGCGGCGATGATCGGCGCATGACGACGGCTTCGATCCGCCCGGCCATTGCCGCCGACATCCCCGCCATCGCCGCGATCTACGCCCATGCGGTTCTGCACGGCACCGCGAGTTGGGAACTCGATCCGCCCGACGAGACGGACATGCTGAGGCGCTTCGAGGCGATCGCCGCCGGCGGCTATCCGTACTTCGTCGCCGAGGAGGCCGGCCGCCTGTTGGGCTATGCCTATGCCGGCGCCTACCGGCCGCGCCCGGCCTATCGCTCGACCGTTGAGAACTCGATCTACATCGCCCCGGACAGCCAGGGCCGGGGCGTCGGTGGCGCGCTGCTCGACGCGCTGATGCAGGAGTGTACCCGCCGCGGCTTTCGCCAGATGATCGCGGTGATCGGCGACGGGACCGGAGCCTCCGTCGGCTCCCGGCGCCTGCATGAGCGCGCCGGCTTCCGCCTGATCGGCGTGGCCGAGAAGGTCGGCTTCAAGCACGGCCGCTGGCTCGACCAGATGCTGATGCAGAAGGACCTCGGCGAGGCAGATCGCACCCCGCCCTCGCTCTGAGCGGCGTCCTCAGCCGACGACGCTCAGCTTCTTGTCGAGAACCCGCAGCACGCGCGACAGCTCGGCGCCGCGCTTCAGCACGAGCCCCGTCGCCGCGACGACCGAATAGGCGCCTTGGCGCTTGGCGAGCGCCGGATCCTTGACGATCCGATAGAGCGGCACCTCCGACGAGCGGCGATAGACCGAGAACTGAGCCTGATCCTTGCGGAAATCGATCGCGTAGTCGCGCCATTCGCCGGCCGCCACCATGCGCCCGTAGAGATTGAGCAGCTCGGACAGTTCGCGACGGTCGAAGGTGACGGTGGCCGGCTTTGCGGGGGCGGGAAAGGGTATCACCCCGTTTCCCGCCTGCGATTGCGGCGTCTCGCTCTCGCTCATGGCGCCTCCCGATTCGCGGCCGCGAGGGCTCGCTTTGAGACTGGGCGGAGGATGATGCGCCCGAGATGCTGTGCTGGCAAGCAATCGGCCTGGCTCGGGCGCAGGCGAAGGACAGGCGGTCGGGCCATCACGGCTTCGTCAGCGGCGCCGCATTTTCGCCGTGATCGGGCCAAGTGGCCGCCCTGTTGCGTGGCTTTGATGATGTCGTTGCCTCGACGGCCCGGCTTCGCCGATCTTCGGTTTGTCAGCCCCCCAGCCCCCCGCGGATTGCGCGGGGCCGGGCCATTTCAGTCGGGGCCAACTCAGCGGCTGGCGTTTCACGCCGGCCGTTTTTCTTTGGCGTCAGCGCGCCTGCCGGTGATACTCGGCATTGGGCCGCATATCGACCGCCGAAGCCATGCGGTTCGACATGTTGAAGAAGGCCGCCACCGCCGACACGTCCCAGATGTCGCGCTCCGAGAAACCGGCATCGCGCAGGCCCTTTCGGTCGGCCTCGCCGACAAGATGCGGCGCCTCGGTCAGCTTCACCGCGAAGTCGAGCATCGCCCGGTGGCGCGCCGGCAGATCGGCGGCGCGATGGTTCATCGCCATCAGTTCGCCGAGCACCGGATCCTGCGAGAGCTGCCGCACCGCCGCTCCATGGGCCGTCAGGCAGTAATAGCAGCGGTTCACGCTCGACACCGCGACCGCGATCATCTCGCGCTCCAGCTTCGACAGCCCCGACGGCGCCAGCATCAGGTCGTTGTAGAAGGCGGCGAAGGCGGAGAGCTTGGCATCGTCATGGGCGTAAGCCACCAGCACATTCGGCACGAAGCCGAGCTTTTCCAGGCATTTGTCGAAATAGGCCTGATTCTCGGCCGACAGCGCGCCCGGCGGCAGGTCGAGCGCCATGGCGGGCTCGTGGAGACCCTGCCGCGGCAGCGTCTCGCCCGGCTTCGATTTGTCATGATGGGCCGCCATGCTAGGTCCTGTCGTGTCGTCGGGAGGTTGATCCCGGCGCCGCGCCGAGATTGAAAGGCGCCCCAGCCTATGTCATCGCTGCGGCAAAAGAACAGGGGTGGACCATGGGCAAGCGCGTGAACCAGGCGGCGGCGGCCGTTTCCGCCATCGAGGGTGCCGCTGTCGGCCTGTCGGGGTCCATGCCCGCGGAATTCCCCCGCCTGCTCTACGGACGCGCCGTCGCGGAGGATCTCGAGGCGCTCCCGCCCGAACTGCTCGCCCGCTCCGCAGCCGCCGCCTTCGAGCATCTGAGCGCGCCGCGCCCGCCCGAGGCCATCCATCTGCGCTTCCGCGACGAGGCCTATGCCGGCGAGGGGCGTGAGCGCCAGCTCACGATTCTCGAGGTCGTCAACGAGAACAAGCCCTTCCTGCTCGACTCGACGCTGGCCGAACTGGCCGAGCAGGGCCACGAGCCGCGCCTCGTCTCGCATCCGATCCTGGCCGTCGCCCGGTCCCCCGACGGCGCCTTCCTGTCGCTCGCCGGCGAGGCCACGGGGCGCGCCCCCGAGGGCACCCGCCGCGAGAGCCTGATCCAGATCGTGCTGGAGCGCATCGATTCGCCCGAGGCGCGCGACCGTCTGCGCCTCGGCCTGGAACGCGTCTATGCCGATGTCAGCCTGGCCGTCGAGGACTGGGCCGCGATGCGCGGCCGCATCACCGAGGTGATCCAGGCCTATCGCGCCAACCCGCCGCCGCTGCCGGAGGACGAGGTCTCCGAGGCGCTGCAATTCCTCGAATGGATCGCCGGCGACAACTTCACCCTGCTCGGCATCCGCGCCTACCGCTTCCCGAACGGTGACGCCGCGGCCGATCCGATCGAGGGCTCGGGCCTCGGCATCCTGCGCGATCCCGCGGTCAAGGTGCTGCGCAAGAACCGCGAGATGGTCACCGTCACGCCGGAGATCCGCGCCTTCCTGGCCAAGCCGCAGGCGCTGATCATCACCAAGGCCAACGTCAAGAGCCGGGTCCACCGCCGCGTCCATCTCGACTATGTCGGCGTCAAGCTGTTCACGCCCGACGGGCGGCTCGACGGTGAACTGCGCATCGTCGGCCTGCTGACGTCGAACGCCTATACCGGCAGCGCGCTCGCCATCCCCTATCTGCGCCTCAAGGTCGCCCGCGTCGCCAAGAACATCGGCTTCGATCCGGCGAGCTATTCCGGCCGCGCCCTCTACAATGTGCTCGACGCCTATCCGCGCGACGAGCTCTTCCAGATCGACGCCGCGACGCTGGAGAGCTTCGCGCTCGCCATCCTCCAGCTCACCGAGCGGCCGCGCATCCGTGCGCTGGCCCGCGTCGACGAGTTCGACCGCTTCGTCTCGATCCTCGTCTTCATTCCGAAGGACCGCTACGACACCCGCGTGCGCCGCCGTGTCGGCGAGTTCCTGGCGGGCATCTACCAAGGCCGGATCTCGGCCGCCTATCCGGCCTATCCGGAGGGCCCGCTCGCCCGCACGCACTACATCATCGGCCGCGACGAGGGGAAAACGCCCCGCATTGATCGCCCGACGCTGGAAGCCGGCATCACGGCGATCGTGCGGACCTGGAGCGACGGGCTGAAGGACGTGCTCGACGCGCAGCGCTCGGGCCCGGCCGCCCGGGCGCTGGCCGAACGCTATGCCGAGGCCTTCGGCGCCGCCTATCGCGACCGCTTCTCACCCGCCGAGACGCTGGCCGACATCGACGTCTTGCAGCGCATGAGCGCCGAGCGGCCGCGCTCGGTCGATCTCTACCGCCGCGAGGGCGACCCGGCGACGCGCGCCAATCTCAAGGTCTTCTCGCGCGGCGCGGCGATCTCGCTCTCGGCCCGCGTGCCGGTGCTGGAGAACATGGGCTTCCGCGTCGTCAACGAGCGCACCTACAACATCACGCCGCAGCCGGCCGCCGGCGAGGCCGCCGACACCACCCGCGTCTGGCTCCACGACATGACGCTGGAGCGCGCCGACGACGGCGAGATCGACGTCGCCCGCCTCGGGCCCGCGCTCGAAGCGGCGATGATGGCGCAGTTCCGGGGGCTCGCCGAGTCGGACCGCTTCGACCAGCTCGTGCTGGCGGCAGGGCTGGCCTGGCGCGAAGCCTCGCTGCTCCGGGCGCTCGGCCGTTATCTGCGCCAGGTCGGCGCGCCTTACGCCCAGGGCTACATCGCCGACGCGCTGGCGCGCCATCCGGCGATCGCCGCCGGGCTGGTCGCGCTGTTCATCGCGAAATTCGATCCCCGTCTCGGCGAGGGCGATCGCCGTGAGAAGATGGCGACCGAGCGCAAGGCGATCGAGACCGCACTCGACGCCGTCAGCAGCCTCGACGAGGACCGCATCCTGCGCCGCCTCGTCAACCTGATCGACGCGGCGCTGCGCACCAATTTCTTCCAGATCGGCCCCGACGGGCAGCCGCGCGGCACGATCTCGATCAAATACGACTGCGCGAGGGTCGATTCGCTGCCGCTGCCGCGTCCGCTCTACGAGATCTTCGTCTATTCGCCGCGCGTCGAGGGCATTCATCTGCGCTTCGGCAAGGTCGCCCGCGGCGGTCTGCGCTGGTCCGACCGGCCGCAGGATTTCCGCACCGAGGTGCTCGGCCTCGTCAAGGCGCAGCAGGTCAAGAACGCGGTCATCGTGCCCGTCGGCGCCAAGGGCGGCTTCGTGCCCAAGCACCTGCCGCCGGCCTCCGACCGGGCGGCCTGGTTCGCCGAGGGCACCGAGAGCTACCGCATCTTCGTGCGCACCCTGCTCGAGCTCACCGACAATCTCGACGGCGAGACGGTGATTCCACCGCCCGACACCGTGCGCCATGACGGCGACGATCCTTATCTCGTCGTCGCCGCCGACAAGGGCACGGCGACCTTCTCCGACACCGCCAACGCGCTCTCGCTGGAAAAGCACCACTGGCTCGGAGACGCCTTCGCTTCCGGCGGCTCGCAGGGCTACGACCACAAGAAGATGGGCATCACCGCCCGCGGAGCGTGGGAAGCGGTGAAGCGGCATTTCCGCGAGATCGACATCGACATCCAGACCACGCCCTTCACCGTCGCGGGCGTCGGCGACATGTCGGGCGACGTCTTCGGCAACGGCATGCTGCTCTCGCCAGCGATCAGGCTGGTCGCGGCCTTTGACCACCGCGACATTTTCCTCGATCCCGATCCCGACCCGGCGAAGTCGCTGGCCGAGCGCCAGCGTCTCTTCGACCTGCCGCGCTCCTCCTGGCAGGACTACGACAAGAGCCTGATCTCGCCCGGCGGCGGCGTCTTCTCGCGCCAGGCCAAGAGCATCCCGCTTTCGCCGGCCGTGCAGGCTCTGCTCGACCTGTCCAGAGCCGAGGTGTCCCCGCCGGAACTGATGACCGCGATCCTGAAAGCGAAGGTCGATCTGCTCTGGTTCGGCGGCATCGGCACCTATATCCGCGCCTCCGACGAGAGCGACGCGCAGGTCGGCGACCGCGCCAACGACCCGATCCGCATCACCGGCGGCGAGGTCGGCGCCCGCGTGATCGGCGAGGGCGCCAATCTCGGCTGCACCCAACGCGGCCGTATCGAGGCCGCCCGCGCCGGCATTCGTCTCAACACCGACGCGATCGACAACTCCGCCGGCGTCAACACCTCCGACGTCGAGGTCAACATCAAGATCGCGCTCGCCGGCCCGGTCCAGGACGGCCGCCTGCCGGAAGCGGCCCGCAACACGCTGCTGGCGGAGATGACCGACGAGGTCGGCCAGCTCGTCCTGCGCAACAACTATCTGCAGACGCTGGCGCTTTCGCTCACCGAAGCCCGCGGCACCGGCGCGACGCCGGGCCTGCGCTATCTGATGCAGACGCTGGAGACGCAGGGCCGCCTCGACCGCACGGTCGAGTACCTGCCGAGCGACGCCGTGCTGGCCGAGCGCGAGAAGCGCGGCGAGGCGCTGACGCGGCCCGAGCTCGCCGTGCTGCTCGCCTATGCCAAGCTCGCCTTGCACGACGCGCTGCTGGAATCGGACGTTCCCGACGATCTCTATCTCAACAGCGAACTCGTCCGCTATTTCCCCCAGGCGCTGCGCGAGCGCTATGCCGGCGACATCGCCGGCCACAAGCTGCGCCGCGAGATCGTCGCGACGCAGCTCGCCAACGCCATCGTCAACCGGGGCGGTCCGACGCTGGTGCCGGTGCTCTCCGCCCTCACCCATGCCGAGATCCCCGCCATCGCCGCCGCCTATGCCGTGGCGCGCGACGCTTTCGACCTGATCTCGCTCAACGGCGCGATCGACGCACTCGACGCGAAGCTGCCCGGCAAGGTTCAGCTCGCGCTCTACGGCGCCGTTCAGGACCTGCTGCGCGACCGCATGGGCTGGTTCCTGCGCCGGGGTGCGGCCAGGCCCGGCACGATCGAGGCGACGGTCTCGCATTACCGCGCCGGCGTCACCGCCCTGGCCGGGACGCTTGAGACGCTGCTGCCGGAGGTGCAGGCCCAGGCCCGGCAGGCTCGCATTGCCGTGCTGACCGCGGAGGGCGTCCCCGCCGACCTCGCCGCGCGGATCGCCAGCCTGCCGACACTGGCCCAGGCGACCGAGATCGTCGACATCGCCGGCCAGACAGGCGGCGACATCGCCTCCGTCGCCGCGATCCATTTCGGCGTCGATTCGCTCTTCGGCCTGTCGGCTCTCGCGGCGGCCGCAGCCGCGGTACCGGCGACGGATGATTACGAGCGCCTCGCCCGCGAGCGGGCGATCGAGACGCTGTTCGATGCTCAGGCCGGCCTGACCCGTGAGATCGCCGCCGGCGGCATCGGTCTGGACGCCTGGCAGGAGGCGCGTCGGGTGGATGTGGACCGCAGCCGCAGCACCGTGCAGGCCATCGCGGCGTCGGGCCTCTCCCTGCCGAAACTCATGGTCGCCGCCGGCATGCTGGCCGACCTGCCCCGCAAGGGCGCCTGAGCGCCACCCAACCGAAAGCCCCGCAATGACCGAGTCCGTCACCGAAACCGCGAGCCGGATCGACCCGAAGCTGCTCGAAATCCTCGTCTGCCCGCTGACCAAGGCGCCGCTGGAGTATGACGCCGCGAAGCAGGAGCTGATCAGCCGCGCGGCGAAGCTCGCCTACCCGATCCGCGACGGCATCCCGATCATGCTGCCCGAGGAAGCCCGCCCGCTGGAAGAGTGAGAGACGGCGTCATTCTTGAGCGAAGCGAAGCGGAGACCCGAGAATCTCCTGCCGATCACGTCCGGACAGAGATGGTCGGGTCAAGCCCGACTATGACGTACCCCTTCAGAGCGCCTCGCCGCGCAGCAGGCGCGGCGGCTCGCCAGCGACGCCCGCCGCCTCGCGGATGAAGAAGCGCTTCAGCCCCGGCAGCCGGTCGACCAGCCCAAGGCCGAGGTCGCGCGCCAGCCGCAACGGCGTCGCGTCGTTGGAAAAGAGCCGGTTGAGCCCGTCGGTGACGGCTCCCATCGCCACCGTGTCGAAGCGCCGGGCCCGCTCATAGCCTTCGAGCACATCGGCAGCGCCGGGATCGAGCCCGAGACGGGCGGCATCGACGATGACCTCGGCCAGCGCCGCGACATCCTTGAGCCCGAGATTGAGACCCTGGCCGGCAATCGGGTGGATCAGATGGGCGGCGTCGCCGAGCAGGGCCAGCCGCTCGCCGGCGAAGCGACGCGCCACGCCGAAGCCGAGCGGATGCGCGCTCACCGGGCTCTCCAGCGCGATCTCGCCGAGTTCCAGTCCGAAGCGCCGCTCGATCTCCGCGAGCAGGCCCTCTTCGTCCAGTGAAAGCAGCGCCGGCACATTCTCGCTGCGCTCGGTCCAGACCATCGACGAGCGATGGCCGAGCCGCCCGCCATCGCTGAGCGGCAGGATCGCAAAGGGGCCGGACGGCAGGAAATGCTCGACCGCCCGCCCGCCATGCGGCCGCTCATGGCCGATCGTCGCCACCAGCCCCGACTGGCCGTAGTCCCAGCCGACCCAGCCGATCCCGGCCTGCTCGCGCAGTTTCGACCGCGCGCCGTCGGCCGCGACGAGGAGCCGGGCCGTCACGGCGTCGCCGCCTGCCAGCACGACGCGGACACCCGCCTCGCCGCTGTCGAAGCGCGCGACGCCCTCGCCCCGCAGGTCGACGCCCGCCGCGCGGCAGGCGGCGGTCAGCGCCTCGATCAGCGCGCCGCTGCCGACCATATGGGCGAAGGGCTGCCCGGGCTCGACCTCGCCGTCGAAGGTCAGGAAGACCGGTCGGATGGCATCGCCGCTGCGACTGTCGGAGACGACCATCTCGGTCATGGCCTGCGCGCCGTCCGCGATCTGGCTCCAGATGCCGAGCGAGCCGAGCATCGCCTGCGCCGCGGCCGCGACCGCATAGGCCCGGGTATCGGGGCGCGCCGGGCGTGCGAAGGCGGGGTCGGCGACGATCACCGCGAAGGCGCGACCGAGCGCCTGCTTCAGCGCAAGCGCCAGCGAAAGCCCGGCAATGCCGCCGCCGGCGATGACGATCGCCTCGCCCGGCCCTGTCTGCTCGCTCATGCGCCGTCCTCCTCGTCGCCACGGGAGCGAAACCTTCCCGCCTTGACGATCCGGGACGGGTCGGTGCTGATGCGGCGGAACCGGACGCTGCTGTGCGCGCAAGCCGGCTTCACCGTCAACCCGCCCGCCGCCAGAGCCTGTTCCATGTCCCAGATCAGCGACTCCCTGATGTCGATCCTCGACCTCGAGCCGCTCGAGCGCAACCTGTTCCGGGGTCGCAGCCCCCGCGTCGGCTGGCCGCGCGTCTTCGGCGGGCAGGTCATCGCGCAGTCGCTCTACGCCGCCTGCAAGACGGTGGAAGACCGTCAGCCTCATTCCCTGCACGCCTATTTCCTGCTCGGCGGCGATCCCGAGATCCCGATCATCTACGAGGTCGACCGCCTGCGCGACGGGCGCTCCTTCACGACGCGGCGCGTGCTGGCGATCCAGAAGGGCGAGGCGATCTTCGCCATGTCCGCCTCCTTCCAGGTCGAGGAGCCCGGCTATGAACACCAGATGCCGATGCCGGACGTCCCCCCGCCGGAGGCCCTGCCCGATCGCGACGCCATGAGCCGCGAGATCCTGCCCAACATGCCCAAGGCGGTGCGCGCCTATTACCAGCGCGAGCGGCCGATCGAGATCCGCCCGGTCGAGCTGCGCCGCTATGCCGGCACCGGCGAGACGATGGAGCCGCGCTTCCATGTCTGGATCCGGGCGATGCAGCCGCTTCCCGACGATCCGGCCATCCACCAGGCGGTGCTGGCCTATGCCTCGGACCTGATGCTGCTCGATTCGAGCCTGATCGCCCACGGCACCACCGTCTTCGATCCGCAGATCCAGGCCGCGAGCCTCGACCATGCGCTCTGGTTCCATCGTCCCTTCCGCGCCGACGACTGGCTGCTCTATGCGCAGGACAGCCCCTCCGCCTCGGGCGCACGCGGCTTCTCGCGCGGGCTGGTGTTCGACCGGCAAGGCCGCCTCGTCGCCTCGGTCGCGCAGGAGGGCCTGGTCCGGCCACGACCCGACCGCGCCTGACGCCGTTTTAGGCAACAGCCCACAAATTCATCATCCGCTCGATTTCTGGGCAGGTTGCCCGCGCCGGAATCACTCCGGCGCGGCGATTCCCGCTGCATGCCGAGTTTCCATGCCCCCTCGTCGCCAGTTGGCACGGGCCTTGAATTGCGTCCGCCGACGCGCCGCGATGACAGGCGCGCGAGGCGCAACAGGATCGCCGGGGCTGACTTCCGGGCGGCGAAACGGGGAAACCCAGCAATGAAGATCGTGATGGCTATCATCAAGCCGTTCAAGCTGGAGGAGGTGCGCGACGGGCTCACCGCCATCGGCGTGCACGGCCTGACCGTGACCGAGGTGAAGGGCTATGGCCGCCAGAAGGGCCATACCGAGATCTACCGTGGCGCCGAATACGCCGTGAGCTTCCTGCCCAAGATCAAGATCGAGGTCGCCGTGTCCGACGAGCTGGTCGGCAAAGTGATCGAGGCGATCACGGCAGCCGCCAGGACCGGCCAGATCGGCGACGGCAAGATCTTCGTTTCGTCGATCGAGAAAGCCGTGCGCATCCGCACCGGCGAGACCGACGGCGACGCCCTCTGATCACACGCGATCCTTCCGAGGAGTTTCAAACGATGCATTTCAAGACCATCAGCCGGGTCGGGCTCGTCGCGCTGGCGCTCGCCGCCGCCGGCGGCGCTCTCGCCCAGACGCCCGCCGCCCCCGTCCCCAACAAGGGTGACGTCGCCTTCATGATGAGCTCGACCGTGCTCGTCTTCCTCATGACGATCCCGGGCCTCGCCCTGTTCTATGGCGGCCTCGTCCGCAGCAAGAACATGCTCTCGGTCCTCACCCAGGTCTTCGCGATCGTCAGCATCGTCGCGCTGATGTGGGTCGTCTTCGGCTACTCCCTTGCCTTCACCAATGGCGGCGGCCTGAACGACTATGTCGGCGGCTTCTCGAAGGCCTTCCTGCGCGGCGTCGACGCCACCACCACCGTCGCCACCTTCTCGAACGGCGTCGTCATCCCCGAATATGTCTATCTGGCCTTCCAGATGACCTTCGCCTGCATCACGCCGGCCCTCATCGTCGGCGCCTTCGCCGAGCGCATGAAGTTCTCGGCGCTGCTGCTCTTCACCGTCCTCTGGGTCACCTTCATCTACTTCCCGATGGCCCATATGGTCTGGTACTGGGGTGGCCCGGATGCGGTCGGCAACGCCGCCAAGGCCCTCGCCGAGGCGAGCGCCGACGGCAAGGCCGCGGCGCAGGCGGCCCTCGACGCCGTCAACGCCGATGCCGGCATGCTCTTCAAGTGGGGCGCGCTCGACTTCGCCGGCGGCACCGTGGTGCACATCAACGCGGGCATCGCCGGCCTCGTCGGCTGCATCCTGATCGGCAAGCGCATCGGCTACGGCAAGGAGCTGATGGCCCCGCACTCGCTGACCATGACCCTGATCGGCGGCGCCCTGCTCTGGGTCGGCTGGTTCGGCTTCAACGCCGGCTCGAACCTCGAGGCCAACGGCACGGCCGCGCTCGCGATGGTCAACACCTTCGTTGCCACCGCGGCGGCGGCCGTCGCCTGGCTGTTCGTGGAATGGGCCGTCAAGGGCAAGCCCTCGATGCTCGGCATGGTCTCCGGCGCGGTCGCCGGCCTCGTCGCCGTCACGCCGGCCGCCGGCTTCGCGGGACCGATGGGCAGCATCGTGCTCGGCCTCGTCTCCGGCACGATCTGCTTCGTCTTCTGCTCGACGGTGAAGAATGCGCTCGGCTACGACGACTCGCTCGACGTCTTCGGCATCCACTGCATCGGCGGCATCCTGGGTGCGCTCGCCACCGGCATTCTGGTCAATGTCGATCTCGGCGGCGCCGGCATCCCGGACTACAGCTCGAAGCCCGGCGAACTGGCGGTCGGCGCCTATGAGTTCGGCACCGCCTTCATGGCCCAGGTCAAGGCCGTGCTGTTCACGCTGGTGTTCAGCGGCGTCGGTTCGCTGATACTGTTCAAGATCGTCGACGTGGTCGTCGGCCTGCGCGTCGCCCCCGATGCGGAGCGCGAGGGCCTTGACATCGCCGAGCACGGCGAGCGCGCCTACCACGCCTGAAGACAGGCGCACGGCGGGGCCCCACCGGCCCTCTCCACACCATCCCCGGCGGTCGCCCGCCGGGGATTTTTCATGCGGAGGGGGTCGCAGCCCGGCGCTGCCGCCAAGGTTAAGCGTGTCTTAACCTCGGCTTCCTAACGTGGTCGAAACGGCCGATGCGATGCGGCCCGCAGTCCCGAATGACGGCCCAGCCCCGCATGCGTACGATCCGACGCTCCTCCTCGCTGATGGACCGCCTGCCCGATCCGGTGCGGGAGTTCCTGTCGCGCCGCGCCAGCGAGCTGGTCGGCCTCGCGCTGATGGCGCTGATGGCGGCCGTCGCCCTCTCGCTCGCGACCTGGTCGGTCGACGACCCGAGCCTGAACAACGCCACCAGCGGCGCGGTCGCCAACTGGCTCGGCCGGCCCGGCGCCATGGTCGCCGATCTGCTGATGCAGCTCATCGGGCTCGGCGTCATCGCCCTGCTGTTCCCGCCGCTGGTCTGGTCGCTTCGGCTCATCCGCTTCCACCTCTTCGACCGCGGCGCCCTCAAGCTCGGCCTCTGGATCGTCGCCATCGCCGCCACCGCGGCCGTCGGCAGCGCTCTGCCCGCGACGCCGCGCTGGCCCCTGCCGACCGGCATGGGCGGCGTCATTGGAGACGGACTCCTCTTCGGCACGCGCAACCTCGCCGGCATCGCCGGCAATGCGGTCGGCGGGCTCGTCGGCTTCCTCTATGCCGGCATCGCCATTCTGGCCGTCACCGCGGCCGCCGGCTTCGGTTTCGTCAGCGACGAGGATCCTGTTCTCGACGAGGACGAGGCCGACGAATCCTGGTCGGAGACGGAAGACCGCCGCGACGACGAACCCGGCATCGCCGTGATCCTGGTCGGCTGGCTCGCCCATGGCGCCATGGCCCTGCGCGGCATGATCCTGCGCCGCTTGCCGCAGCCCCCGCGCGCCGCGACCCAGGGCGCCGGCTCGCCGGCCGCGAGCCGCAGCGGGCTGGAGCCCGTCGCGGCCGGCCGCGTGCGCCGCGAGCCCCAGTTCGACGAGGGAGCGGCCCGGAAGGCGGCCCCGCGGCCCCAGCCCCCGTTCGAGCCAGCGCCGCTGCCGCCGCTGCGCAGCCCGCGCGCCACGCCGGTCGACGATCGGCCCTTCGATCTCGACGACGAGCCGCTCGACCTGCGCGATCTCAACGCGCCCCGCGTCACCGCGCCGGCCCCCGGCCCCAAGCCCGGCAAGCGTATCCAGCGCGAGGCCCAGCCCTCGCTGCTGGACCGCGAGGAATTCGAGCTGCCGCCGCTGACCTATCTGTCGGAACCGCGCAAGCTGCCGGCCAACGCGATCTCGACCGATGCGCTCGAGCAGAACGCGACGCTGCTCGAGGGCGTGCTGGAGGATTTCGGCGTGCGCGGCGAGATCACGCAGGTGCGCCCCGGCCCGGTGGTGACTCTCTACGAACTGGAGCCGGCTCCGGGCACCAAATCCTCCCGGGTGATTTCGCTGGCGGACGACATCGCCCGGTCGATGAGCGCGATCTCGGCGCGCGTGGCGGTGATTCCCGGCAAGAACGCGATCGGCATCGAACTGCCCAACGCCAAGCGCGAGACGGTCTATCTGCGCGAGCTTCTGGCGAGCCAGGATTTCGAGAGCTCCAAGCACAAGCTCGCTCTGGGGCTCGGCAAGACCATCGGCGGCGAGCCGGTGATCGTCGATCTCGCCAAGATGCCGCATCTGCTGGTCGCCGGCACCACCGGCTCGGGCAAGTCGGTGGCGATCAACACGATGATCCTGTCGCTGCTCTACCGGCTCAAGCCCGAGCAGTGCCGGCTGATCATGGTCGATCCCAAGATGCTCGAGCTGTCGGTCTATGACGGCATCCCGCATCTGCTCACCCCCG
>JAESFG010000364.1_pt1 | contig 59344 bp, 54 predicted proteins | sample 9269371 | NCBI WGS metagenome assembly JAESFG01 (sample SAMN14506227, study PRJNA617093) | algae metagenome | isolation source: Aetokthonos hydrillicola CCALA 1050 (B3-Florida) and co-occurring... | place: USA: South Carolina | collected 2013-01-01 | reverse complement strand
CTACGCGGGCTCATCCTTGGGCGATAAATCTTTGGACTTACGTCATCATCCGGTATTAGCAGTCATTTCTAACTGTTATTCCGAACCCAAGGGCAGATTCCCACGCGTTACGCACCCGTGCGCCACTAAGGCCGAAGCCTTCGTTCGACTTGCATGTGTTAGGCATGCCGCCAGCGTTCGTTCTGAGCCAGGATCAAACTCTCAAGTTTGATGTTCCACTCTGCCGCCGGTGGAATAACCGACGCCAAAGCGGCTCATTTCAAGGAGCCGTTTCCTGCACAAATCTTACATGGTGTGTAAGGACATTGTGAGGTAACGGCCTGATTTATCCGACTGTTCGACGCCTTGAAGCCGTCGGAGCCGGGGCCGCCGCCCACATGTCCCTTCATCAAAATTACAATGTCAAAGAGCCTTCCAACATTAGAGGCGGACACCGATGGTTCCCCGCTATCTCTATCGGGGGACCAGTGTCCGTCTATGTTGGCGACCGAAGCTACGAGGCCGTCAGGCAGCGCCGCGTCGGTGAAAGGGCATATATGGGCGAGGTTCCGGGCCGTCAAACACTTTTTGCAATTTTATTTCAGAAAAATTTGGACCTCGCGGGCTAGAGGCGGCGCATGGCCTCCACCCCCTCGCCTGCCCCGCTTGCCGATGCCGATCCGTCCGACGCCGCGTTCGCGTCGCGGCTGCGCAGCGCGCTGTTCTGGCGCTCGGGGAGCCAGATCGTCGCGCAACTGCTGAGCTGGGCGGCGACACTCGCCGTCATCCGCATCCTCGATCCGGCCGACTATGGCCTCTTCGCCATGACGCAGGTCGTCATGAGCCTGCTCAACTTCCTCAACGGATATGGGCTGATCAGCGCGCTGGTCCAGTCCGACTCGGTCAGCGAGCAGCGGCTGCGCCAGGCCTTCGGGCTGCTGCTGCTGCTCAACGGCGGGCTCGCCGCCGCGCAACTCGTCCTCGCCCCGCTCGCCGCCGCTTATTACCAGCAGCCGATGATCGCCGATCTGCTGCGCGTGCAGGCGCTCATCTTCCTCGCCACGCCCTTCATCTCGGTGCCCGAGGTGCTGATGGGCCGCGCGCTCGATTTCCGCCGGCCCGCGATCGTCAACCTCGTCGCCGCGCTCGCCGCCGCGCTGGTGGCGATCGGCGGGGCGGTCGCGGGCCTGGGCGTCTGGACGCTGGTGTGGGCGCCGCTTGTCGGCTTCTGGGTGAAAGGCGCGGGCTATGTGCTCGCCACCGGCTTCCGGCTGCGGCCGAGCTTCGACTTTCGCGGGACGGGCGGGATGATCGCGTTCGGCGCGTCGCTGCTCGGCGGCCAGCTCTGCCTCGTGATCCAGAGCCAGGCCGACATCTTCATCGCCGGGCGCACGCTCGGCCCGCACGCGCTGGGGCTCTATGCCGAGGCGCTGTTCCTGACCCAGATTTTCGTGAGCAAGTTCATCCCCCCGCTCAACGACGTGGCCTTCCCCGCCTATGCGCGGATGCAGAAGGATGTCAGCCGGGTCGCCTGGTCGTTCTGCAAGGCGCTGCGGCTGCTGCTGCTCATCGCCTGCCCGCTCTATGTCGGCATGGCGGTGAGCGCGGCGCCGCTGGTGGAGACCTTGTTCGGCGCCAAATGGCTCGGCATGGTGCCGCTGGTGGAGATCATCGCGCTCGCCATGCCGTTCATGACGATCCAGGTGATGATCCCGCCTTTGTGCAACGCGCTCGGCCGGCCGGGGCTGAGCGCCCGACTCGCGCTCGCCGGGGCGGTCATCATGCCCGTCGCCTTCCTCATCGGCAGCCGATTCGGGGTTGTTGGTCTCGCCTGGGCCTGGCTCGCCGGCTATCCGCTGTTCGCGCTGATCGCGCTGCGGGTGGCGGCGCGGCTGATCGGGCTGCGAGTCGCCGATCTGCTGCGCGCGGTCCTGCCGCCGGTCGCTGCCGCCGCGGCGATGGCGGTGCCGGTGCTGCTGGTCGACCAGGCGCTGCCGACGCTCGCGGCGCCGCTGCGACTCGCCGGGCTGGTGGCGACGGGCGTTACCGCTTATGGCCTGCTGCTGCGCCTGCTCGCGCCCGCGACACTGGCCGAACTCATCGCGCTGGTGCGGCGGCGGTCGCCCGCCGCTGACTAGGCGTTCTGGATATACGCCCGCATCGCCTCGGCCTCCTTCTCGATCAGGTCGATGCGATATTTGACGAGATCGCCGATCGAGATGAAGCCGACCATGTCCCTGCCCGTGACCACGGGCAGATGCCGGATGCGCCGCCGCGTCATCATCGAGAGCGCCGTGAGCACCGGCGTTTCGGGGTCGATGGTGACCGCGGGCGAGGTCATCACCTCTCCCACCGGCAGATCGAGCATGGCCGCCCCCTTGCTCGCGAGCCCGTAGATCACGTCGCGCTCGGAGAAGATGCCGACGACCTGCCCATCATCGACCACCGGCACGCAGCCGATCCGCCGCTCGGCGAGCAACGCGACCACGGACGAGACGGGATCGCCCCGCTCGACCCGCACCACCTCGCCCGACCGGCTCTTGAGCATCGCGGCTATCGTCATCCTGCCTCTCCCCGACCGGCGGCGGAGCGCGTCCGCGCGGCCTTTTCGTTCCCGCCTGCGTTGGCGCGAGCGACTATGCCCCAGCGCGCGGGCAGGGTCAAAGCCTGTTGATCGGCGGCACCGCCCGCCATAGGAGCGCCGCCATGGCCCAGCCTTCCCCGCTCGACGACGCCGATTATGCGCGCTTTGCCTGGGGGCGGTTTCGTCGCATCCTCTGGTGGATGCTGCTGCCGACCCTCGCCAGCATCGCCGGCGTGATCGGCTGGCTCTGGGAGCGCAACGGGCCGCTGCCGATCGTCTTCATGATCCTGGTCGCGTTCGGGGTGGGCGCGACGATCATGCTGGCCGCACTGCTGATGGGGCTCATGTTCCTCTCGAGCGGCACGGGCCATGACGAACAGATCGCCGATCCACTCAAGGGGGAGTATCCACTCGATGACTGAACCGACCCGCCGCGAACCGATTCTGCGCACCGTGCCGCGCCCGGCCGACATCAACGCCAACGGCCACATCTTCGGCGGCTGGGTGCTCAGCCAGATGGACATCGCCGGTGGCATCGTCGCCGCGCGCGAGGCGGAAGGGGCGGTCGCGACCGTCGCGATCGAGGCGATGGAGTTCATCGCGCCCATCCTCCTCCGCGATATCATCTCGGTCTATGCCGAGGTGAGCCGCCGCGGCCGCACCTCGCTCGCGATCCGCATCGACGTCGTCGCGCATCGCGACCACGGCCGGGGGCGCGAGGATGTGCCGGTGACGAGCGGCGTCTTCACCTTCGTCGCCCTCGACGCCAGCCACCGGCCACGGCCGCTGCCGGTGCAATGATGGGTGGTCGCACCCGCGTGCATCTTTTAGCCGTCATCCCGGCCCCCGAGCCGGGATCCTGCTGTCCGTGAGAGACGCCTGGAAGCAGCAGCGAGACCCCGGATCAAGTCCGGGGTGACGTGGATCGGTCTGACGACGACAGGGTCTGGCGCATCGTCGGGACTTGTCGACAGGTTTCAAAACGACTCGACGCCCTACTCCACCGCCGCCATCTTGAGCCCATAGGCCAGCGCCGCCTCGCCATGGGCGGGCACCTGTACCTGCCAGACCCACTGCCCGTTGCGGCGGATGACGCCGGGCGGCTCGCCCTTGATCTCGAAGGGGATCGTGACTTCCGCCGCGACGGGATGATCGAGCGCGCTGGTGATCTTGAGCGCCCAGCTTTGCGCGGTCCGGCTGTCGCGCGCCCTGGTGGCGACGAGGCGCACGTCGCTGATCGCGCCCGCGACCAGCTCGACCTCCTCGCCCACCGCCTTGTCGGAGAGGTCGTCCTGCCCGCCCAGCAGCGCGCGCCCCGCGCCCGGCTCGAACAGCGCCACCCGGCCGGCGGCGAGCGGCACGCCCAGCCCCTTGTCCTTGACGTTGCGCGTGCGCAGCGCCGCCCGCATCGGCACACCGCCGGGGCCGGTCGCGCGATCGGCGGTGGCGACATAGAGCCGGTCGAACGTAACGCGCGGCTGGACGATCATCGCCACCTGCTTCTGCCCCTTGGCGGCGACGCTCACCCGCTCGGGCACGCGATAGAGCTTGAGGTCGCCCAGTTCCTCCTGGCGGGCCTGGATCGCGGCGACGGGTGCCATGGGCGGCGGGGCGGGCAAGGCTTCGCGCTTCATGCCGGTCACGATGACGTCGTCATAAGCGGCGGCCTCGGACATCACGGATAACGGTGCCGGTGGCGGAGGCGGCCACGCCTTGCGCGGATGCGTGCTCGTGATGTCCGATGGCCAGCAGCGCAGCACCAGCGGCGGCGCGGTCACGCGCGCGGCGCTTCGCCGGCTTGAGCGGTTCGCCCGCCCCGCCACCACCTGCAGCCGCGCCCGGTCGAAGCCGGAGCGGCCGCCATTGGCGACCGTCAGCCAGCCGAACAGGCTCATCCTGCCCGCCGCCTCGCCCGTCTGCGCGACATAGTCGGCGTTCCAGTCGAAGCCTTCGGCGAGGTAGCTGAGCTGTACCTTCGCCGTCACCGCCCGCTCGCTGCGCGCCACCACCGAGAGCGTCGGCCGCGCCGAGAGCCCCGCCGGCACGCCGTCATAGAGCATCCGCTCGGGGAGGCCCGAACAGCCGAGCGCCTCGACGCCCTCCGCCGTCTGGAGCACGACGCCGCCGTCCGGCCCCGCCTGGATGATCGCGTCCTGCTCGGTCACCTTGCCGGTGGCGCGGTCGGTGCGGCGCAGGTGGACGCGGCGTTTGAGATAGGCGTCGACGAGGCTGCCGGGCGAGATCAGCCGGCCGTCGCGGTTCTTTTCGCGCACAGCCTGCGGCAGGCCGGTGACGATCGCGGTCTCGGGCAGCAGTCCCTCGGCGACGCCCTCGAACCGAATCACCGACGTGCCCGCTGGCAGCGTCACCGTCCGCGTCTCGGTGATGAAAGCATAGCCCCGCGGCCACTCCCGATCCATCGGCCCGGCGCCGCGATCGGGCGCGCGGTAGATGGTGACCGAGATGTCACTGGGGTCCGAAGCGGCGATGGGATCGGCATCAGCGGGGGTGGCGAGGAAGAGGAGGAGGAAAAGCGCAACCATCCCCCTCCCTGCAAGGGAGGGGTTAGGGGTGGGTGGCGAGCGCAGCGAGCGTGGCGCGAGGGTCAAGTCCGCCAGCGGCATCGGTCCGCTTGCTCCCTCACCCACCCCTGGCCCCTCCCTTGTAGGGAGGGGGAGAACAGGCCTGACCACCCTCAATACCGCGAGTCGAACGTCGCGCTGAGCGTGCTCGCGCCGTTGGCGGGCACAGCGACCGACCATTCGACGCGGTCGGCGGAGACGCGCTTGCCTTCCTGGCTCTGCGCGGTGACGCGCACGTCGCCCCACAGGCCCGCCTGCGCCACGTCGACCGTCACCGGCTGCGGCCGGGCGTTGGTGATCTCGTAGCGCATCTTGGTCTGCCAGCGGCTGCCCGACAGGCGGGTGCGCTGCTCGACCACCGCGCGCACCTTGACGTCGAAGGCGTCGCCGGTGCGGATCGCCATGCTGGAGCCCATCGGCGTGTGATCGATCCGGTTTTCGCCGATAAACTGCGGATCGCCGCGCTGGTCGCGCAGATAGACGCGGATCGTGCCCGCGGGAAGCTGGTCGCCGAGGCCGCCATCCCTTGACGTCGAGAATTTGAGCACGCTCGCGGCGCTGCGCGGTTGGCCGTCGCTCGCGAGCCAGCCATTGACGAACTCATAGGTCTTGCGCGCCGCCGCGGCCTTGACGTCGAGGAAGCTCACCTGCTTCTGCTGGGCGTTGGCGATCGTCGTTCGCTCCTTCAGCGGATAGAGATAATAGTCGCCCAGCCGCTCGCGCGGTCCGCTTTCGGTGCCGGGCGTCTCCAGTTCGGGCGAGCCGGCGCTGTAGGACTGGAACCGGCGCCCGCCGCCGTTGACATCACCGGCGACCAGCAGCGTATCGGCATTGCTGAAGGTGGTGCCCGTGTTGTTGGTGAGCGTCACCCAGCCCTGCATGTCGATCGTCTGCCGGCCCTCGTCGAACAGCGCCACGTAGTCAGCGGTCCAGCCGAGCCCCGGCGTCAGATAGGAGAGGCGGAGCGGCACCGCCCCGCCCCTCGCGTTTTCCACCGTCACCGACAGCGTCGGGCGCGCGCGCAGACTGGGCGGCACCTTGTCGAAGATGACGCGCACGGGAAGGCCATCGTCGCGCAGCACCTCGATCCGCTCGCCGATCTGGAGGACGATGCCGCCATTCGCGGCGAGCACCCGCGCCTGCTCGCGCGTCTCGGCGCCGGTCGCCGGATTGGTGCGGACGATCGTGACGATCTGCCCCACCGCCTTGTCCATCAGCGTGTCGGGCGAGAGCAGGTCATAGTCGAAATTCTGCTCGACGATGCCGATCCCCTCGCCGGTCAGCGTCACCGTCTCGGGGCGGATCTGCGCGGACACTTCGGGAAATTCGATCCGGCTGCGCCCGCGCGGCACGTCGAGCCGCCGCTCGTCCTGCACAAGCGACTGGCCGTTGTTGTAGATGGTGATGGCGACATCGCCCTGCCCGCCGCCGGTCTGCGCGCCGAGCGGCGTCGCGCCGGCGAGCAGCAGCACGCCCATCACAAGACCCTGCCGCATCGTCATCCCCTCCGCTCGTCGCCTGATGACGCGAGCCTATCGCAGTCGACGGGACGGCGCGAGCAGAGAAAAGGCGCACCGGCGGATGGCCGGGGACGCCTCATTGTTCTAAGCCGTCACCCCGGCCACCGAGCGGGGGGCCAGCTGCCTTGAAGCCGCTGGAGAAGCCGGACCCCGGATCAAGTCCGGGGTGACGGCTGGAAATGTCGACCAGTAGCGCCTCTCACCACGCATCCCCGCGCAGGCGGATGTCCATGGCGGGCACCGCCGCCCGTCGCGGGTGCGACCAGCCTACTCCGCCGCTTCGGCGGCCGGACGCGGACGGCGGCCGCGACGCGGCTTCGTCTCCTCGCCGGCGTCGCCCTCGGCCGGCCCGTCGGCGCGGCTGATCGCGGGCGGCAGCGCGGCGAGGTCGAGTCCGGCCTGCTCGGCGGCCTCCTCGGGCCGGACCTTCCGCGGGCGGCCACGCGGACGCGGTGCGGGCGTGGCGGCAACAGCCTCCGCCACCGGCGCCGCGGCCGCCTCGCCGGTCACCGGCGCGGCATCGGAACGCTGGGCGCCGCGCGGCTGGCGGAACTCGCGATCCTCATAGCGTGGCCGGCGATCCTCGCGATAGGGCCGGTCCTCGCGCTGGGGACGGTCGTCCTGACTGTAGCCATTGCCACGCGGCTGGCGATCCTCGCCACGCGGCTGGCGATCCTCGCCACGCGGCTGGCGATCCTCGCCACGCGGCTGGCGGTCGTCGCGAAACGGCCGGTCGTCACGGCTCTGGCGGTCCTCGCGGCCCTGCCGGTCGTCGCGAGACTGCCAGCCCCGATCCTCGCGCGGCTGATGCGGCTGGGGCCGGTCGCGGCGCTCGTCACGCTGCGGCTGCGGCTGGGCGTAAGCGGGCATGTCGTCGCCCATGTCGTCCGCGCCACCGTCAAACTCGTCGCCGTCATAATCGTCGGCGCCGCCCTCCTCGGGCCGGCGATAGCGCGACTGCTGCTCTTCCTGCCGCGCGCGATTGTCGGCGAGGACGCGGAAATAATGATCGGCAAACTGCAGATAATATTCCGCATTCACCCGGTCGCCTGCCATCTGCGCGTCGCGGGCCATGTTTTTGTACTTTTCGAGCAGCTGCGCGGCATTGCCGCGCGCCCGATTGTCGATCCTGTTGCCCGAATCGCCGCCATTGCCGCGATTGCCGCCACCATTGGGGCGCTGGTTGTTCCGGCCACGACGGCGGCCGGCCTGACGGTTGTTCATCAATGGAGTGAGTCCTTACGCTTCACAAAAACCCCAATGCGCCGCTCCCGTGTCCCGGTCGCACGACCTAGACGCATGACGCAGGACCGGCGTTCGGCCATGCCGCCCGATGCCTGCCAGCGGCGCCGGACAGCGCGGCCGTCTTGCATGATGGGAGCGGATCCCGGTTCCACACGACCTGCTGATGGTCGTCGGACCTTCACCCGAGCCGTTCCTTAATCGCACCGGAGTCTCAAAACAAATAAAATCGCGTGGCTTGATGCGAAATTCACCACGCCGGCGCGTCGCCCTCACCGCTGGCCGCGTCCGTCAACACCTTGAATATGGAGGCAGCGGTCGCGTCCCGCAAGGTCGGTGCGGCAACGGACGGCCAGCCCGGCGGCGCGGAACAGCGCGGCGGCCGACTGGCCCTGGTCATGGCCGATCTCGACCGCGGCCATGCCGCCGGGCGCGATCAGCCGGCCGAGCTGCGGCGCGAGAATGCGATGGGCGTCAAGCCCATCGGCCCCCGCGAACAGCGCGCCGGCGGGCTCGTGATTCACCACCTCCGCATCGAGCGGCGTCCCCGCCGCGATGTAGGGCGGATTGCACAGGACGAGGTCGAAGCGCTCGTCGAGCCCCTTCGCCCAGTCGCCGGCCCGGATGTCGGCGCGGGCGGCCATGCCCAGCCGCTCGGCATTGCCCCGCGCCATCCCGAGCGCCGCCTGCGATCGGTCGATGCCGATCCCGCTCGCCTGCGGCCACTGGTCGAGCGCGGCGAGCAGCAGCGCGCCCGATCCGGTGCCGAGATCCAGGATGCGGCGCGGCGCGCGATCGGCGAAATGCGCGACCGCCGCCTCGATCAGCGTCTCGCTGTCGGGACGCGGAATGAGCACGCCGGGGCCGACCGCCAGCTCGATCGTCCAGAAGGCGCGCCGTCCGGTGAGATAGGCGACAGGCTCGCCGCGCAGCCGCCGCTCCACCAGCGCATCGGCCGCCGCCGGGACGGCAAGATCGCGCAGCCGCAGCAGCATCGCCTCGCGCGGGAGGCCGAGCGCGTGCGCCGCGATCAGCTCGGCGTCGAGGCGGGCGGTGGGGCTGGTCGGCGCCAGCCGCGCGGCGGCATCGCGCAGCCAGGCGCCGAGCGGGACGGGATCGCCGCTCAATCCTCGCGCGAGACCTTTTCCTGCCGCTCGTGCCGCTCCTGCGCCTCGACGGTCATGGTCGCGATCGGCCGCGCCTCGAGACGGCCGAGCGAGATCGGCTCGCCGGTCACTTCGCAATAGCCATATTCGCCCTCGTCGATCCGGCGCAGCGCGGCGTCGATCTTGGCGATCAGTTTCCGCTGACGGTCGCGGGTGCGCAGCTCGATCGACCAGTCGGTCTCGCTCGAGGCGCGGTCGTTGAGGTCGGGCTCGCGCAGCGGCTCGTTCTGGAGCACCGCCAGCGTCCCTTCCGCCTCGCTCAGGATCTGCTTCTTCCAGTCGAGCAGCCGGCGACGGAAATATTCGAGCTGGCGGGGATTCATGAACTCTTCGTCGGGTGAGGGCCGGTAATCGTCCGGCAAAATGGTCCCGCCTTCGGATTCGCGATCCGAAGCCTTCGCAATCGATGCCATGTCTCTCTCCAGTGCGCCCGACGGAGCTGCCCTCTCCGCTGCCGCGCCTATAATCTTGGGTTGCGCCGGACACAAGCGCCCTTCCCCGGTCGCGGCCACGCCCGGCGCGTCGCAAGACGAAAGCGGAGAGGGAGAAGGGCCATCCACGATCATGCTGTCATGCCACTCCGTTCCGTAACGGGACATTAACTATAGCGCCCGCCGCCGGCTCTATCCGATCATGACGAACGGCCGCCCAATCGCAGTTAATGCCGTTGCCGTTAACAAATTCTTCTGCGCTTGGTGACCCGACCAGCCGTTTTCGTCCTGCCGTGGCGGGAGCGGCGCCACGGAGAGATCATCGTTTATGTCGGTTCGGACGGCCCTTGCCAAACTCTCCGCCTGCGCCTGTGGCGGCGCATTGCTGGGCGGCGGCGCGGTGCATGTGGCCGACACGCCACGCCCGGCGGTGACCGTCGCCAGCAAGGCCAGCGTCAAGGCCCGCCCCGTCGCGCCCAAGACGCGCGTGGTGAAGCGGGTCAAGCGCACCGTCCGCACGGTCACCGCCTGCGCGCCGCAGACGATGACGATCACGACCCAGGCCGCGCCGATCCCGCTGCCCCAGCCGGCCGAAGTCCCCGCGCTCGCCGGCGGCGGCGCGCCGGTGGTCGTGGGCGGCGGTGGTTATGGCGGCTTTGGCGGCGGCTTCTTCGGCGGGTTCTTCGGGGGCAGCGGCGGGAGCGGCGGCAGCGTCGTCGTCTCGTCGACCACATCGGGCGGATCGACCTCGACCAGCGGCGGCTCCAGCTCCACCAGCGGCGGGTCGACCTCGACCAGCGGCGGATCGACCAGCAGTTCGACGGGGGGCGTGAGCACCTCGACCGGCGGCGTCAGTTCGACCTCCAGCTCGACCTCGGGTGGTGTCTCGACCTCGACCGGCGGGGTGAGCACGTCCACGGGCGGCGTGTCCACCTCGACGGGCGGCGTCAGCACGTCGACGGGAGGTGTGTCCACCTCGACGGGAGGTGTGAGCACGTCCACCTCAACCGGCGGCGTCAGCACCTCCACGGGCGGCGTGTCCACCTCGACCGGCGGCGTCAGTTCCTCCTCGTCCAGTTCCTCCTCGTCGTCATCATCGTCGAGCAGTTCCTCGTCGAGTTCCTCAAGTTCCTCATCATCGTCTTCCTCCTCGTCGTCCTCCAGCGGCGGGTCGAGCACGTCGACCGGGGGGACCGACGTGCCGGCGCCGCCGATGGTGCTGCTGTTCGGCGGCGCCGCGGCCGCGCTGATCGCCCGCCGCCGCCGCGCGCTCGCCCGCGCGACTTACGGCTGACACCGGCTTTCCAGGTTCCCGCAGCGAAGGGCGCTTCTCCCACCCGGAGGAGCGCCCTTTCGCGTGGGAGCGCTTGAACAGCCCGCCGCGACCCGCCATAGGCCGGTACCATCATGCATGACATCCGCGCCATCCGCGAACAGCCCGATGCCTTCGACGCCGCGCTCGCCCGCCGCGGCCTCGCGCCGGTCAGCGCCGAGATCCTGGCGCTTGACGAACGCGCGCGCGCCCTCTCGACCGCGCTTCAGGCCGCCAATGCCCGCCGCAACGAGGCGAGCAAGGCGATCGGCGCGGCGATGGCCGCCAGGGACAGCGCCCGCGCCGACGCGCTCAAGGCCGAGGTCGCCGAGCTCAAGACGCGGATGCCCGCGCTCGAGGCCGAGGAGCGCGCGGCCGGCGAAGCGGTGCAGGCGCTGCTCGCCGGCCTCCCCAACCTCCCCGCCGACGATGTGCCCGAGGGCGCGGATGAAAGCGGCAATGTCGAATTGAGGCGCTGGGGCACGCCGCGTGTCTTCGACTTCGCGCCCCGCGACCATGCGGATTTTGGCCCCGCGCTGGGGCTGGACTTCGAGACCGGCGCCCTGCTGTCCGGGAGCCGGTTCACCTTCCTGCGCGGCCAGATGGCGCGCCTTCAGCGCGCCTTGGGGCAGTTCATGCTGGACCAGCAGACGAGCCGCCACGGCTACACGGAATGCGCCACGCCGTTGCTGGTCAAGGATCCGGCCGTGTTCGGCACGGGCCAGTTGCCGAAATTCGCCGGCGATCTGTTCTTCTCGGCCGATATGGGCACGCGGGAGGAGCTGTTCTGGAAAGCGATGCCGCCCGACTTCGAGTCCGTCATGGCCGCGGCCGCGCCCGGAAAGTTTCGCGGGACATTGCAGGCGCTGCTCGACGAAGCGGATACCGCGGAGCAGTTCTGGCTCATCCCCACCGCCGAAGTCAGCCTGACCAACTCGGTCCGCGAGCAGATCCTCGCCGAGGCCGATCTCCCGCTGCGCTTCACCGCGCTCACCCCCTGCTTCCGCTCGGAGGCCGGCGCGGCGGGGCGCGACACGCGCGGCTATATCCGCCAGCACCAGTTCGAGAAGGTCGAGCTGGTCGCGATCTGCCGGCCCGAGGACGCCGCCGCCGAGCATGACCATATGCTCGCCAGCGCCGAGGCGATCCTGGAGGCGCTGGCGCTGCCCTATCGCCGGATGCTGCTCTGCGCGGGCGACATGGGCTTTGGCGCGCGCAAGACCTACGACCTAGAAGTCTGGCTGCCGAGCCAGGGCTGCTATCGCGAGATCAGCAGCGTCTCCTGGTGCGGCGATTTCCAGGCGCGGCGGATGAACGCGCGCTACCGGCCGGAGGGCGAGAAGGGCACCCGCTTCCTCCACACGCTCAACGGCTCGGGGCTGGCGGTCGGCCGGACACTGGTCGCGGTGCTGGAGAATTATCAGGAGGCCGACGGCAGCGTCACCGTGCCGGACGTGTTGCGGCCTTATGCCGGCGGGATGGAGCGGCTCGAGCCGAAATCCTGATCGCATGGGGCGGGATCATGGTCCCCCGCGCAGGCGGGGGTCCATGGCCTGATGCGAGCCCGGCCCTTCCCATGAACTCCCGCCTGCGCGGGAGAACAAAGCAAGTATACGGAGCGATCGATCCATGCGCATTCTCCTCACCAATGACGATGGCGTGCACGCGCCCGGCCTCGCGGTGCTGGAGGAGATCGCGCGGCGCCTCTCCGACGACATCTGGATCGTCGCCCCGGCCGAGGAACAGTCGGGCGCGGGCCACAGCCTCACCCTCACCCGGCCCCTGCGCATCCGCAAGCATGGCGAGCGGCATTTCAGCGTCACCGGCACGCCGACCGACGCGGTGATGATGGCGATCGGCCATCTCATGAAGGACAGCCCGCCCGACCTCGTCCTCTCGGGCGTCAATCGCGGCGCCAACCTCGCGGAGGACGTCACTTATTCGGGCACCGTCTCCGCCGCGATGGAGGGCGCGATTTCCGGCGTGCGCTCGATCGCGCTCAGCCAGGTCTACGCGCGCGAGGGGATGGGCGATGCCGTGCCCTTCGCCGCCGCCGCCGCCTGGGGAGAACGCGTCATCCGGCGGCTGCTCGATTTTCCGAGTCAGGATCGGATGCTGCTCAACGTCAACTTCCCCGCCATCGACCCCGAAGCGATCAAGGGCATCCGCGTCTGCCGCCAGGGCTTCCACGACATCGACCGCACGCGCATCGTCGAGGGGACCGATCCGCGCGGCTACCGCTATTACTGGTTCGGCCTCGGCATCAGCGACGCCGCGCCGGCGGGAAGCGATCTCGAAGCGGTGGCGCAGGGCTATGTCAGCGTCACCCCGCTGCATTACGACCTGACGCACGATGCCTCGCTGGAGAGCCTGACGGCGCATTTCGCCGCCGAGTGATGACATCGCCGCCGCGCGCGCCTATCTGCGCGCGATCATGACGCTGTCCATCCCTCCCGCGCCCAAGGTCGGCATGGTGTCCCTGGGCTGTCCCAAGGCGCTGGTCGACAGCGAGCGCATCCTCACCAAGCTGCGCGGCGACGGCTATGCGCTCTCGCCCGATTATGCCGGCGCCGACGTCGTGCTCGTCAACACCTGCGGCTTCCTCGATTCGGCCAAGGAGGAATCGCTCGCCGCGATCGGCGAGGCGATCGCCGAGAACGGCCGCGTCATCGTCACCGGCTGCATGGGCAACGAGGCGGCGCTGATCCGCGCCCGCTTTCCGCAAGTGCTCGCCGTCACCGGCGCGCATCAGTATGAGGCGGTGGTGAACGCGGTGCACGAGGCGGCGCCGCCCGTCCCCAACGCCTTTGTCGATCTGGTGCCCGAAGGCGGGCTCAAGCTTACCCCGCGCCACTACAGCTATGTGAAGATCTCGGAGGGCTGCAATCATCGCTGCGCCTTCTGCATCATTCCCTCGCTGCGCGGCGACCTCGCCAGCCGGCGGATCGACGCGGTGCTGCGCGAGGCCGAAAAGCTCGTCGCCGCCGGCACGCGCGAGCTGCTCGTCATCAGCCAGGACACGTCGGCCTACGGGCTCGACGTGCGGCACGAGACCCGCTCGTGGAAGGGGCGCGAGGTGCGCACCCACATGACCGACCTCGCCCGCGAACTCGGCCAGCTCCGTACGCCCGAGGGGCGGCCGCCCTGGGTGCGGCTCCACTATGTCTATCCCTACCCGCATGTCGACACGGTGGTGCCGCTGATGGCCGAGGGGTTGCTGACGCCCTATCTCGACATCCCCTTCCAGCACGCCGCGCCCAGGGTGCTCAAGGCGATGAAGCGCCCCGCGAACGATGCCAAGGTGCTCGAGCGCATCGCCGCCTGGCGCGCGATCTGCCCCGACATCGCCATCCGCTCGAGCTTCGTCGTCGGCTTCCCCGGCGAGACCGAGGATGATTTCGCCTATCTGCTCGACTGGCTGCGCGAGGCGCAACTGGACCGCGTCGGCGCCTTCCGCTTCGAGCCGGTCGAGGGCGCGGCGGCCAACGCCCTGCCCGATCCGGTGCCCGAAGCCGTGAAGGAGGAGCGCTACGCCCGCGTCATGGCGCTCTGCGCCGAGATCAGCGCGGCGAAACTGGCGGCCAAGGTCGGCCGCACCCTCCCCGTCATCATCGACGAGGTCGGCGAGGCGGATGCAGACGGCAGCATCGGCGCCACCGCCCGCAGCCAGGCCGACGCGCCGGAGATCGACGGCAACGTCCTCCTCCGCGACGTCGATCCGACGCTGAAGGTTGGCGACATCATTGATGTGACGATCGAGGACGCCGACGAGCATGATCTGTACGGCGTGCCGGCTTGAGATGCTCTGCCGTGCTCCTGCGAAAGCAGGAGCCCAGAGCGCGGGCGCAGTGCTATCCTGCCCTAGGCTCCTGCTTTCGCAGGAGCACATGCAGGCCTGATAGCCCTACCGGAAATTATCCGCATACGCCTGAAGCTTGAGCGTGTGCGGCGCCGGGGGAATGACGTGGTAGGCGATGCCCTCGCGCTCGGCATAGGCGCGGGCGGCCGTTTCCGTCGGGAACGTCAGCCGCAACTGGCTGCGCGTGTCACCCGATCCGGCCCAGCCGGTCAGCGGATCGGGCTTGCGCGGCTCGGCCGGCTCGAACTCCAGCACCCACTGGCGCGTGCGCGCCTTGCCCGACTGCATGGCGTTCTTGGGCTGCTGATAGATGCGGGCGGTCATGGCAGGCTGGTCCCTCGGTCGGCGCTGCCGCTGCGTTGCCGCACCCCGGCCCCGCCCGTCAAGAGCGGCGGCGCGCGTCGGCGTTCTTGGTGCGCAGCGTCGCGGCGGCGTTTGCCGGGTCGTCGGGCCAGGGATGGCGCGGATAGCGGCCGCGCATCTCGCGCGCCACCGCCGCCCAGCTCCCCGCCCAGAAGCCGGGCAGATCGCGCGTCGTCTGGATCGGTCGTCCGGCGGGCGAGGTGAGGCTCAGCACCAGCGGGATGCGCTCGGACCCCACCACCGGATGCTCGGCGAGCCCGAACAGCGCCTGGACGCGCAGCTCGACGCGCGGCCCGCCCTCGGCAGCATAGTCGATGGGATGCCGGCTGCCGGCGGGGCTGGCGAACATCGGCGGCGCGAGCGCGTCGATCCGCCTGGTCGCGTCCCAGCCGATCCGCGCCTCCAGCATCGCCGCCAGCGCATCGGGCGCGATCGCCGAGAGCCGCCGGGCGCCGTCGGGGAGCAGATGGTCGAGCCACTCCTCGGCATCGGCGAGCAGAGCGTCGTCGGTCAGCGCCTCTTCTCCCGCGAAAGCGGCCCGCGTCCGCAGCGACTGCGCCCGCTCGGGCCAGGGTAGCAGATCGAGGCCATGGTCGCGCAGCCCCCGCGCCAGCGCCGCAATAACGGCACCACGCTCCGGCCGCTCGTCGCTGCCCCGGCTGAGGCGGATCGCCCCCAGCCAGCGTTCGCGCGCCGCCTCGACCCCGCCGATGTCGACGCGGAAGCTGACGCTCGCGCGCTCCTCGATCCGGTCGGCGAACAGCGCCTGCACGTCGCCCGCGTCGATCGGCGCGGCGGCGAGGATGCGCGCGCCGCCGGCGCTGCCCTGGACGCCGCCGACCGCGAGCCAGTCCTCGCGCGCCAGGCTCGACGCCGGATCGAGCCGGAAGGCGCGGCCGCCGACGCTGATCCAGTCCTCGCCGCGCGCATCGCGCCGCCGTGCCACGCGGTCGGGAAAGGCAAGCGCGAGGCAGCGGCCGACCGCCTCGTCACCGGCGTCCCCGCCACCGCCACCGACAAGTTTCGCCCATCGCCGCGCCAGCCCCCGCGCCGCCTCCGCCCGCCGCCCGCTCTCGCGCCGCCAGCGCGCGCGGCGCAGCACCAGGTCGGGATCGCTCCCGCCGATCCCGCGCTCGGTGAGCAGCACCGCCACTTCGGCCGCCATCGCCGCCAACCCCGCCTCCGCCGCGCGCAGCAGCATGTGGGCGAGGCGTGGTTCGAGCGGCAGCCGCGCCACCGCCCGGCCATGCGCGGTGACATGCCCGCGCGGATCGAGCGCGCCGAGCGCCGTCAGCCGCGCCCGCGCCTCGGCCAGCGCAGCGTCGGGCGGCGGATCGAGCCAGCGCAGCGTGCGCGGATCGGTCGCGCCCCAGATCGCGCAGTCGAGCAGCAGCGACGAGAGGTCGCTTTCGAGGATCTCGGGCGGATCATAAGGCGGCAGCCCGGCGGTCGCGGCGGCTGCCCAAAGGCGATAGGCGACGCCCGGCCCCTGCCGCGCCGCCCGCCCGGCACGCTGCGTCGCCGCCGCCCGGCTCGCGCGCTCGGTGACGAGGCGCGTGAGCCCCGCCGCCCGGTCGTAGCGCGGCCGGCGCGCAAGGCCGCTGTCGACGACGATCCGCACCCCGTCGATGGTCAGGCTGGTCTCCGCGATCGAGGTGGCGAGGATGACCTTGCGCCGCCCCTCGTCATCGGGCCGCAGCGCCGCGCGCTGTTCGGCGGGATCGAGCGTCCCGTGCAAGCGGTGGAGCGCGATGCCGCGCAGCCCCGCCAGCAGGTCGGCCGTCCGCTCGATCTCGGCGACGCCCGGCAGGAAGGCGAGCAGGTCGCCCGCCGGTTCCTCGGCCAGCGCGCGGCGGATCGCCGCCGTCACCTCGTCCTCGATCCGCGCGTCGCCGGCCCGGCCGATATGGCGCAGCTCGAGCGGATGACTGCGCCCCTCGCTCTCGATCACCGGCGCCTCGCCCAGCAAAGCGGCGAAGCGTGCGCCGTCGAGCGTCGCCGACATTGCCACGATCCGCAGGTCCGGCCGCAGCGCGCCCTGCGCGTCGAGCGCGAGCGCAAGACCCAGATCGCTGTCGAGGCCGCGCTCGTGCACCTCGTCGAACAGCACCGCCGACACACCGGCAAGCTCGGGATCGTCCTGGATGCGCGCGCGGAAAATGCCCTCGGTGAGCACAGTGAGCCGCGTCGCGCCGGAGCGGCGGCTGTCCATCCGCGTCGCATAGCCGACGGTGCCGCCCACCGCCTCCCCGCGCAGCTCGGCGATCCGCTCGGCGGCGGCGCGGGCGGCGAGGCGGCGGGGCGAGAGCAGCAGCACCTCGCCGGTGCACCAGGACTCGCCCAGCAGCGCCGGCGCCACCGCCGTCGTCTTCCCCGCCCCCGGCGGCGCCACGAGTACCGCCGACGAGCCGGCGCGCAAGGCGGCGAGCAGATCGGGCAGGACAGTGTCGATGGGGAGGGTCATGGCAACTCGTCGTCCCCGGAGATGCCATGCTCCCGCGAAAGCAGGAGCCGCGTTTCAATAAGCCCGTGCGATCGCGAACTCGACGGCTTCGGTCAGCGCCGCCTTGGCCGCGCCCCCGGCGAACGGCGCCAGCGCGTCGATCGCGCGTTGCCCGTAATGCCGCGCGCGGGCGAGCGTGTCGGCGATGGCGTGGCTCTCGTCGAGATGGCGCTTGGCCTGCGCGAGGTCGTCGTCGGACACGCGATGGCCGGCGATCGCGTCCTTCCAGAAGCGCCGCTGGCCCTCGTCGCCGCGCGCATAGGCGAGGATCACGGGCAGCGTCACCTTGCCGTCGCGGAAATCATCGCCCGCGTCCTTGCCCATGACCCGCTCGTCCGAGGCATAGTCGATCGCGTCGTCGACGAGCTGGAAGGCGATGCCGAGATTGCGGCCATAGGCGTCGAGCGCCGCCTCCTGGCCCATGTCACGCTCGGCCACCACGGCGGCGATGCGGCAGGCGGCGGCGAAGAGCGCGGCGGTCTTGGCGCCGATGATGTCGAGATACTGCTCCTCGCTCGTCTCGACCCGGCGCTGGGCGGAAAGCTGGTTGACCTCGCCCTCCGCGATCACCGCCGAGGCGTGCGAGAGGATCTTGAGCACGCGCAGCGACCCGTCCTCCACCATCAGCTCGAACGCGCGGCTGAACAGGAAGTCGCCGACCAGCACCGAGGCGCTGTTGCCCCAGATCATGTTCGCCGTGCGCCGCCCGCGCCGCATCCCCGATCCGTCCACCACATCGTCGTGGAGCAGCGTGGCGGTATGGATGAACTCCACCGCTGCCGCCAGCTTGTGATGCCGCGTCCCCGGATAGTCGAGCAGCCGCGCGCAGGCCAATGTGAGCATCGGCCGCATCCGCTTGCCCCCGCCCGCGATCAGGTGGCCCGCCAGCTCGGGGATGAGCGGGATGCGCGACTGCATCCGGTCGAGGATCACGGCGTTGACGGCGTTCATGTCCTGCGCGACCAGCGCCATCATCGGTTCGAGCGACGGGGCGGCGGCGGACGGCAGGCGGTGGATCGATGCGGCCATGTTGAGCCGCGCTGTGGCAAGCCGCGGCGCCCATGGCAAGCATTTCCCTTGCCACGGGCCCAAGTCGCGGCAAAAAGCCCTGCGCGAAAAGGGGACGGGATGATGATCGACGAGGATCTGCAGCGGCTGCGCGCGAGCATCGACAATATCGACGCCGCGCTCGTCTTCATGCTCGCCGAACGGTTCAAGATCACCCAGGCGGTCGGCCGCCACAAGGCCGCCAACGCGCTTCCCCCCGCCGATCCCGCGCGCGAGGAGCGACAGATCGCCCGCCTGCGCCAGCTCGCGGTCGAGGCCAGGCTCGACCCTGATTTCACCGAGAAGTTCCTGCGCTTCATCATCGACGAGGTGATCCGCCACCACGCCCGGATGCGCGATGGCTGAACCGGCGCGCGACGGCCCGCCCCGCGCCGTCGCTCCACGCTTGCAACGCCGCCCAATAGCCCCTAAACGCGCCGCTCCGGTCGGGACGTAGCGCAGCCTGGTAGCGCATCACACTGGGGGTGTGGGGGTCGGAGGTTCGAATCCTCTCGTCCCGACCAACAATTTCAAGCACTTAGCACCCCATCCTCAGTTTTTAGACGAGGAAAAATTCGCCTCTGGTGGTGCGCTGGTGGTGCAAACCTCCAAAACGAGGTGAAACGCATCGCGTCGATATGCAACATGGGGGCAGCGAGAGAGTCGCAACGGCGGTGTCCGATGGGCACCTTTTTGACCCGCTGAAGGTTCAGTGACATGACCTCCAAGCAGCTCAAATTCTCGTTCCAGGGAATATCGGTTCGAGCGCTCTGCGTTTGGTCGCAATGACCGCTGCGGGCGGTTGGAAGAGCCGGCTCGCAAGAGCCAGGCGATCGCACTTTATCCAGCACGCAAGATCAATTTCTGCGGCTTGACGGCAGCAGCGGATTTGCCGCTGCCGACAGTCTTTGAAACGACGGTCCTGCAAAGAGAACCAGGTCGCACGAGTGCGACGTCAGTATCTCCGCTTGGGACGAGCGTTCACCCATTCGGTGATCTCAAGGGCGCGCCACCGTATGCGGCCCGCACCGAAATCGATGGGCGATGGGAAATCGCCGGCTTGGACACGCCTCCAGATGGTTGTCCGGCTCCGTATGCCAGTGATCTTCATGACATCCTGGCAGGTAAGCAATTCAGGGACAGACATGTTCGCCTCATGCAGTTTGGTTGTTAATGACTCTGGTTCCCTCCAAGCAAATGAAAAATCGGTCTAATCGAGCAAGGCTTAGACCGCCTTGGATTCCGAGCGTCAGCCGATCAGCGCAAGCCACCAAGCCCACTGACCGGCTGCGTTTCCAGCTCGGCGGATGCTATTGCATCGCGACTGAAGCGATCCACGCATCGATCTCTGCCTCGACCCAGACTACGCAGCGAGGACCGAGCGAGCGTCCTTTCGGAAAACGGCCTTCGGACATTCGATGATAAATCGATGATCGTCTGAGCCCGACACGAGCCATGACTTCCGGCAAGCGGATCAGGCGCATCGGCGCGGTGGGCAGTTGAGCCGTCACTGCTGCCTCGAAAACAGGCTCAGCAACGTGCTGCGGGCTAATCTGTGTCATCGTCGGTCACTCCTTGTTTGGTCACGCCACACCGATCCCCTCACCTCCCGAGCACGAGAGAAATGTCGCGCTCGGTAAACTCGTCGATATGTTTGGCCAGCAGCCGCGCCACGAGGCGCGAGGTGCCGATGGCCCAGCGCGGGCGCAAATCGGCGATGCGGGGGCCCAGCGTTTCGTTCATTGTCACCGGCAGTGCGGCAAGGAACTGATCGAGAAACGCGCCCGCGTCCTCGCCAAGCCATTCAACGGCCAGATCCTCATGCCCCAGGATGGCAAGCAGCAGGGCGCCGCTGGAGGCAAGACCGCAGGCATCGAGCACGCGCGCGGCCTCCTCGATCGTCATGGCTTTCTCGCCGCGCAGCACGCGCAGGAAGGTGTCCTTGTTCATCGCGGCCGCCCGGGCGACCTCGCGCCGTGACTTGCCCGATCGGTCCACCGCAGCAGTGAGAAGCCGTGCCAGTCTGGCGTTGATCCCTAAGGTCATATCGCTGCAGGTCATATCCACAATCGGTCCCGGATGGTTCGACTCGGACATGTAGCGCGAGTCCGCTTCGCTAGGAACAGAAAAGAACATAGTTAGAACATATCGGTTATCCTAGAATGAACCGATTCGGCGCACCGTCTCGCAAAATGGCCTCCTCTGGCGCGGATTTTCGGCATACTTAGCTCGATTTTCTGCCCCAGTCGGCCAACCGAGCAGGATGGCGGTTGCGGCAAACGTCCAGATTTGTCCGAGAACGCTTCCTCGATCAGCCTTCCCTTTTCCTAGACCCAGTCCTCCGGCCAAGACGGTGGGGCAGCGGCGATGACCGCTGCATCAACCCTGCTCGGAGAACGCTCCATGACCTTGCTTGCCCTCCCCTCGCCGCGCCTTTCCAAGGCGCATATCGCCAAGTCCGCTGCCCTGATCGTTCCGGCCCTTGCGCTCACGCTCGTCGCCGGCACGGCCTACGCCGGCACCGATGCCACCTTCACCACCGCGCTGACCAAGTTCACGAACTTCCTGCAGGGTTCGGGCGGTAAGATCATCACCGTCCTCAGCTTGGCCGCCGGGCTCATCAGCCTTGCCTCGGGCCGCTTCACGCTCGGCCAGATCGCCGTGCCGGTCGGCGTCGGTGTGGGCGTGGGCACGGGCGTCCCGATCGTCACTTCGGTGATCACCGCCGTCATCTGATCACCGCTTCGTGACGCCTTGGGAGGGCACGTTACCATGACAGACCGCCATGCGATCCCCCGCCATCTCGACGATCCCGAGCTGATCGGCTTCTGGACCATCGACGAGTTTGCCGGGATCATCGTCCCCTTCACCTGGGGGATCCTCGCGCAGCATATCCTGATCGGCATCGGGCTGGCAGTCGGAGCCTGGTTCGCTCTGCGAAAAGCCAAGGCCGGGCGCTCCGCCTCCTGGGTTCGCCATGCCGCCTATTGGTATCTGCCGCCGGGACTGACCGGTCTCAAGGCAACGCCGCCCTCCCATTGCCGCGTGCTGGCAGGCTGAGGAGCGCATCCCATGCTCACCGATGTCGCCCACGAGCGCACGCAAAAGCTCCTGCGCCAGCGCAACATGTTCGCGATGACCAGCGCCGCGCTCGCCCTTCTCTTTGCGGGCGCTGCCAGCCTCGTCGCCACCCGAGAGCGTGAGGTCATGCTGGTGCCGACCACCCGCACGCCGCTGGTGATTTCGAGCGCGGGGGTCTCGGCCGAGTACCTCGAGTTCGTGACGCGCGATGTCGCGCTCGTCCTGCTCAACCGTAGCCCTGAAGGCCTCGACTACTGGATGGGGCAGATCCTGGCGCTCGCCGATCCGGCGCAGCGCGGCCGGCTCAAGGCCGAGCTCCTGCGCATCGTCGAGGAGCAGCGCGGATCCGAGGTCACCCAGGCTTTCGTGATCAGCAAGCTCGAAGTCGATCCCCGCGCGCTGACCTCCGAAGTCAGCGGCACGCTCAAGACTTTTGTCGGCGAGCAGGTGATTTCGAGCGAGGAGCGCCGCTTCCGTTTCGACTGGACCTACCGCGGTCTGCGCCTCGCGCTCTCCGGTTTCGCGGTGGTCCCCCCGCCCCATCCGGCTGACGCCCCCACACCATCTTCAACGGAGTCCCACTGATGCGCGGATCTCTTACCGCGAGGCCAAGGCGCCTCGCCCTGCTCACGGCGCTCGCCGCAACCGTCTTGTCCTCGCCGGCCATGGCCGACCAGTTCAAACAGACCGCCGATGGCGGCACGATCGCCTGCGAGGTCTCGGCGCACGAGCTGACGCGCTTTGCCCTCGTTGGCGACGCGTTCGCCAGCGTCTCGAAGATCGGGACCGGCACGCCCTACAACGACTTTGCCGTCTCGAACGAGCCGGTGCGCGGCGACGTGTATGTGTCGGTGCCCGAAGTCTATGCGGGCTCGCGGATCAGCTTCTTCGCCACCACCAGGAAGGGCTATGTCTACAAGTTTGCCTGCCCGATCCGCCCGATCGAGGCGCAGCAAGTCTTCGTGACCAACCCGGCCATCGCCAGGGACGATGCGACCAACTGGGAGAGGGCGACGCCGATCGAGACGAGCGCCGTGCGCCTTGTCCAGGCCATGGCCGCGGAGACGCAAGTGCCGGGTTTCGCGGTGCGGCAGTCCGCCAGCCTTCCCGCCCGCGCCGGGGACATCGAGGTCCAGCTGATCGCCGAATACCATGGCGCCAGCCTTGCCGGCAAAGTCGTGCGCCTCGCCAACCGGGGCAATACGCCCGCCGCGCTCGCCACTCGCGATCTCGCGCCACTTGGCACGATTGCGGTCGCGATTGCCAGCCCGGTGCTCGCGCCGGGCGCTTCCACCACCGCCTGGATCGTCGGGCCGAACGGGGACAACGGCCATGACTGACAATTTCCGTGATGAGCAGCAGCCAATCCGGCAGAAGCCAAAGGACGAGGCCGGTAGCGCCGAGCTTCTGTCGACGCTGAACGCCAGCACGCGGCGGCGCCAGAACCTGCTGCTGGGCGGTGTGGCTGCAGTGCTCCTCGCCGGTGCGGCGTGGTTTCTTCTTGGAACCGATAGCGGAACCAAGGCGGGCACCGACAAGACCAGCGTCGACACCTCGGGGCTCGTCAACCGCGATCTCTCCGAGCGCGAGTTCGTCACCATGTTCGGCAACCGGCTAGATGCCGTGGCCCGCGCGCAAAAGGAGCTGAAGGACGCCGCAGTCCCGCGCAGCGAGGTCGACGAGCAGATGGCGGCGCTCAAGGCCGAGAACGAGGCCATGCGCACCAACGGCCAGGCCGCGATCGATGCGGTGTCCGCCGAGAACGCGCAGCTCAAGAGCCAGCTCGCCAATCCGCCCGTGCCTGCCGCTGCGCCGCCAGCCCCAGCCTATGGTCCGCGCGGTGGCAGTTACGATGCGCGGGGACTTCCCGCTCCAGGCAGCAACGCCGACGGTCTGGGCGGTGCGCCGGGCGACGCGGCCGCCACGCCCAATGCCGAGGTCAAGCTGATGAGCTTTTCTCCCGACAAGGGCGGAGCGGGCCTCAAGGTCTCGCGCGCCGAGACGCCGCCGCTCGTGGTCGAGGACTCGCCTGAGTATCTGCCGCCCAACTCCTATGCGCCGGCGCGCGTAATCGTCGGCGTGGATGCCTCTGCGGGCGTTGCCAGCCAGACCGATCCGCTTCCTGTGGTCCTGCGCATCACTGGCCCAGCCCGTTCGGTCCTGCAGAACGGCAAGGTCCTGACAACGCGGATCGAAGGCTGCGTGGTCAATGGCGCGGCGCGCGGCGATCTCTCCTCTGAGAAAGTCTACGTGAAACTGGCGCGCATGACCTGCGACCAGCCTGGCGGGCGCGTCGCGGTGAGCGAGGTCAAAGGCTTCATCAGCTTTGCCGGCAAGTCCGGCGTGCGCGGCCGCGTTGTCAGCCGCGAGGGCAACCTCGTCACGCAGGCGCTGCTTGCCGGGATCATCGGCGGGTTCGGGCGCGGGTTCTCGGCCAATGCCAACAGTGTGTTTGCGAACCAGCGCACCACTGCGAACGGCAGCCCCGCCAAGCTTTCGGCCGGCGACATTTTCGGCGGGGGGCTCGGCCAAGGCGCCGGAGAAGCCGCCGATACGGTCAGCAAATACCTGATCGAACGCGCCGAACAGTACCAGCCCGTCGTCGAGATGCCGACCGGCATCGATGTCGAGATCGTGTTTCTCGACGGCGTCTTCGTGAGGAACAGCCAATGACCCCGATCCCCACTCCGCGCTCCCGCGCGCTCACCCGCGCGGCAGGCCTTGCCAGCCTCATCGCGCTGTCGGCAGCGACCGGATGGGCGGCGGCCTACCTCGCCTCGCCGGCCCATGCCGCCGCCGATACCGCCAAGGTCCGCGCCGCGCTCCAGCTGCGCCTGCCCAGGACACCGATCGATGCGATCGACTGCAAGGGCCTTGGCGGCCTGTGCGAAGTCGCCTCGAAGACCACGCTGTTCTATGTCGATGCGCAGGCCAAGTACCTCGTTATCGGCCGCGTTTACGACATGGAAGCGCGCCAGGACCTGACCGCCGCGCGGCTGCTTCAACTCAATCCCGATCTGCTCGCCGCCGGCGCTGCGCACCGCGACGATGCGGAAGATCAAGCGCCCGGTCGGCCTCAAGCTACCCCTGCGCCGCAGAAAGTCTCGCTGGCAGGCCTCCCCGAGAACGGCGCGATCCGCTGGGGCCCGGTGGATGGTCCCAAAGTCGTGGTCTTCTCCGATTTCCACTGCGGCTACTGCAAAAAGCTGTCGGGCGAGCTCAAAGCCATCGGCGCGCGCGTCGAGGAGCGGCCGATTTCGATCTTCGGGCCGGAATCCCGCAAAGATGCCGAGCGCGTGCTCTGCTCGCCCTTCCCTGAGACCTCGCTCCATGCCGCCTATGCAGGGACTGCGCTCGCCAATCCCAGGCCCTGCGACACGCGCGGGCTCGATGCCAATGAAGCCTTTGCCAAGGCGCATGGCTTCTCCGGAACGCCGGTCATCGTGCGGCCCTCCGATGGCGCGGTCCTCGAAGGCTACCGCCCGGCCGCCGCCCTGCGCGCCTTCCTGACTGCGTCCGCTTCGCAACCTCCTGCATCGAACAAAAGGTGAATCTGATGTCGCACCACTTGCGCCTCGCCGCCGCCCTCGCCCCGCTTTGCCTGTCGCTCGCCGGCTGCGTCGGCTTCGGCACCAACGTCAAAGGACAGTTCACCTGCCGCGCACCGAGCGGGACCTGTGCGCCCTCGCGCACGATCGACGAGCGCGCGACGAAGGAGATTGCCTCGCCCGATCCGGACACCGATTTCAGCGCAGCGCGCCAGCGCGCCGGGATCGCGGCGCCACTGGGCAGCGATGATCCCGCCCGCACGGCGGAGCGCCGCCTCCGCGTGGTCTTCCCTGCGCATGTCGACGAGAGCGGGACGCTACACGACGAAGCGGTTGCCTGGACCGTGATCGAAGCGCCGCACTGGGCTGCGGAGCTTGGTGCGAACAGCTCGCCCTCGACTGCGCCGCTCGCGCGCCAGATCGGCCGGCAGCTCAAGGCGGCGCAAGCTGCTGCCAAGTCTGCCCCCGATGCTGAGACCGCTCCCGTCACTGCGGATACCGGCATCGCAACGAACCCCAACGACGCCCCACCCTTCGAGCTTGCCTCGCCATCGGCCCTCCCCTCCACGGTTGGCGAGGCAATACCCGGCGTCCCCGCGCCGGTGGCCGAGGGGTCCGACATGCCCGCCACCCCGCATGATCGGACCTCTCGGCCTTCCTTCGATCCGCCGCAGTACCCCTCGGCCGCCGCAATCGATGCCGCGCGCCGTGCTGCCGCTGCCAAGACCGCCTCGCCCAAGGAGCCGCGCCCGTGAGCCTCTCGTTCCGCACCCTTCGCGATGCCATGCTCGGCGGCCTCACCGGCGATGCCGAGCACACCGAAGCCGCCCGTCCCCGCCTCATGCTCGACATGCTCTCGGACTGGCTGCCCTACCGCGTGTGGGATCCGCGCCACCGGCTCTATCTCAATGCCCGTTCGAAGGGCTTCGTGCTGGGCGTAACGCCGCTGATCGGGGCTGACGAGCGCACCGCAGAGATCCTCGGGGCGTTCTTCTCCGAAGGGCTGCCGGGCGGCGCTTGCCTGCAGATCCTCCACCTCGCCTCGCCGCGCATCAGCCGGATCGTCGGCCCATGGTTTGCACCGCGCTACCTCCAGGGCGGGATCTACGAGGCCATCGCCCGCCACCGCGCCCGCCAGCTCTACAAGATGGTCTGGCGCTCAGGCTCGGACGAAGCACCCTTCCACGCCCGCCACCACCAGGTCTTCGTCTCAGTCGGCGTGCCCGAGCACAAGTCCGTCAGCGCGCAGGTACTGGTCCAGGTCCGCGAAGGGCTCGTCGCCATGCTGAAGTCGCTCGGCCTCGGTGTGATCGAAGTTGAGCCTGAGGGCCTGATCGCGCTGATCGACGATCTCACCTCGCCGACCACCGCGCCGCAGGAAGACGCAGTTCCCTACAACCCCGAGGACCCGATCGCGGCGCAGGCCATTCGCCGCGATATCGAGCTTGTCGTGCGCGAAGACCGGCTGCTGCTCGCGACCGAACGCTTCCGCCCGACCGGCGAGATGGCGGACGGCTCGCCTGTCATCGGCGAAGTCTATCCCGACCGCTTTGATCTGCGCCACTTTGCCGTGCGCGCCTATCCGCCGCGCTGGGCACCGCACGAATGCGCGCGGCTGATCGGCGATCTCTTCACCGACAAACTGCGCTTTCCCTGCCCTGCCGCGACCATGCTCTGCCTCGTCTGTCCCGACCAGGAAGCGGCCGCTGCGCGCGCGGGCTACAAGTTCATGCGCACGACCAGCCTTGCCGATACCCGCAGCGCGCGGTTCCTGCCGCGCATCGGTGAGCAGTCCGCAGAATGGGCGCGGGTCCAGGCCGAACTCCTGGAAGGCCGCCGCCTCGTGCGCGTCTTCTACGGGGTCACGACCTATTCTCCGCTCGGGCTTGGCGACACGCACGAGCGCGCGGTTAAGTCGATCTACAAGGCCGCTGGCTGGGACCTAGCCGACGAGCGCTACCTCCAGATCCAGGGCCTGCTTGCCGCGATGCCGCTGACGCTCGCGGACGGCCTCGGCACCGACATGGAGCGGCTGCACCGCTTCCGCACGCTGCTCTCGACCACGGTCGCCAACATCGCGCCGGTCCAGGGCGAGTATCTTGGCGGACCGGTGCCGCACCTCCTGTTCGTCGGACGGCGCGGCCAGCCCTTCTACTGGTCACCCTTCGAGAACGGCGCGGGCAACCACAATGTCGCGATCTGCGGCAAATCGGGCTCTGGCAAGTCAGTCCTGCTCCAGGAGATGTGCGCGGCACTGCGAGGCACCGGCGCCCAAGTCGTCGTGATCGACGACGGCCGCAGCTTCGAGCACTCGGCACGACTGCAAGGCGGGCGCTTTGTCGAGTTCACGCTCGCCTCGGGTTTCTGCCTCAATCCCTTCTCGATGATCGATACCGCGCGTGCGGCTGAAGACGAGGATTACCGCCTCGATTGCTTCGGCATGGTCAAGGCGATCATTGGCCAGATGGCGCGGCACAGCGCAGCGCTCAGCGATACCGAGCGCGGGCTGATCGACCGGGCGGTCAACGAAGTCTGGAACGCGCAGGGCTCCGACGCCAGCGTGACACAGGTCGGCGCCGCGCTTGAGGCGCTCGACCACCCGCTGGCCCGCGATCTTGCGACGGCGCTCGCGCCCTACATGGCCGGCGGGACCTACGGCGCTTTCTTCGAGGGCGCAGCGACGCTCGACCTGTCGAGCGATTTCACAGTGTTCGAAATGTCGGACCTTGCCGCGCGCGAGGATCTGCGCAGCGTGGTCCTCAGCGCGATCATGTTCATGACCAGCCAGGCCATGACGCGGAGCCCGCGCTCGGTCAGGAAGCTCCTCCTCATCGACGAGGCCTGGTCGCTGCTCAAGGGCGGTTCGATGGGGACCTTCGTCGAGACCTATGCCCGCACCTGCCGCAAGTACGGCGGCGCGCTCGCGACCGCGACCCAGTCGCTCAACGACTACTACAAGTCCGACGGCGCGACCGCCGCGCTCGAGAACAGCGACTGGATGCTGATCCTCCAGCAGAAGCCCGAGACGATTGCCGATTTCCGGAACTCGAAGCGGCTCGACATGGACGACCGCACCGAGACCCTGATCCGCAGCCTCAAGCGCGAAGGCTCGGCTTATTCCGAGGTCTTCATCAAGGGCCCCGAAGTCGAGGCGATCGGTCGGCTCGTGCTCGATCCCTACTCAGCCACGCTGTTCTCGAGCTCGCCCCAGACTGTGGCCGACATCGATGCCGAGATCGCACGCGGTCATCAGCTCGCCGACGCCATCGCGCGCATCGCCTTTCCCGACCAGCCCTAAGCCGGCCCCATCCCCTCACTTTCCAAAGCAAGGACACTCTCATGCCTCTCTACCTCGTCACGCCGTTCGACCATCTCGCAACCCCGGTTGCCGGTGACGCAGCACCGCCTGGCCTGCCGGTTCCCGCGACTTCGGCGGGCGACAACCCGCCGCCCGCGCGGCGGTATTTCGCGGACCTCTGGTACATTCTCGTCAAGGCAGGCGCCTTCCTTGGTGCGATCTACCTCATGGTGCTCGGGCTGCCCCTGCTCGCCTTCCTCATGCTGGCGGGCGGCGATCCCGAGCGTCTGTTCCTCCATCTCGACAACCTCGCCGCGCACTATCTCGCGGCCGACCACAACGCGCGCGCCGCGTTCGATCAGGGTACCGCGCTCGGACTCTTTGGCCTCGCTACCCTGATCGCGATCTGGCGGCTGCCTGCGTTTCTCGATGCCGTGCAGGCCGGTCTTGCGGAGGGTGAAAAGTGAGGAACATTCTGGCAACATCATCCGCGCCGCCTATGTCCTGGCGCAGGACGCTCGGCTCGGCCGCGCTCGGGGTCAGCCTCACGCTCTCCACGCTCTGGGGCGTCTGGGCCACGCGCAGCCTGCTCGCGCTTGAGAAGCGCCAGGTCGTCACGGTCCAGCTTTCGCGGATCATGGGCGACTTTGTCGAGGCCGAGGCCCGCTCGGGCCGGCCGCCCGAACAGACCCGCGGCGAAGTCGAAGCCTATCTGAAGGCCGTGCAGGCCTCGGTCGAGCGCCTCGGCCGCGATGGTCGAACGGTGCTCGTCGCCGAAGCTGTGGTCGCGGGCGGCGTGCCCGACATGACCGACGCGGTCCGCGCCGATGTCGCGCGGCGCTTGGGAGACGTGGCCCGTGCTGCGCGCTGACCTGCCCCACCTCAAGAGCGGTCACTGGCGCAACCTGCTGCTGACCGGCGGTGCCACCCTCGCACTCCTCGGCGCTGGCGGGCTGACCGACTTTGCGCGCGCCCACGCCCTGCTCGTCAACGCCAGCCCCTCGCTCCCCTGCTGGGCGATCTGGCTGACGCGCGGAGCCGAGCCCGGCAAAGGCGATCTGGTGCTCTTCGTGCCCCCGCGCTCGGCTCTGCTCGAGCGGCATTTCGGCAAGGAACCGAGGCTCTTCGGCAAGCGGGTGCTCGGCATGCCCGGACAGCACGTCACGCGCGAAGGACGGCAGTTCTTCGTCGACGGCGTGCCCGTCGCGCTGGCCAAGCCGATGACCCGCACCGGCGAGCCGCTCGAACTCGGCCCCACCGGCACCATCCCCAGGGGCTGCTACTTTGTCGGCAGTGCGCACAAGGATGGCTTCGACAGCCGCTATGCCGCGATCGGATGGATCTGCCGTCCGCGTATCCTCGGAACCGGGAGGGCGATCCTGTGATGGCGCGCCCCGTTCCCTCGCTCGTCCCGGTTCTGGCACTCGCTCTTTGCGCAAGTGGCGGTCCGGCCAATGCCCGCGACTATGGCCAGGTTGGCGCGGTCTGGGACATTGCCGAACCTGACCTCCTCGAACAGATCCACAGCCGCCTGACGCGCCTCGAAGCGAGCGGCGAGACCGCGCGCCTCAATTTGGCGCTCCAGCGCCGCACCGAAGCCAAAGTCCAGCGGCCCGATCCGGTCCTGGGTCTGGCCACCGCATCGGTCTCGCGGACCTGGACGTTCGATCCAACGATCACCGTTAGCGCCGATATCCGGGACGCACGTGGCGCGGTCATCATCGCACGCGGTACCCGGGTCAATCCGCTCGACACCGTACCGCTGCGCAGTCCGCTCGTATTCCTCGATGGCGATGATCGCGCATCGCTCGACTGGGCCGCCACCACCTTTGGCAAGCGTAGGCCAAAGGTGATCCTCGTCTCGGGTGCGCCGCTGGCGCTCATGAGAGCGCGGCAGATGCGCTTCTACTTTGACCAGGGCGGCACGCTCGTCCGGCACTTCGGCATCCGCGCGGTGCCGGCCGTGGTCGAGCAGAAAGGCCGCGTGCTCCAGATCACCGAACAGGCGCTCAAGCAAGCGCCAGCGAGGGCGTCATGACACGGCTCCGCTCGCTTGGCCGTCACGCGCTTGCGGCTGCGGCAGGTCTGGCGCTTGCCATCACCGCCGCGCCTTCGCCCGTTGCCGCTTCCTCGGGACCGGGGCGCTGCACCGGGCATTTCGTGAACCCGATCACCGATATCTGCTGGTCGTGCCTCTTCCCGATCTCGATCGGCGGGCTCAGGATCTGGCCCTCGAGCCGGCCTGACACCAGCAATCCTGCGCTCCCGGTCTGCCTCTGCGGGCTGCGGCCCGGCATCGCCATGGGGTTCTGGGAGCCGGTCCGGCTTGCCGATGTCAGCATGAAGCCCTGGTGCTTCGTCAACCTGGGCGGACTCAAGCTTGATCCCGGCTTCGATATCGGTTTCAAGACCATGGCCGGGCCATCTGCCGTCGGCGGCGCAACCCAGTACGCCTCGCAGTGGCACATCCACTGGTACGCCTATCCGCTGATCTACTGGATGGAACTTGCGGCAGACTTCCTCTGCCTCGAGCAGGGCTCGGTCGACATTCTCTACATCACCGAGCTCGATCCGCTGTGGCAGGACAGCGAGCTCACCGCGATCATCAATCCCGAGGCGGTGCTTTTCGCCAATCCGCTCGCGCTCGCCGCCTGCGCCGCCGATTGCGTTGCCGCCACCACCAAACTTCCGAGTGACGACTTGTTCTGGTGCGCCGGCTGCCAAGGCACGATGTACCCGCTGAACAGTAACGTCTCGGCGACGATCGGCCATGTCCAGGCCTCGCGCCTCGCGCTCGCGCGCTTTGCCTACAAGCTCCACCGCGAGCTCGTCGCTTGGGGCACGATGGGCGGCAAGGGCCTCTGCGGCAAATACCTGATGCCGGTGATGCGCAAGCAGCAGTACCGCTTTCAGGCGACCAACCCCAATCCCCAGACCAGCGGCCGCTATGCCTGCGCGCCGATCGGCGCCTCGACCACCTTCATGTCGGCAGGACAAGTCTATCCCGCGATCGGCGAGGACATGGGCTACCTTGTCTGGCGCAAACGCAATTGCTGCGCGCTATGAGCCGCCGGCCCTCCCTCTCCCTTCGCGCCTGGGCGCTCGCGGGTCTGGCTATGACTTCCGCGCTCGGCGGCGCGCTCGCGCAAAGCGTGCCCGCAGATATCGATGTCGCGGCCATTCGCGCCCGTGCAGGCGAACAGGCCAGCGAAGCAGAAGCCCTCGCTGCGACCGCACGGGCCCGCGCCAAAGCGCTCACTGCCTCGGCCACCGGCACTGCGGCGCAAGGCCAGGCCAATGGCGCACGTCTAGCGGCAAGTCCGCGTCCGCAGAACGGCAAGACCGGTGATGTGTTCGATTTCGATGGCATGGTCGCCGATGCGGGAACGATGGCGAAGGCGGACCTTGGCGAAGCCCCGCGGTTCATCGCCTTTGCCAGCACGTCGATGCCGCCCGAAGCGCTCAAGGCGATGATGGATGATGTCCCGCGCGCGGGCGGCGTGGTGGTGTTTCGCGGGCTGACGCGCGGAAGTGCCCAGGCCATGACCGCCGCGCTGTCGCGCGTGCTCGCGCCCGGCGAGCAGCGCGACGGGGTCGGGATCGATCCGCGCCTGTTCCGCGCCTTCGGGATCGAGACGGTGCCGACCTATGTTGTCGCAAGCAGCGATTTCGAGCTCTGCGACGGCTTCGATTGCACCACCAATGTCCCGCCGTTCGACCGGATCAGCGGCAATGTCACGGCGGCCTTTGCGCTCGACACAATAGCGGCCGGAGGCGGTCCGGGCGCGAAGCTCGGAGCGCAATACCGCGCGCGGCTCGAGGAGCATGCGCCATGATCCGCCGCCTGTCCGCCCTCATCCTGCTCATGACTGCGCTGCCGGTACTGGCCCAGAGCAGTCCCGACGCGGCCCGCGCCGATGGCAAGGCCTTCGGCGCGGCCAAGGCCGCTGCCGCTCAAACCGCCGCGACCACCGCGCCCGATGCCACGCGCATTCCGGGGTACAACGGGACGCCTGCGCAATCTGGCTACTTTGGCGATCCCGATCGCATGGCGCGCGAGGCCGCGAGCCAGAGCAGCACTAATGCGGGTTACCGGACAGTACGCGATTCCCTGCAGCACCGCGCCAGGTTCGCGCCCGTCGATCTCGATGCGACGATTGCGCGAAGCCGCACGATCAGCGGCGATCCGATGACGTACGCGAGCGGCATGGGCGGACACGGCACTGCAGGGCGCTGCGTACCGTTGCCGCCCTCCTCCGGCGCTGCGGCGCGCTACTTCGCGACCTGCAATACCGGTTTCACGGCGACTGCCGAGAACCGCAGCTGCACGGTTCGTCTGACCACGCAGCTGCGCGATGCGCCGAGCTACATCTACTTCTGTTCGACCGGGGGCGACTGCTCTGCCTTCATCGGCCCGCAATGCCGCAAGACCGGAACCCATCCCGGCCCGTGCCTGCAACGAGACAAGACCTTCGCCGGCGGTGGCTGCACCGAGCCCGGTGATCCGGTCGATGAATTCACCTGCACCGAGCAGGTGGCGGGTTTCACGCCAGTCGCCGTCAGGCCGGGTACGACGGTTGATACCGTGCGCGACGAGAGCGCCTGCGCCGGCCTCGCCGCCGACAGCGACTGCACCCAGGACAGCGAGACCTGCACGGACAGCGATCCCGTCACCCGCACGGCCGGCGGCGGCTCCATAACCCAGCAGTGCTGGGCCTGGGAGCGCAGCTACACCTGCGCAGCCTACGCGGCGAAGCAGGACTGCTCGGAGCTGGAAGCAAATCCCGGCTGCCGCTTTGTGCGTGCCGATTGTCTCACCGATCAGCCCTGCCGGACCTGGGAGCGCGTCTACGACTGCCCGGTGCCCGAGCAGAAGACTGACCCCAGCCAGTTCATTTGCGACGGCGACATCTACTGCATCGACGGGTCCTGCGAGACGATCAACCGTCAGCCCAACACCGAGTTCAAGGATGCGGCGGTTGCGCTGAATGCCATGAACCAGGCGCGGCGCGAGTTCGATCCTGCCAATCTCAAATTGTTCGAAGGCGAGCGCGCGAGCTGCGCCTCCAAAGTCTTCGGCATTTTGAACTGCTGCAAGGGCAAGGGTTTCCCGCTGATCCCGGGCATCCAGCTGCTTGTCGCGCTCGGCTGCAGCCGCGAAGAAATGCTGCTCCATCAGCGCGATGCGAAAGGCCTGTGCCACTACGTCGGCACTTACTGCGCGTCGAGCTTCCTCGGGGTCTGCTTCACCAAGCGCAAGGTCTACTGCTGCTTTGAATCGAAGCTCTCGCGCATTCTGCAGGAGCAGGGCCGCACCCAGCTAAACAAGCCCTGGGCCCCGCCGAAGGAAGAGACCTGCGCGGGCTTCACCGTTCAGGAATTTGCGAAGCTCGATCTATCGAAGATGGACTTCAGCGAAGTCTATGCCGAGTTCACCGATGCCGCGCGCCTGCCCGATGAGCTGCAGGCCGCCAGCGATCTCCAGCAGAAAATCGAGGCCTACTATGCCCATGCATCGCATTGACCGTGCCCTGCGCTCGGCCGCCCTTGGCGCGTGCTTGTTCCTGTCGTCCGGCCTGGCCGCGCGGGCTGCCGATCCAGCGCCAACTACCCCAGCTACCAGCGACGATCCGTTCTACTGCCAGGAGCGCCGTCTCGGGTACTGGTTTTACTGCACTGTGCCCAAGCCGCCCGAGACACTCCAAGCGCAGGCAGTTCCGGACGCCTCGGCCACCGAGCGCCTGGAGGCGATCACGTCTGAGCTCCGCGAGCTCAAGGCCCGCGCCATCCTCGAACCAACGCCGGCCAACGTCACTGCCTATATCCGCTTCCAGCGCGCGCAGCTCGACCGCGCCTCGCTGTTCAGCGATGTCTGGCAGCGCTCGATCTGGCAGGATCCGGACCTCGACTACACGCTGCAGCGCCCGGTTTCGACGCTCGGCAAGCGCCAGTGGCAGGATGCCCGCAAGGCCGAGCGCGACAGCGTCATGGCGCATCTCTCGCAGCGCTACGGCCTCTTCTACTTCTTCGCGCAAAGCTGCGGCGCCTGTTCAGTCATGTCGCCGATCGTGCGCTCGGTTGCAGCAACCTGGGCGATCGAGGTCCGCGCGATCTCGACCGACGGCGGGCCCTCACCCGATTTCCCGCGCTACACCGCCGAGACCAACCAGCGCGCCCGCATGGGCCTTGAGCCCGGGATCACGCCCGCCGTGGTCCTCTGGGACGCCGCCGCGCACCGCGCAATCCCGATCGGCTACGGCGTGATGTCGGCCGACGAGCTCCAGGACCGCATCTACCTCCTCACCTCCAAGGAAGCCGGCCATGACTACTAGATCCCAGCGCCTGATCGCAGCGATCATGGCGCTCGCCCTCCCGCTTGCCACGATCCCGGTGCCGGTTTCGGCCAACGTCGGGAGCTCGATGGACTCGTTCCTGAACGATGTCGGCGGCGCGTCCAACGTCAGCGGCCCGACCGCGTTCCAGGGCCAGTCTGCCGGCTACTACGGCCTTGGCAATGTCTGGATGCGCTTCCCGCAAAAGACGACCTCGATCGCCAACCTCCAACTGCCCAAGGCCCGCGCAGGATGCGGCGGCATCGATCTTTTCGCGGGCTCGTTCAGTTTCATCAACGCGAGCGAGATCGTCGCGATGCTCAAAGCCGTCGCCAACAATGCGGTGGGCTTTGCCTTCAGCCTCGCCATCGACACCGTCTGCCCGGAATGCTCGAAGATCATGCAGGAGTTCGCGCAGAAAGCGCAGCTCATGAACAATCTCAGCATCAACTCCTGCGAGATGGCGCAGGGTCTAGTCGGCGGCGTCTGGCCCAAGGGTGACCTTGCCGACAAGGCGGTCTGCGAGGCGATTGGCAACAGCCAGGGCATTTTCACCGACTATGCTGCCGCCAAGCACGGCTGCGGCACGCGCGGCGAGCGCGCGAGCACCACGGCCAAGGCCGACGGCAGCTTTGCCGACGTCAATCCTGGCGTCGCGCGCAACTACACCTGGACCGTGCTCAAGAAGTCCGCATTCTTCTCGCCGGGAGGCAAGTTCGATCAGGAACTCGCCGAGTATGCGATGACGCTCGTCGGCACGGTGATCTACCAGCCGCCCAAGGATGACAGCGCCGGCAAGTTCATTCCTTTGGCGGGCGATGCTTCCTCGACCCTGGTTTCGGCGCTGCTCGACGGCAGTGCGGGCGGCGCGGTCAAGATCTTCCACTGCGACGAGCCCGACCAGTGCCTGAACCCCGGCCTTGCTTCGCTCTCAGTGCCCACCTCGAAGGCCCTGCGCCCGCGCATTGCCGCGCTGATCGATGGCATGGTCCAGGCGATCCGCGACGACACGCCGATCACGTCCGCGCAAAAGGAGCTGCTGCAGGTCTCCTCGATCCCGCTCTACAAGATCCTGACCGTCCAGGCCGCCTACGGGCGCGGCATGCCGACCGATGACCGGCAGACCCTCGCCGAGATCGCCAGCGTCGACCTGCTCTTTGCGGTGCTCGACCGCATCGTCAGCGAATCCAGCCGCTCGATGGCGAGCTTCATCGGTGCCGACGAAGCCAAGATCGCCCTGTGGCAGGGCCAGGTGAACGTGGTCCGACAGGCGCTCGCCGACCGGCAGGCGAATACCCAGGCCAAAGTCGGAGCGATCATGCAGATCATCGAGAAGACCGCTTTCATCGAGAACTTGCTCGCGAGCCAGATGTCGCCCGGCATGGCGGCCGCGCTCGACTGGTCGCGTGCTGTCGAGACCCGCGCGCTCACCCACTGACACATCACCAGAGCGGGCGTCCCACGGCGTCCCGCCTGTTTCAGGAACCCTATTCCATGGTCGAAGTCTTCACGATCGGCGGCGGCGACTACCTCGTCGCGGTGTTCCGGGCGGTCGCCGCATGGACCGGCAACGGCGGCTACAAGGGCCTGCTGCAGGTCGTGATGGTCATGGGGCTCGGGCTATCGGCGCTGACACTCGCTTTCGGGCAGGACTGGCGCGCGTGGATCAACTGGTTCCTCGGCGCCACGCTCATGTACACCTGCCTGATGGTGCCCCGGCTCGACGTCCACGTCACCGACCGCATCAACCCGAGCCTCGCGCCCGCCAATGTCAGCAATGTGCCGCTGGGCCTTGCGCTTATGGCGAGCTTCACCAGCCAGATCGGCGACTATCTGACGGGCTCTGCCGAAGTGGTCTTCGCGCTCCCGCCGCAGCTTGGCTATTCGAAGAACGGGATGGTCTATGGTGCGCGCCTCTTTGACGCGACACGGGGCTTGCGCATTTCCGATCCGGAGTTTGCCGCCAATCTCGACGAGCATTTCCGGCAATGCGTGTTCTACGATGTCCTGCTTGGCCGCGTCTCGATGCAGACGCTCGCAAACAGCCCGGATATCTGGGCGAGCATTGCACCCGGCAGCCAGGCCCGTGCGCAGCGGTTCCTGACCCGCGATGCGGCGAGCGGCAAGGTCACCACGTCCATCGTCACCTGCCGCGAGGCCTACACTGCGCTGAACGGTCAGTGGACAGGTCTCATTGCGACGATGACCACGACGTTCGGCCGCCAGCTCTATCCGAACCAGACCGCGGCTCTCGCCAAGGCCAAGCTCCTCGCTGACCTGCCTGTCGCCTACCAGTACCTGACCGGCGTCTCCTCCAACGCGGCCCAGATCTTCAAGCAAACGCTGACGATCAACGCGATGTCGCAAGCGATGCACGGCTTTGCCGGGAGCAGCGGGACCGCAAACGTCGATGTCTACGCCGCGACCCGCGCGGATATCCAGACCGAGCGCACCTACGGCTCGATCGCGGGCAATGCGATGAAGTGGGTGCCGCTCCTCAACATCGTGCTCACTGTGCTGTTCTACGCGCTGTTCCCGGTCCTGTTTCCATTGTTTCTGCTGCCTCGAACCGGACCGGCCGCGCTCAAGGGCTACGTTACCGGTTTTTTCTACCTCGCCGCATGGGGGCCGCTTTTCGTCATCCTCCACATGATGCTGATGGTCAAAGGCGCTACCGACATGAGCGCGGTCGCCGGCGGAAACGGCCTCACCCTCGCGACTTTCACCGGCATGACCGACGTCAACGCCGATATTGGCCTCCTTGCTGGCTACCTAATTGCGTCGGTTCCGTTCCTGGCGGGGGGCGTGGCGCGCGGCGCTCTCGCCATCTCGTCGCAGGCGACGTCTTACCTCAACCCCAGCCAGAATGCTGCCGAGGAAGCCGCGCGCGAGGCGAGCACAGGCAACGTCTCGCTTGGCAACACCAGCCTCGACAACTCGACCGTGTTCACGCGCCAGTTCGCGCAAGGGACGATCGCGCCGAGCTTTGCTTATGGTGCCGCCCAGACCCGCACCACCAGCGCGAGCGGCGCGACCACCACGGCCTTTCCGGAGGCGGCCTACGACCAGATCCCGAACTCGAGCTACCCCTTCACGCCAACCCTTGGCGCGGAGTTCTCCTCGCGCCTTGCGACCATGGCTTCCGAAGCGAAAAGCCGCAGCGAGACCCTCGCCAACGTCGCGACCCAATCGACCAGCAATGCCGTCGCGCGGTTCCGGGAGCTGCGCCAGCAATTCAGCAGCGCTCATGGCAGCGAAATCGCGCAGGGCAACACCACATCCGACAGCATCCAGACCGCTTACAGCGAGGTCGACCAAGCCTCGGCCAGCCTGCAGCGGCAGTTCGGACTCTCGCGGCGGGCGGCTGACGACATGTCAATCTCGTGGTTCCTGAACGGCGAGACCTCAGCCGGGCTTGGCGGCAAATTTGGCGCGGGCCAGGTCGGTGTGGGTGCCAAGGGCGGACGCAACCAGTCCTGGACCGACAGCGACGTCGGGATTGCGTCGGAAGACCGGTCCCGCATCATGTCCAGCCTGAAACTGATGTCCGACAGCCGAAACTGGTCAAACACGCGCGACGGCTTTCTCCGCACTGTGAGCACGTCCAGCAATACGTCCGTGTCGTCGCGAGCGAGCGGGCTGAACTCAAGCGTCACCGAAGCGCAGACCAGCAGCCGCGAGGCCCGCCGCGCTGAAGAAACCGCCCATCGGCTCGAAAGTCAGGCCTCCTACTTCGCCAGCCACAGCACGTCCGGCAACCTCAACCTCAGCCAGGCCTATCGCGAGTGGGGCCTTGCCGAACTGGACCGGAACCGTGACTTCTACGGCAGCGCCCGGTTCGACGACACCTCATTCCAGCTCAGCCCACTCGGCCAAGCACTGCAGGCAAAATTCGTCGAAAGCTACGCCGAACAAGTGCGTTCGGGAGTAGCCGACAAGCTCACTCTGCCCTCAGCGCCGCCGCTCCAGCAGCCTGGCAAAGCCCCTGTACGTCCAGTTGTTGCGCCACGCCTGTCCGGCGGTCGCCCTGGTGGACCATTGGCGAGCGATATCCACGCTACCGTCGTCGAAGCTCAGGAAAGGGTTCGCGGGGCCATAGCCTCACAGAGCAAACAGCTTGGCGATCTCACAGCCGACGCAAAGGGCGCCAGCGCCGAGCGGGCAGACCGTGTCAAGAAATGGCCTGAGTGAAGCAATCAGCGAACGAAGTCGTTGAGGATCACATAGCCGACGTACGCGGCCAGGATGAGGCTCACGAATATCATAACAGCCCGATTGATCGGATCCGCCCAAGCCTTCTTGATCCGGTATTCGGTCAACCGGTTTTCAGCGAGGGCTCGATCCAGCTCGGCCAGCCCTTCCCAGTTCCGGTGGGCTGCAGCCTCGTCTGGATGATGGTTTCTGTCGGTCATGATAGTTCCGCACCTTGCAACCGGAACATACCAAAAACAAAGTGGCCTGCCAATGCCTATGATCGCTGCTCCCTGACCAGCGCCCTGCAGGGACCGACTGTGGGACAAAACGGTCGTATATCCCCTCGGCTCTGAACGTCTGGCCAAACCGAAACCGGTCGTTTGTTGAGCAGCGCTACGCCTCTCTCGTATGTCTAGGATGTTGGACAGTCCGGATAGTCCGCTAACGGACGCCACGGGCGGGAGGCTGCCATCCATTCACAAGGCCAACCTGCCTCGGCTAATGTCGGACAGTCCCGACTGTCCGCTAATTGACCAACACATCTCGAGATCAGAAATTGCTTTATCCCCGTAGGCGCACGCCGCGTTTAGATCACTTTCTCGCTCCCCCAATGAGCCAAGCCCAAAATCCCCGTTTCCTGTCGGGAGCGACGCTTGGACGTGGAGCCGGGGCCTGGGGTGCCGGGACATCTGCCGGAACAATGATCTTCCCGTCAAAATAGGCTTCACGTGCTGCCTTGTCGCGCCTTCGCCCCCGCGCGACTTCGGCATCGGACGCATTGCCAGCCCAGACGGCTACGTTGCGTTTGACGACATAGTGAGAGCGGCACGCGAAAGCCCAATTCCCGACAGACGGTGTCAAACTCACCGTCTCGCCGTCGAAACTGATCTGCCAACCGACCGGGCTGATCGGTGTTACGACCTTGCTTCCACAACCGCAGAAACAATTGTGAACAGCGGTCGCATAGGGGATCGAGACGTAGAGTACGCCCTCCTCCCGATCCTTCGGAATGAATTCCACGAACTCGTGGCGAATCTTGACTGGCCAGCTCATTCCATATCCTCATTGATCGTCTCTGAGCCGGAGACCACGAAGACGCTGAAATGCTCGTGGCCGTCATCGTCGTAGAAGCCGAACAGCTTCTTGAACTTGATAACGGCGAGCGCAGCGTTGAGTGCGTTCAGCTCCACGACCTGGATATTCTTGTCATACTCGTTGACCTCCTCGGCGGTCGAGAACGCAATCCGCCGCTTCTCGTGAACATGATCCCGCTTGGCGGGCGTGCTTGTGGTCGTGCGCAGCTGCCCTCGCAGTGTATCGCCGCGCACCGTGAGCCCCATGCCAACGTCGATGAACGGGATACCGGCCGCTTCGAGCCATTCGACCACGGGTCGCTTGCCATTGCCTTCCATGCACAGAAATACGAAGTCCAGGCCCGCGAGGAGATCGAGCACGGCTGGGGTCATCGCCGTCGGATGAGGGACGATGCCTTGCCGCATCTTGCTATAGGTCCGCGCGTGGAACGCCACCTTGGAGAGCCGTTCTTCAAGCTCCTGGCCCGAGGGCGCACCAGGCGCCCGAAAAGCATTATGCTGCATGAAGATGTCGTCGTCGAAGAGATGAATCTCGCGAACAGGCGTCTTGGCAGTATAGTCGAGCACGTAAGAGCCGGTGCCGCCGAGCCCTACAATGCCGATCTTAAGCGGCTTCAGCTTCGCCGAGATCGCGACGATGTCCGCGCGGCTGCTCGCCGTGTCCTCATAGAGGAAGACCGAGTCCTCCTCATCCGGCGCATAGGGCTTGAACGTCTGCGCCGTAGCGGTCGGATCGATCGCCTGTGCAGGCCCAGAGATTTTCGCCACATAGTGCGACATTTTATGATGGAAGTCGCGATAGCTGTCGGCAGGCTTAGGCTTGCATGAGAAATTCAGCCGGACGTCCATCGCAGCGATCGTGAGTTGCACGGCGGACGAGCCCAAACCGTGAATTTGCGTGCCGTCCTCGTTGCAGGGGTGCTCGCCGAACCACTTCACCTGGTGATCGCCCGGAGGGTGCGCGATGTCATTGGTGACTTCGAGAACCGAGATCAGGACGCCGCGCTTCACCTCGCGCGATGCGTTCAGATAGGGCACATCTCTCATCACCAGATAGCCGGTGATCACATCAATGTCATAGCCATCGTCCCGCAGGAGCTTGAGCGGGGGACTACGATCGATCGGTCGGCGTGACATCGAACTTCATCCTGTTCTTGAGTTTGACGGAATGCCCTTCGGTCAGCGTGCCCTTGGGATTGGCCGGCGGCCCGTCGCGATAGGTCACCGTGAACTCGATGCACTGGCCAGTCGGCGGGACCGGGAAAGCGATCTTGACGAGGTCGTCGAACGACAGGCGTGTCTCGACCGTCTCTTCGGGCTCGCCGTTCACCATGATGGTGATCGCTTTCTGGCTGTAAAAATGCTCGTCCTGCTTGAGGCGCACTTTCTGGCCGTCGCGCGGGACGAATTCGTCTTCCTTGTCACCATCGACTTCGCGGAACAGTTCGCGATGCCCGGCAATATGGGCAAGGCGATAGAGCGCCTCTCCCGTCGTGGGATTGGGTGACTCACAAGCCTCCCGGTCAATGTGGATGCGCACCTTATGCGCCACGTCGTCATTCGTCATAACCGTCCTTTCTCCGGTCGTGGCGCTTGCTTTCTGCCAGGACCAATGCCATTTGGTGTCTATCCGGACAACATCAGGCCGGAACACCGTCCCTCGCATGATCTGCGACGGAGATCGGCCCGTTGTCTGGATGGACAACAGATAGGGGATGCAGATGGGTTTTGTCAAGGTGGTCGGATGCCGGAATCCGCTCTAGGAATCATGCTACGCGAACTGCGCAACGAGCGCGGGCACAGCCTCAGGGATCTGGCTCAACGCAGCGAGATCGATCATGCATATATCCATCGGCTGGAGACCGGCGCGAAGGAGTCTCCCTCTGCGGAGGTCATGACGAAGCTGGTTTGCGCCTTGGCGCTGGCGCCTCGGGATGCCGAGATCGTCCGCTTTCTGGCGGATCACCCCAATATCGATCCCGGCCTCGTGTCGCATGTAATCGCGGATCGCAGCATTTCGTTCGACGAATTTCACATGCTGACAACTGTGGTGAACCGTGGCGCCCGCCCGGACTATGCGACGTCACTCGCCCGCATTCGCCGCTTCATGGAGGAGGAGGATTGAGGTGGATGAGCTCAGCGTTGTTCTGAAGGCGCGCGAATTCATCACTAAAATCGGACCAGCTCAGGCTCCCGTGCCGGTCGACGCATATGCCCGTCACATCGGCGGGGAGGTAAAGGTCGAGCAGCTCGAACCCCATGAGGATGCCTGGTCGGTCCGGCTGAAGAACGGAAAATATCGCATCTGCGTCAACTGCGCGCATAATGCGCGCCGCCAGCGGTTCAGCGTCTGCCACGAGGTCGCGCATCATGTGCTCGAAATTCCGGCGGATCATAGCGCGCCGAGCTGGAGCTATACCAAGCGGTCGCCGGGCGAAATTGCCTGCGATCTGTTCGCCGCGGAGCTTCTGCTTCCCTACAAATTATTCAAGCCGCGCGTCGACGCCGCGGATATCGGATTTGAGGCGATCGACGGGCTTGCCGACGATTTCGACGCGTCCACCATTTCGACTGGATCGCGCTTCGCGACGTTTTCCAAGGAATTATGTGCTTTCGTGCTCTCGGAGGGCGGGACAATCCGCTATTGCGCGCGGTCGGCGTCGCTGCGTGCCGCGAATGCCTGGATCAAACCGGGCTTTGCGCTGCCTGCCCATTCCCTTAGCGCGCGCGCCCGAAATGGCTCGACAGGGCAAGGCCCCGAAGAAGCGGAACCGACCCTGTGGTTCGAGGACTGGGAAAGAGACGGCACCCTTGTCGAAGACACACGTCATTTAGCCCAATGGGACCAAACCCTGACGCTGCTTTGGTTTGAAGATGATGATTTGCCGCCCGCGCGGTCGGATCGCCGCACACGGGAGGAAGAGAGTCAGGGGCTGCGCGAGCTTGACGGCATTCTTCCTTGGCCGGGAAAGCGGCGCAAAAAATAAGAGCGAAAGAACGAACCGTTCCCCTTAGCAGCGCTAAGGCGCGAACGACCGCAACAAAGGTGGAAGTGGCATAAATCTCATTCCAGCTTCAGGCGCTGCCATTCCTTGATGAGCGATTTATACCTTTCATAAAAAACCTCATCCTCGTCACCTTTCAGCGGCGTTGTCTCCGGAGAGAAGAATACTCGACGGAGTGGATCGATGATGCGCATGTCACCTGGGTCAAGTTGTGTGAGAGCTTGTTGCATTGCCCATAGCCCCACCCTTCCCCCTTCTTCGGGAAGCGCGGGTTCTTCGCTGAAATAAGGATATACGACTCGCGTAAATTTCTCTCTGACGCGTGCGTGTATAGCGTCCTGTATACGAATTACGCCGCCCACTTCCTTAATTAGTAGATTTCCGTGTACGCTTTGAGGAGTGATCTCAAGCGGTTCGTTCGACCAACGTAATTTTTCGTTGAGTAGATCAAGAACGCCATCTCTCAACAGTGGATATAGGCGCTTAAAATTCTTGTTTGATTCTATTCGTGCTGCGGTGAGATCGCTTAGGTCTCCAATATCAGAAATGTGCTTTTTAACATCTGACCAGAACGGAAGGTAAAAATCTCCCCCTTGACTCCTCGTGCCCCCGGCCTCTTTTTTTAGATCGAGCCTAATGTCATCTTTCAGAATGGAGCGTCGTAGCCTCTGTTCCGCATAGAATAAACGCAGAGCTTTACGCAAAGGAATGTCGAGAACAGACATAAATAACCCCTTCACCCGATGATAATGCGCTTCTACATCATGGTATTGTCACTATCAAAAAGATATCAAGCGGAAGACGGCTGACTGCTTGGGACAGCCCGCGCGCATAGCTCGTCGTTTCGTCATTTGCACGTCCTTCGACGATCAGCCTACGTCACTACTGAAGCTCCGTTCAAAGATGTACGAATGACCGCTTTGAGGAAGTCGTTTCGGCTTGGGGAATGACGGCAATGGCGGCGGGTCCCGCCGGAAGGGCTGAAGCGACCCGAACGACAGCTATTGTCTGGAACAGACGTTCGCGTAGGCCGATCTCAACGACCGGCATTGGTCGAAGCCGGCTGGCCGGTATCTGCTGTCAGACCAGGGAAACAGCATAGAGCTGCCTCCTCATAATTTAGCCGGCCCTTGGTCGAGCCCAATTGCGTGTGATGGGGTACGAGGTGATCGGTTGGCAAGGTGATGCCGATATGCTCGCCAATGCCACGGGGAACGCGATTGGTTCGCTCGCGTCCGATCGCGGCGCGCATGGGGAAGGCTGAACTGGCAAGTGTCCTCTTGCACCAAGCTTTTGTTCCTTTTATGTTCCGTCATGCTGGGTTGCAGATCAACTCGAGCAGGTTAAGGTGTGCGTGATGGTGGGGATTACTCCGGAATATTCGCAGAAGCGCTCGGGCGCCTATTTCACGCCCGATGACGTGTGTGCAGCACTGGTCGCCTGGGCCTGCCGCAAACCGAGCGACCGCATGATCGACCCCTCGTGCGGTGATGGCCGGTTCCTCGCGCTTCACAGCAACAGCGTCGGGATCGAGCAGAATCCGATCTCAGCGCATGCCGCGATCAAACGCGCGCCAGGCGCGCTGATCCATGAGGGAGATTTCTTCACTTGGGCGACCGAGACCCATGAGCGCTTCGAATGCGCGGCCGGGAACCCGCCCTTCATCCGATACCAGCATTTCAAGGGTGAGACGCGGCGACGGGCGCTAGACCTGTGTCTCGACCTCGGGGCAAGTTTCACCGGCCTCACCTCGTCCTGGGCGCCGTTCATCGTGGCAACCGCAGGGCTGTTGAAGCGTGGCGGGCGGATGGCTTTCGTAGTCCCGGCAGAGATCGGCCACGCCCCCTATGCGGCCCCGCTCCTCGACTATCTGGTCCAGTCGTTTGCTAAAGTGCAGATCATCGCGGTGCGCGACAAGCTGTTTCCTGCGCTGTCGGAAGATTGCTGGCTGCTCTACGCAGAGGGCTTCGGCGGGACGGCCAGCGCGATCGACATGACGGTAGTGGACAACTTCGTGCCGACCCGAACACCGCCCAAGCTGACGCTGCGGGTCGACCTTGAAGATTGGCGCAGGGTCTGGAACCGGCGCCTCCGCCCCTATCTCCTCCCGGCGTCTGCACGGGCACTTTATGCCGCAACGCTGGGCCGCCCTGACACGCACCGGCTCGCCGATTTCGCGAACGTTGGGATAGGCTATATCAGCGGCGACAATCAGTTCTTCCATTTGCGGCCCTCGGAAGCCAAGAAGCTCCGCATTCCCCCTAGCCTACTACTGCCGTCAGTCCGAAACGGCCGAGCGATGCCCGATGAGCAAATCACCAAGGCGACTGTCGCTGACTGGGCTCGCAACGATGACCCGGTCCTACTGCTCAGGCTCTCCCGCGACATTGAGCTGCCCAAATCAGTCCGGGACTATCTCGATTCCGCACCCGGCCGGGAGGCCCGCCTCGGGTATAAATGCCGCAACCGCGCGCCTTGGTATGTCGTGCCTGATGTGCAGATCCCCGATTATGTGATGAGCTATATGTCGGGCCGCGGGGCAAATCTGGTCCGGAACATGGCCGGCGTCTCTTGCACCAACAGTGTCCATGCAATCCGGGTGCGCGACAAGGCGCTTGCCGCCAAGCTAATGCCAAGCTGGTCCTCGCCGTTCGTGCGGCTGAGCTGCGAGCTTGAGGGCCATGCGCTTGGCGGCGGCATGCTGAAGCTCGAACCGCGCGAGGCAGGGCGGATCGCGTTCCCGGCCGTGGCAACCCGATCAAAGGCTGAAACCGAGGCGCTCGAGGATGCGGTCACCGTCATGCAACGCTGGAGGCATTATGCCGATTGATCCTTCGGGCACTCTGCTGTTCATGCACCTCGCGACGTACCAGCCCTCGACGAGCGCGGACTGATCGTGGCGATTGAACCCTCATCGAAGTCCAAAGCCTGGGTCTTGTTCGACCATATCGTGGCGGACGCAGCGCCGGGTGGCGTGCCGACCAATCCCTGGGTGATAGGCGCGGATGGGCAACTCCGCTTCGATCCGGATTATGCAACGCTGGAGCGCCTGCTCGGCGTGCCACTGCATCTAAAGGCAAGCACGACCTCCGGCGTGCCGGCGCTCGCGCTAGATGTGTGGCTTAGCTACGAACTCCGCCGCGCAGGCTTCTTTGCCGACCAGGTCTGGCCGCGCCCGGTCCACCCGCGCATCCTGCCTGCGGCTGCTGCTAATCTTATCAAGTCGCTGCCGGGCGCGCTGCGTAATCAAGTCGCGGACCGCGTCGCCAGAATGAGTTCGATTCCGGGCGTGACGTCGTCGTCGGCGAATATTCTCGGCAAGAATTATCTGAAGCAGGTCGATGTTATAATGACCGACTGGGTCACTGGCCCCGAATTGCTCATCTCAACGAAGCGGATGGACTCCTCTTACGGTAAGAACGCACCCAACCGGATAGAAGAATCCTATGGTGACGCCAAGAACCTTCGGCTTCGGCATCCGCTCGCGGCGCTGGGCTTCGCGTTTGGACTGCGCTCGGACATCCTACAGAAGGAACCTAAGACAGCCGAATGGCTGTTTGATCTCCTCGCCAAGCTCGGCCAAGAGGACGATGCTTATCACGCCACTTGTCTCGTGATGATGGACTATGCCGACGAGGAAGCGGTCACCGACACCGCCTCAGAACAACCGGCTGGCATCCTCGAACCAGGGCTCGAGCCTGAACCAAGCGTTGAGGAGATCGCTCCTGTGCTCCCAGAGGCCAGCGCTGCCGAGATCATTGCGGCGCTTCCGAAGGTAACGATTCTGACTGACCAGATCCCGGCGATCCTATCACCCGGCAGGTTCCTGATGATGATGGTCACGCGAGTACTGGCAGCAACTCCGGTCAATATGCACGAGGAAGCGCGAGCACGCCGCATGTCGGCCGTCGCTGCTGTCTAACCAATTTGTCATCGATCGTCCGAGCGGGTAGTAGCGGGGTGGTCATCCGTGCATTTCATCACTGGGAACAGACCGTCGGCTAAGGCCGACGGCAAGGCGAGATTCTGGTGACAGGGCCTGATTACCAAAGTGTTTTAGGTTCGCGAAGAGCGCCTTTCCGGATATCGTGGGTGAATGCAAAATCCTACCCCCCCCACGCGCGCAGAGATCTTGGGAAAGGCGGCAGACGGCTCGCTTTTTGATGCTCTATTCGATGAATATGGGCGGTTCTGGTTCGAACCGGACGACCCGACGATCGAATTGCTGGCTACCCTGCACAACGAGGGAGAGGTCGATCTTCTGGCGCTCGTCACCTCGGAAGCGCTCGAACCCCATAAAGGACACCGCTTCTTTCAGGGACAGCTTGTTTATCAGGCGTTGATCGCGAGACTGGACGCCTCGGCCGAAACTTTGCTGGACGTCGTGGAAGCGCTGCGCGTCGCTGCCGGCCAAGACGGTGCGGCTGGTTTGCCGGTCGAGGAGTTCGCCAAATGGTGTGGCGGTGACCCGAAGCGTCCGGCGGAGTTGCTATCCCTCATCGACGCCGGGGTTGAAAACGCGGATCGCTACCTCGTCATCGCCATCAAATATGGGGTCGACGTCGATCGGGCATATTTCACCGATCGCGCATATCAGTTTTTGGAAACGGAAAGCGAGATACTGCGCCTCGGTGCGCTCAATGCCTTGGGTCAAATAGCGCTTCCCGGTGACGCCGATTGGGATCGCCTGATCGCAGCGCTGAACGCGACATTGATGCCCGATCCTGGCGACGTCATTCGCGGGGCGATATTGCAGGCTGTGGGTCGTCGGCTGAAAGGCGCGCCGCCAGCCCGGGCGGCGCAACTGGAAGCAATCGCGATTTCTGCGATCACGCCTGGTGGCGAAATCGTGCTGTTTGAGGCCGCGCGCACGGTGTCGCTCGCTTTCTCCGACCTACCGAACACTCTGGTCGACGGTTTGCTAGACGCATTGAGGTCGGTTGATGCCGAGCACCGCGGCACGATCGACCTTATCGACCTCGCGCTGATGAAACTGGTCGAGGTCGGCGAAACCGAGAAAGCGCGGCTCTTTGTCGAACACGTGCTGTGCCGTGACGAGAGCCCCCTGAAATTCAAACAGCTCGACTCGTTGATCCACAAGCTCTTTCAAACTGGTGGGCCGGCGCTGGAGGATTGGGTGGTTACATGGCTTCGCGGAGGCGTTTTTGAGCTGTGCAACCAGATGGACAAGGCTATGTTTGGCGCTGGCGCCGACGAGGTGGTGTTCAAGATCGACTTCAACCGCTTTGGTCTGCGCGAAGCTGAATATGCCTATCTAGCGCGAAAGACGATCGCGACATTCTTCTTGAAGCCGATGGTCCTAGCGTCGATCCTCACATCGCTGCTTCGTTCGGCGGCCCCTGCGCCTGCCGCGGAAATTGAGGCGCTGCTGATCGACCCTGTGCTGATGAACTATTCCGGTGTCGCCAGCGACTATCTCAAGCCTGTCGCGGATGATCCGGCCGACCCGGCAGCGCCTGCGGCACAGCGCGCCCTTGATGGGTTAGCCGCATACATTGACGGCCTGAAATCGATCGGGAATGTGCGCGAACTCCATCCGTCGGAGCGAGAACGGCAGCTTGAATGGGAGCGCCACTCCGACTCAATGAAAGAGGCGATGCGTGCGGCGCGAAAACAATCGATCTTCGGGCAGATCGCGTCGGAATCGCTCATGCTGTATGGCAATCGCGCGATCACCTGGGTCGATCATCCCACAGAGCCGCCGCGACGGATGGAAACGAAGCTCGCGAGCATGAGCACATCGTTTGAGATGCCCCGCGTCGACATCGTCGATCCGTTGGGGCTGCAGTTGATGCTGCTTCACTTCCGGGCAGAGAGGCCGCCCGCATGAAGCTCGTATTTCGCCAATATCTGGCGTCGCTCCGCGAACGCGATGAGCTGGACGCTGTCCTTCCCGACCTGCTTAGCGAGCTGGGTTACACCGTTATTTCGCGACCGACGATAGGCACCCGCCAGTATGGCGTCGATGTTGCTGCGGTTGGGAACGACACTGACGGCAAGCGAAAGCTGTTCCTCTTCTCGCTTAAGCGGGGCGATCTGACGCGGGCGGATTGGGATGGAAATCCCCAAGCCCTCCGCAGCTCGATCAATGACATCTTGGATGTCTACATCCCGACACGGATTGCCAAAGCGCACGAGAAGCTCGATATTGTCATCTGCCTCTGCTTCGGCGGGGATATTGAGGAGGCCGTCCGCGATAACGTCACGCAGTTCACTAAGCAGCATAGCGTCGGGCGCATTTCTTTTCAGGAATGGAATGGCGACCATATGGCCGGGCTGTTGGTTGAAGGCGTACTGCGCGAGCAGCTCGTCGACAAGGCGCTGCGGGGCAGTTTCCAAAAGTCTGTGGCGATGGTCAATGAGCCCGACGTCGCATTTACCTATTTCTCGGCGCTGATCCGACGGCTGTGCGCCGTGACCGACACGGCGCCGAAGCAGCGCACGACAATCGTTCGGCAGCTCTACATCTGTTTGTGGGTTCAATTTGTCTGGGCGCGCGATGCGGGCAATGTCGAGGCCCCATATCGAGCGAGCGAGCTGGCGATCCTCCATGCCTGGCATCTCGTGCGCGGCGACGTCGCCAAGAGCACGAAGGGTGCGGAGGAGGTCTCGCGCGCATTCAACGAGCTAGTGAGTCTGCACTTCCTTATTTGGGAGGAGCTGCTGGCGAATAAGGTGCTCCCCTATGTGGGGGTGCAGCACGCAATTTCGGTTGCCGTCGATTCAGCAACGGCCGTCGACGTGAATATTAAGCTGTTCGAGATCCTCGGCAGGCTTGCTTTGCGAGGGCTTTGGATACTCTGGCTGAAGGCCGGCGATGCAAACTTGCCGGACGCTCGCGCCGACTGGCAAAGCGAGCCAGCGAACGAGCTGGCGAAGCAAATCATGCTTCTCATTCGGAACAATCCGATCCTGCTTACGCCGATCGCGGATTCGCAGTCGATCGATATCAGCCTGGCGCTAGTCTTTCTGACGATGATGGAGCCGTGGCACCCGGCCGCCGCCGATCTCGTCGAGAATCTCATTCAGCGAACGACCTTCGCATACAAAACGCACAATAAATATCCCGCCGTCGATGACGATTATCGTTCGCTTCTGGTGCATCCGCGGGAAAGAACGGACGACTATAGGGAGAGGGCGACAAAGGGCAGCACTTTATTCCCCCTATTGTCGCTGTGGGCGTCTTCGCTCGGCGAGACGGAATCGGCTGCATATCTGGCGCAGTTTGACGAGAAGCACTTGCCGCACTGCAACACGCAGATGTGGTTCCCCGACGATGAGAGCGAAGAGAAGCTCTACCGCGACGACGGAACCCATGGCGCGTGTCTCAATAACGTGCCGATCACCAGCGATGGGGCGAAGGCCATGACGATGCTGGAAGCCGAGTGCGCCGGAAAGACGGCGTTCGATGGACTGTCAGCCATCCGGCTCGGCCATTGGCCGATCATCGCAACGGCGTCGCGTCATTACCGCCTGCCATTGCCGCCAAAGCTCTGGTTAGGCCTGCTGCGGTCGGCTCGTAGCACCCATGCCATAGGCGCACCTGCTGCCGCTGACGAAGCATAGGGTATCACCGGGCGTTCTTGGGTGCTCGTCAAGTCTTTCATCCGGCGTTTGGGAGGCGGCGCTGATGATGTCTGCGCCTTGAGGGTATGCCCGTCACCGGCATCAACTGCCGCGCAAACGGCAACCATTAGGATCGGGGTGCGCTTGCGAGAATGACAACTATTGGGGCACCTTCCTCACTGTCTGCTCCGAAACATTGGAATGGCGGGTTTCGGCAAACCTTACCGTTTAGCGGGAGACTTTGAACGGCTTGAGCTGGTCGTCACAGCAAGCCCGCACCACAGTATCCCAAGGTTGCCAACTCGATCTCAATATCGGCATCCTGTCCCGCCGCAGCTCTAGCAAACACGCCCTTGCGTTCCCTTTTCGTTCTCATTAAGGATGTTTCCTAGCCCTAGGACGAAATCCTAGAATCACAGGAATGCAGACCATGGACGATCCACGCGCAACGCTTGACGAGCTGATCCGCCAGCGCGGTGTCAACTACTCGTCGATCTCGCGGCTTCTGGGCCGCAACGTATCCTACATCCAGCAGTTCATCCGCAAGGGTAGCCCGCGCTATCTCGACGAGCGGGACCGGCAGATCCTCGCCCAGTTCTTCGGGGTCGATGAGGCCGTGCTAGGCGGCCCCACTGCTTTGGCAACGCCCGTCGTGCAACTGGTGCAGATCCCGGTGCTCGATGTCGAAGCCTCGGCAGGTCACGGTGCACTGGCTGGCTCCGAGGCCAAGGCCGGCCAGTTCGGTTTCGACGACAAGTGGCTGCGAAAACTGACCCAGGCCAAGCCAACCAACCTCTCGATCATCAAGGTCACCGGCGACTCGATGGAGCCGACTCTTCACGACGGCGACGAAGTGCTGGTCGATGTGTCGGACGAGCAGTCCAAGCTGCGCGATGGGATCTATGTCCTGCGCATGGACGGGGCGCTCAACGTCAAACGGATCGCGATCGAGCCGCAGGGGCGGAAGATTTCGGTGGTCAGCGACAATGCCGCCTATCCCAGCTGGCAGGGGCTGGACCGCCGCTCGGTCAACATCGTCGGCCGTGTGCTCTGGTTCGGCCGCAAGGTCTGAGGCATCGCCTCAGATCCCCATCTCGAACGGCTTGACCATCGCCTTCTCGCGCTCGGGCGGCTCCTTCAGCACGGGTGCCTCATTCTGCAGTGCTGGCTCAGGATTGCCTTTCTTGAGCCCCGAAGCCGCCGCATCGCGCAGCAGGCCAACGGTTTCGAGGGCCGACCGCTTCATCCCGGTGTTGCGAGCGATGGCCGCGCCAAGCCGCGAGGCATCGTTGACGAAGAGGGTCAGTCCATCGCGCAGACGGGTGACGGTTACGAGGAAGGTCTGCTGGTTGGAAAGATTGCGTTCGCGGCTGTCCATAACCGCAATGCCGCGGTCTGACGTGAGACCCTGCGCCATGTGGGCATTGAGCGCGTAGGCCAGATCGAGCCGCTTCAGCATCGGATCGCTGGCCGGCAGATCATGCGCGATGCCCGTCGAGGTCACCAGCGACACGCTGTCTCGGCCAATCGCGGTGATGCGTGCCTGGTCAGCGTTGATGAGCCCGCGCTTGTGGTCGGTTTCGGTCCAGCGGATCCGGTCGCCGGCATGGATCTCGAGCCGCTTGACCTCGAACAGCCGCAGCGGGTCGTAGTCGCCATTGGGGCGAAGCCGATCGACCCGCAACACGGTACGCTTGCCACCTGCGCCCTCCAGCGTCACTGATCCGCGCTGCCTGTCGCTGTCGACGACTGTGTAGGTGCCCTTCCCGAGCTTTTGAGCCCTGTTATCGCGATCGAAGACGGCAAGCATCCCAGGGCTATAGCTTGATGCATAGCGCAGTTCCTCGCGCGTCGTGTTGACGCGCGAGAGCACCTCCAGCCTCAGTGCAGTTGGACCCAGTTCGCCATTTGCCTTGAGCCCGGTCTGGACAGCGGCATTGACCTCGCTGCGGAGCGCTCGCCCGGAAGCATAGATCGCGGTGCGCTCCCGATCAGCCGGCGCAAGCGAGAGCCACGCCGCCGCCGCCTCGATCGCTGCCCCTTCGCCGACCTCGACAACGCTCTTGCCGAGGTGTCGCAGCGCGTCATCAATCCGCCCGCCCTGCGCCGCCTGCTGCGCATCGCGCAGGGCCTTGGTGCGGGCGCGGATATTGGTGTTCATCGTGGCGGTTTCGACACCGGAGCGCTGCATGACATCGAAAGGCTTGCCGGCATCGACAGCGCCCAGCTGCTTGCGGTCGCCTATGCTGGCGAACCGGTCGACACCGAGAAGGTTGGCGAGGACAACCAGTTTCTCCTTGTCGGCATTGCCGACCATCGAGGCCTCGTCGAGCAGGATGACGGCGCCTTTCATGTCTGAGCGGGCCTCGGCGAGACGGGCCGGATCACCGCCACCAAGCAGGTCCTGATGGCGGCGCAGGAAACGCGCGACAGTCATCGACGGGATGCCGGTGTCGCGCTCAAGCATCTGCACCAGCGTGTTCTGCACGGCGAGACCCAGCACCACCCTGCCCTCCTCGCGCAGGATGTCGGCCACGGGCTTGAGGACCGTGCTCTTGCCAGCACCGGCCACACCCTGGATCGCCACGATGCGGTTGGTGGAACCAAGCAGCAGACGTCCGGCGGCCTCCTGTCCGGCATTGAGCGTGAGGCCGTACCGCATCTGCGAGAGGCTCTGCAGCCGCATACCGGCCGCATCGGCGGTGATGATCGGCGAGACCTTCCCCCTGCCCTCCTCCACGGCTGCCACGATGCGCTGCTCGGATGCGACCGCGTCTTTGGTGGTCAGCATGCCCTGGTTGACGCCGGCGCCGCGTTGCAGCGCGCCTTGCCGGACCAGCTGCTGCACCCGTTGCTCGATCGCCGGCAAGGCTGCGGGAAGGCCAAAATCCAGCGCTGCGCGGTAAAGATCAACCTTCGAGAACGCCGCTTCGCGCTCGGCCAGATGCCGCACCGCCGATGCCACGGCGTGGGCAGCCGCGACCTGTTCGGGTGACCGCTTGGCGAGATCCCGAGGCATGAGTGGATCGCCTTCCCTCAGTCCAAATCGCTCGGCGAGCGCGGCCGCAAGGTCCTGCGCCCTGGTCACGGTCCCGCGCACGATCGAGGTCAATTTGCCAATCTCGCCGAGGCCCTGGGCCGCACGCGCATTGGCCCTCGCCATGACGGCAGAAGGATCGAAGCCGATGGATCTGGCCTTTTCCTGCCAAGCGCTGACCAGCGCGGAACGGTCCTCCACTGTGCTCTTTTCCGAGCGGGTCATGAGGTTCGCGGCGCTGCGCGCGGCAAGGCTGCGCGATGCCATCCCCTCCAGTTGGCTAAGGATTTCTGCACGGCGCGAACTGAAGGCCTCGCGTACGGATTTCGGCACGCCAACCGCTTCGAAATTGCCGTGCTTGCCGATCTCGCCGACCTCGTAGCCAAGGCGTTCAACCGAGAGCCGGAAGCGGGCCATCGTCATGGCATTGAGCAGGGTGTTTTGCTCCCACAGCTTGTCATTGCGCAGGGCGCGCCACTTGCCGTCAGGACCCTGCGTCGCATTGGCGATCACCGCGTGGATGTGCGCGTTGGGTTCCTGATTGCGGTTCGTATCGTGCAGGAACAGTGCGACGGTCAGGTTGCCGGTCGCGACGGCCTTGTCCTTGCCGCGCACCTCGATCCGGGTCTCGGCAAGGTTCTTTTCAGCCCATGTGAGCGTCTCCTTGACCGCCTCGGCATAGGCCTCGAGGATGCGCCGGTCGCCGCCCACGAGGGCGAGCAACGACCAGCTCTTGGGCATCGAGAACGTGAGGTCAGTCCCTGCCCGGTGTTCGCGCCTGTCGGTGCCAAGCCGGGTTCCATCGGGCAGAAATCCCTTGAGGATGGCCTCGAAAGTTTTGGCATCGACTTCGCCCGAGAGCCCCAGCTTGTCCGCGCCTCTGCCGAACCACTCACCCGAGCGATCGGCGTCGGCGCGGGTGTAGTAGTTGTCGGCGGCGAAGTAGCGGGCAGCCCCGCCGGCGGTGCGGACATTGGCAACGGACAGCATGGTCTGGGGCCTTTCGGGGGACAACGCTCACACGTCAGACATCGAAGTCTAAGTCACCGAGATCACGTGTCTCGCGAGGCGCGTGATCAGGGGACGGCGCATCATCCTCAAGTACGAGACGGCGGGGATCGGTGGGAGCCAACGGCCCCTCATGCTTGCCTTGGTCTGGCTGCACTGGAGCGCGTGCGGATCCGGATAGCCTGACGTCGAATGCACCCAGATGCCCCTGTCCAAAACCGACGCCAGGGGCCTTTGCGCTCCCGGACCCAGGCTTTCGAGCCGGCCCTGGACCTGCACCTTTTTGCCCTGCAGATTCATCCGCAGAGCCCCCATCGCGCGAGGTCATCGAGCGCACGGGACTTTTTGATGGTGCACCAGGACCATGGACCGGATCGAACAGCTCGAAGTCTGACCAGGGCGTCTGATGTTGCTCTGGAGTAGATCGCTCCGGCACGACGAGTGGAAGCAATCCCTGGCGCGGATCGAGCCGCCTCCCCGCACCATCATCATTGGATGACGGGTGCTCATCGCTCGCGGCTCCCGGCTCCTCACCCCATCGGCTGTCCTCATCCGCCGGCGGCGCGAATGGCCGGACAGGCAGAGGATCGGGCGCTCGCCGAACGAACCCTCGCGCCCGTGCAGGGCGATCGACGGGGGTCAGATGAACCTTGGCGGCCGGGAAGCCATCCGCGAACTTGAGATAACCGACGAGACTGCGAAGGTTCGCCAATTGCTCTGCCATGAGCAGAGGCTCGACATGCTTGCGCGAGGTCAGGCTGACGGCATCACGGGCGTTGTTGAAGCCGTAGGTATACCCCTCCTCCATGTCGCGCACTTGCCGCTTGCCGAGGAACTCCGAGCACCAGGCCGAAGTCTCAGAATCCCCTGTCCCGAGGATCAGCTTGGTTCGGGCGAGCGATGACAAGGTCATCGCCATGTTGTCGCCGTAGACCTCCTTGAGCTTCGCATAGGCATGGATCCCGGTGACGATGGCGCCGCCGAAATTACGTGCAGTCTGCAGGCCCTTCTCGAGCGCAGGGAGACGGTGGAGCGCCCCCAGTTCGTCGATGAAGAACCAGATGCGCAGGTCACGGGTGCGATCGAGGGTCATCAGCGTGTTCATCGCCAGATCCAGCCAGACGGTCAGGAGCTGGGTGCAGACGCTGAGATCGACATAGCGGGCAGAGATGAAGACGAAGCCGCCGTCTTCATCATCGCCTTCGATCCACTTGCGCATCGAGAAGCGCGGGCCTTCGCGCGGCAGCAACTTGAGCGCCTTGGCGTTTGCGTTGAACACTGCACGGATCGATTCCGCCATACGTGCGGCCTCGGGCGCAGTGAGCGGATCGGCGATCGTGCCGCGCATGAGCTTGTGCACTTGCGCCAGATCCGCAGTCATCAATTCCCGGGCAAGGGCATCATTGCTCTCTGCGCCGCGCGCACGGAGCTTGAGGCACATCTCGACAAACAGCAGGCGCGCGGCAAGGACCCAGAACTGCTCCGAGCCGCCCCCATCGTGGGGCACCAGCGCCTCGGCAGCGGCAGTGAACTCGGCATCGTCGCGGCACTCGTCGAAGACGCTCCAGCACGGACAACGCGCATCGAGCGGGTTGAGGATCGTGTCGCGCGAGGCATCATAGAAGTGCTCGATGAAGTGCCCGGTGAGATCAAATATCACCGCGCGTTGCCCGCGCCTTCGCGCCTCCTCGATCATGTCCGAGAGCGCGACGGTCTTGCCCATGCCGGTGGTGCCGATGAGCATGGCGTGGCTTTGTTCGAGCCGCCAGGGATAGGTCACCCCGGCGATGGACGAGGGCCGATAGGGGAACGCCTCGGCGAGTTCTGCAGAACTGCAAAAGCGCCACTGCTTGCCAAGCTTCGCGCTCCATTCCTTGCGCTGCTCGGCCGTGTTGTGCTTGCGGATCCGGGCTTTCAGATCGGCAAGGTCCGTGAGCATCGCGCCGCGCTCATGCTGACGTTCCTTGGCCTTGCCACCGAAGCGGGCTGCGAACCAGATCCAGGCCACAAACAGCGGCACGAGAAGGAGTGTAGACCAGGCAAGCGCCTGACCGACGAGCTTCAGCAGGTGCTGCCATGCGCGCACCACCGGCGGATAGACATCCAGCAGGGATATGGGGAATGTTACGGTCCTGCCCCACGCAGTTTTTACCGCCACATCGTGCGTCGGATCGAACTCCATGAACCGGTAGCCGGCCCCGTAGACATGCATCCACGCGAGGTAGACTTCGTGTTCGGACATGCCTTCCGAGACGGTCCACCAGGTTAGCCAGCACATGACGATCAGCGCGATGATCAGCGGCCCTTTGAGGCCGGCCGCGAACATGAAGCCGAAGTGCTCGATCAGCTGGCTGCCGCGGGTGAAATTGCCGAGGTCACGCTTCATGGCTGCCTCCCTCGTCGGTCGTTTCAGCGACACCGGCGGCGCGGCAACGGGCAGCGAAAGCGGTATGTACACGCTCGCGCAAAGCATGGTCGCTGTGGCCGGCAAGGAGGGCATCAACCCCCACCATGGCAAAGAGCGACTGGCGGTAGAGCCTAAGCATGACGCTGCGATCACTGGCGACCGCGAGGTCGTTATCGCAGGCGCGGACAATGAGCGTGCGCAGCCATTCGCTGACCGCCAGACCGCTGGTCGATGCGGCTGCCCGAGCCCGGGCAGCGAGTTCCTCCGAGACATAGGCCTGGAGGCATTTGGGTCGTGACATTGTTCAGATTCCTTCAAGTGAAGGAGCCTGGTCACTCTGCGAAAGTGGAAATTAGACTACGTCGGTATGCGGAACATGTCAAGAACATAGAAAGCCCGAGATCGTGCGGCCTTCGCCTCCACGCGACGAAACCGATTGGCCAGCCAGACCCACAAGTCAAAGTGACGGGAAAGCGCCAAAGGGATCGAAGTCACACATTTTTCCTTCTATTCCGAATACTTAAAACCTGCGACAAGTCGCGTACGGTGTGCCCCCTTCCCCCCTTTCGCAGCGTTGTGCCAGGCGTTCGGCATCATGGACAAACGGCTTGTGGAAAGCAGGACTGAGGTGACCTCGGCTGCCATCAGACGCAGGCCTGAATGGGGAACCCCGTTCAAGCAGACGGCCCACATTTAGACTACGACACCATGCGCCGTCCCATCCTTACAAATCACGAAAGGTGATGCGCCAGTGCCGAGTAAGTGACGAATGTCACTTCGCTTTCACAATGCCGATGCTAAGCAATAAGCGCGACCCGAGGGGGACCAAACCGGCCCCTCCAACTTCATCCTCGCCGAGCTTTCCGGTTCGGCGGGGATTTTTCTTGATCTAGATGGGTACCCCCCAAATCTAGGATTGAGGCCGGCAGCAAGACCCGGTGACCGAGCACAAAAAGAGGAGAGCGCCCTGGCGGACGCCCTCCCTGTCTGGTGCTGCACATGAGCTAGAACTCGTCGCTCAGTTTGCCCGGCACCGCATCGATCACCCGGCCTTCGAGGTCAGCCGGGAGGCGGCCGTAGTCGCCCTCGTCCAGGACCAGATAGCCTGTCTCGCCATCGGTCAGGATATACTGCGTGAAGTAGCTGTGCTGGGCACGGGCATGGGCCTGATCGAGAGCAGCGATCATGGCGCTGTCCTGTTGAACCATCCACCGAACTTCGGCCTGCGCTGCGGGTGTTGAAACGAACATGGGACTCTCCTCCTGATGACGATGCGTCGCATCAGGGAGTGCGCGGATGGGGCCGACGGGCCGGGTCAGGGACCGCGCCTGGGCGCGGCCGCGCAGCGGCGATGGGGGCAACGATTTTGTCGGGCTCGTCCCGGCAAAATGGTGGGGCCCCGTCGTCCTTGACGCGGCCCCAAAGGCGCCATCATGCTTGGTCCCCTCTGCGAGAGAACCTTCCAACCTCTCAGAAAGCCGCGAGCGTCGGAACATCAGCTCACCCCTCTTGAAACGCCGCGCGGCGATGGCAAGATTGAGCGCGGAGGGGTCCAACGGCCAGATCGAAAGGACCCTGATATGGCCCGGTCAAAACCCAGTGCACGCGACGCTCTCATCAAGCTTCGGGCCGAGCGTGAAGAACTCGTGAGCCGCGAGGCGCGCTTGCGCGAGGAGGCTGCGGCCGACCTCGGCAAGGTGCTCCTCGAATGCGGCGCTGAAGTGCTCGAGCCTGCGCAGCTGCGGCAGCTGCTGCGTGCTTCGATGACGCTCGGGATCGATGCCGCCATCGCGCGGCTCGCCCCAGCCTGACCCTGAACACGGCAGCGCGGGGGGTTCGATGCCCCCGCGCTGCCGATTGCAAACCATGCACAAAGGAGGCCCCGACAGATCGCTCTGCCGGGGCCTTGTTCGAGAGGGACGTGCCCCTCAGTCTTCGTCGATGTCGGGAGCGCTTTCGCCGGAGGTGCCGCGGCCCTTGGTGAGAAAATCGACCTTGTCGGCAATGATCTCGCAGCCGTAGCGCTTGGAGCCGTCCTGGTCTTCCCACTGGGTGTAGTGGATGCGGCCCTCGACCGTGACCAGCTGGCCCTTGCTGCAGAACTTCGCGACGTTGGCGCCGAGGCCATTGAAGCAGGTGATCCGGTGGAACTCACTGTCCTTGGC
>JAESFG010000366.1_pt1 | contig 59841 bp, 45 predicted proteins | sample 9269371 | NCBI WGS metagenome assembly JAESFG01 (sample SAMN14506227, study PRJNA617093) | algae metagenome | isolation source: Aetokthonos hydrillicola CCALA 1050 (B3-Florida) and co-occurring... | place: USA: South Carolina | collected 2013-01-01 | reverse complement strand
GTGTCGATCACGTGCAGCCAGAGCCGGCGGCCGGTCGAGAGGGTCGGGTCCTGCAGCGCCGCGTGGTTGCTCGTATAGGCGTTGGCGATGCAGGCGCTGCCGGGCGGCAGGTCGTCGGTGCCGCCCGGAAAGAGCGGCTCCATGAACACCGTCAGCGTGCCGCCGAAGCCGCCGATCTTGGACGGGTCGATCAGCACGTCGGTCGGCCGGATCTGGCCCGACGCGATCACGTCCTGCACCTCGGTCACGACCATCGGGATGATCGCCATGGGTTTCGCCGCGCAGGTGATCTCCGCGATCATGCCGGGCCGCATCACCTGCGCCTCGATCTGGCCGAAGCCGGCGATCACCGCGCGCCGTCCGCTCGTGGCCGGGATGAGGATGCCGGCGGGCCGCATGAACGGATTGACGATGTCGCCGACCTTCAGGCTGAACTGTTCGAGCCGCCCGTCCACGCCCGCCTTCACGACCGTCTTGGCGAGCTCCACCCTGGCTTGAGCGAGCGCGGCCTCGGCGCTCGCCTTCTGCGCCGGCAGCAGGCTGGCGATCTGCGCCTCGAGCGAGCGCTTGTTGATGCGCGCCGTCTCCACCGCGGCGGCGCGGCCGTCCACTTGCGTCTTCAGCCGCTCCACCTCGCGCACCGACACGGCGGAAGAATTGCGCTTCAGGAGTTCGGCGCGGGTGTCGTATTCATCCTGCGCCTGCTGCAGCGCGGCCTCCGCCTCGACGATGCGGGAATCCGCCGCGCCGAGGTCGACGCGGGCGACGGTCATGGCGGCCTCGGTCTCCGCGACCTTGCGCTCGGCCGTCTCCACCGCCGCCTTCTGCACGGCATCGTCGAGCCGGAAGATCGGATCGCCCGCCTTCACCACGCCGCGCACGTCGTGATAGACCTCGGCGACGCGGCCGGAGCCCTCGGGCAGCAACGGGATCGAGCGGAACAGTGTCGCCGCGCTGGTGGTCGCCGGGTGATAGTAGAAGATGACGGTGATGAGCGCGATGGTCAGCATCAGGCAGGACGTGATGCCGTAGCGCAGCTCGTACCACACCGAATAGATCGTGATCTCGCGGCCGAACCGCTTGCCCTGGCCGTAGCGGCGGTAAAGCCAGTCCGGCAGCAGCGTGAACATGGAGCAGAGCATCAGTTCGAGCATGGCTCAGGCCTTCCGTGCCAGCGGGGCGACGCCGTCGGGCTTCGGCGCCGGCCGGTCGGTCACGACCGCGCCCGCCGCGGCCCCGGCTTCCGCCGCCGGCTCGGGCGGGGCCTCCTCGACGGGCGGGCCGGCATGGTGGGCGATGCGCTTCAGCGACCGCGCCATGCTGTCGAGCGGTGTCCAGAAGTCGGGCAGGTCGATGAAGGCGAGCAGGAGCCCGGCGATCCAGAAGATGTGGTTGTGGGTGAAGAGCGAGATGAGCGCGAGCACGCCGACGATCTCGAGCTGCGCCTTCTGGCTGCCGTGCATCAGATGCTCGGGCAGGGCATGGAGCTTGAAGTAGAAGGCGCCGAGCCCGATCAGGCTGACCAGGATGACCAGCATCATGACGTTGAACAGGACATCGGTCTGCCCCGGCCCGGTGATGAAGAACGGCAGGTGATCCGTCGCCGCCGCATTGATGGCATCCGTGGACATGGGGGGCTCCGATGCGGGTCGTGTCGCGGGTCTAGAAGGGTCGATGGACGGCGAGGCGGCGGGATCGCGGCCACCGGCCCGCGGCGGCGCTCCCCCCCCTGCGCGCCCGCTCTCAATACATGCGTGAACCAATATCTTAAAGTGCCGTCGTGTCATGGGCGGCGGCCGCGCCGGGTGCCCCTGCTGACGACGTGCGGAAAACTGCCGTTCCTCAGCGTCGGTCACGGAGGACCGGTCGAACGGCCGGTCTCCGGCCCGGCCGCGTCCGCAAGCGCGGAAGAAGCCGCTCCGACCCGAATCAGTGCAGGGCCCGGCGCCATGGCGGAGCGGCCCGCGCCGCGTCCCGGGCACCGAACAGGCCTGCCCGAAAGGTTTGCGGCCGAGTAATCGTTTCCCAAGCACCGAAGAACCGGCGAAACAACGGTGAGCCGCAATGGCTGTCCAGACACTCTCTTCCGCCTGTCGGCCCGACCGCGCGAAGCATCGAATTCATCCGGATACGGAGGGGCCGCACGGACGATCACCAGTCTTTCGCCCCACAGCCCTTGCGCTGCATGGGACGCCTCGTCGCTTTTATTCATCCCTTACGCTCGGGCGCGACGCATCGACATGGCATTTACAAGTACATCCTTGCGCAGAAAGCCATGTGACGCAATGTCATGAAACTAATGATCGCCTGACAAATTGACTAGATGGTCAGATTTCCACCGCGTAAACCCGTTCAATTTCAGAATTAGTAATTTGTTAACATTCGCATGTTGACATCTTACCCAACGTCAAAGCCTGAGGCCGCCCGATCCGAAAACGATTGGGACGCAACGGGAACAGCAGCGGAGGACGTCGACAAGCCCGCGAAATCCCGGCCGGCCGCCGCCATTGCCGCCCGCCAGCGAGGCTTCGCGCCTCCGATTGTCGTCGCCATCGACGAACCGAACCGTCCCAATCCCGAGCCCCGGTGGTCCCGCCGGTCCCGGGAAACGCCGCCGCATGGACCCGCCCCACCCGATCGCGGTCCGCGCCACGTCTGCCCGCAAGGCCCCGTCCCGTCCGGAACGGGGACCCTCCAACCCCATGCCCGTCCCACGCGACCTCTCAAGGACCTCGACCATGGCACTCGCGAAGAAGCTCTCCACCAACGCGGCCCCGCATGCCCTCGACGACAGCGATCACGATTTCGGCCGCTCGGGCGGAGGCTCGCGCGTCGCCGCGGAGGCGCACAAGCGCAAGGCGCGCACCTTCGCGCGGCAGCAGAAGGCGGCCGAACGGATCGCCTCCGCCACGGCGGAACTGTCGAGCGGCCTCGCCGAGGCGACCTCGGCGGTGGAAGAACTGCGCAAGGCGGCCGAGCAGATCGCCGTCGGCGCCGAGGAGGCGGCGAGCGCCGCCCAGCAGTCGATGAAGGCGGTCAATCACGGCGGCACCCTGATCCAACGCGCCAAGGAAGGCGCCGACCGTGCGCTGACCAAGACGGAGAAGCTGTCCGCCACCATCGTCGAGGTGACGGTCCAGATCACCGGCTCGATCGAAGCCATCGGGCGGGCCTCGGAACGCCAGGAGGGGTCGGCGAAGCTCGTGCAGGAACTCGACCGGCAGGCCGCGACGATCGGCGAGGTGGTCAAGGCGGTGGCGCGGATCGCCGACCAGACCAATCTCCTCGCGCTCAACGCCGCCATCGAGGCGGCGCGCGCCGGCCAGCACGGCAAGGGCTTCGCCGTCGTCGCCGACGAAGTGCGCACGCTCGCGGAGACGAGCGAGAAGTCCGCGCGCGACATCCAGGAGCTGATCGCCCGGGTGCAGCAGGAGGTGAAGACGATCGCCGACGAGATCAACGCCTCGGCGCAGACCGCCCGTGGCGAGGTGGCCAAGGGCAAGGAGGTCGTCGAACGGCTCGCCGTGGTCCGCCGCGACATGTCGACCGTGATCGACGGGTCGCGCGAGATCGTCCGCGCCAACGACGAATCCAGCACCGCCATGGGCGAGGCGCAGAAGGGCGCCGAGGTCATCGCCGCCGCCGCCGAGGAACAGGGCGCGGCCTGCGAGGAAGCCAACAAGACGATCGAGCAGCAGACCGTCGCGCTGGCGCAGAGCGAGCAGGCCTCGCAGGAGCTGGCCGAACTCGCCGAGGATCTGAAGAACAGCACGAACATCGCGAAGAGCGCCGAGGAAGTCGCCTCGGCGGCGGAGGAACTGTCGAGCGCGGTGGAGGAGATCAACCGCGCCTCGGCGCAGATCATGACGGCGCTCGACCAGATCAGCAAGGGCGCGCAGCAGCAGGCGGCCGCCTCGCAGCAATCCGCCGCCGCGATCCGGCAGATCGAGACCGGCGCCCAGGTGTCGCAGACCAATGCGACCGCGGCGCTGGAACGCTCCAAGGCGATCGCCGGCGTGCTGGAGACCAACAAGGTCGCGGTGGACGGCATGATCGACGGCATCCGCGCCTCGGTCGATGCGAGCCGCGCCAGCCGCGACCGCGTCGCGGGGCTGGAACAGGTGAGCCGCCGCATCGACAAGATCGTCGACGCCATCACGACCGTGTCGATCCAGACCAACATGCTGGCGGTGAACGGCTCCGTCGAGGCGGCGCGCGCCGGCGAGTTCGGCAAGGGCTTCGCCGTCGTCTCCACCGACATCCGCAACCTCGCCCGCGACTCGGCGGAGAACGCCGAGCGGATCAAGGACACGGTGAAGGCGATCCAGGACATGATCGGCACCGTGCGCGGCGACCTCGAGGAGATCACCGAGGCGGCCACCGGCGAGATGGAGAAGAGCCGGCGCATCTCCACCGCGCTGGTGACGATCGCGCAGGACATGGGCGACGTGATCACCGACAGCGAGGGGATCCTCACCGGCGCCGCGGAGATCGTCGGCGTGGTGAAGGAGGTGCAGACCGGCGTCGAGCAGGTCGCCGCGGCCGCCCAGCAGGCGACCCGCGCCTCCAACGAAGCCGCCACCGCGGCGCGCGAGCAGTCGAAGGGCGCCGAACAACTCGCCGCCGCGGTCGAGGAAGTCGCCTCGCTCGCCGACGAACTGCAGGCCGCCTGAGCCCGTCGCGCTCCATCGAGAAAGTGGTGAGCCATGTCCGCCGTCGCGCAAGCCCTGCAAGACCTCGAGGCTGAATTCAGCCCCGAGCGCGCCGCCCGCCCCGCCGCCGCGACCGCGGCGGAGCCCCGGCAATTCGTCATCTTCCACATCCAGGGGGAACGGTTCGCCGTCTCCCTCGCCGAGGTGCAGGAGATCATCCGGGTCCCCGAGGTGGTCAAGGTTCCGCTCAGCCCGCTGTCACTCGACGGGATCGCCAATCTCCGCGGCCAGGTGCTGCCGATCGTCAGCCTCAGGGAAGCGTTCGGCTTCCCGTCCGCGCTGCACGACGATTCCACCCGCGTCGTGGTGCTCGATCACGGCCGCCCGATCGGCCTCGTGGTCGACCGCATGGCCAATGTGGTGACGGTGGAGCCGGACCGGATCGAGCCGGCGGAGACGATCCGCAGCACGGTCGAGGCGGATTTCCTGACCGGCATGATCCGCGACACCGACGGGCGCTCGATCATCATGATCCTCGACCCGCGCCGGGTGATCGAGCGCGAGTTCAAGGACGTGCTCGGCCGCGCCGACACGTCGGCCGCGAAGGCCGGCGTGGACGCCGGTCCGGCCCGGGACACGCCGGCCGCCGAGGCGGCGACCGCGGAGGACCAGCTGGTCAGCTTCGAGGTGGCCCGCCAGGAATACGCCTTCCCGATCGAGCGGGTGCAGGAGATCGTCCAGCTTCCCGAACAGATCAACGAGGTGCCCAACATGCCGGCGCATGTGCTGGGCGTGATCACCTTGCGCAACCGCCTGCTGCCGCTGATGTCGCTGCGCACCCTGTTCGGCCTGCCCGCCATGGCGGCGAGCGAGGCCAACAAGGTGGTGGTCGTCACGCTCGGGGAAGGCCGCGCGGAGTCCGTCGGCGTCGTCATGGACAGCGTCAAGGAGGTGCTGCGCGTCAGCCGGACCGAGGTCGAGCCGGTACCGCCGCTGCTCGCCCAGGGCCGCGCCAAGGCCGACATCACGGCGATCTGCCGGCTGCAGGACGGGCAGCGGCTCGTCTCGGTGCTGTCGGCCGACAACATGTTCGACGCAGCCGATCTGCAGAACTTCAGCCGCGAGGGACAGGGCGACATGGCCGGGCAGCGCAAGGACGACATCCGCACCGCCGCGGACCTGGCGGACGACGAACAGTTCGTCCTGTTCAGGCTGATGGGCGAGGAATATGGCGTGCCGATCGAGGTGGTGCAGGAGATCGTGCGGGTGCCCTCCGAGCTCACCAAGATCCCGAACACGCCGTCCTTCATCGAGGGCTTCATCAATCTGCGCGGCGTGGTGCTGCCCGTGGTCGACCAGCGGCGCCGGTTCGGCCTCGAAGGGGTCGAGCGCAACGACCGCCAGCGCATCATGGTGTTCGCCGTGCGCGGCGTCCGCACCGGCTTCATCGTCGATTTCGTCTCCGAGGTGAGGCGCATCCCGAAGGCCGCGATCGGCGCGGCGCCGAGCCTGTCCGACGAGCAGCAGCGCATCATCCGCCGCGTCGCCAATCTCGACGAGGAGAAGCGGCTGATCCTGCTGCTCGACGTGATGCAGCTTCTCAACATCGCGGAGACCGACGAGGTGGCCGCCGTGGCGGCCTAGGGCACGGGCCCGGACCCGGACCCGGGACAAGGAAGCGATGCGACACAGGCGACCAAGGGCCAGCCGATGATCAAGGTCTTGATCGTGGACGATTCCGCCCTGATGCGGAGGCATCTGACCGCGCTCCTCGACGCGGCCGGCGGCTTTGCGACGCGCGCGGTCCGCAACGGGCTCGAAGCGCTCGCGGAGCTGGAGCATGGCGAGTTCGATGTCGTCACCCTCGACATCAACATGCCCGAGATGGACGGGATGACCTGCCTCGCCCGCATCATGGCGAGCCACCCGAAGCCGGTGGTGATGGTCTCCTCGATCACCTCGGAAGGCGCCGAGGCGACCTTGCAGGCGCTGCGGCTCGGCGCCGTCGACTTCGTGGAGAAGCCGGGCGGCACCATCTCGCTCTCGCTCGACCGGATCGAGCGCGAACTCGTCGCCAAGGTCCGCGCCGCCGCGCGCGCCAAGGTGCGGCGAAGCCTCGGCCTGCGCAGCCGGCTGACCGCCGAGCGCCAGCGCCTGGCCGGGCGCGCGAAGCCGGGGCCCGCCCGCATCGCCGGCGGACCGCCGGGGCTGATCCTGATCGGCGTCTCCACCGGCGGACCGGGAACGCTGGAGGAGATCCTGCCGCGCTTGCCGGCCCGGTTTCCCTGGTCGGTGCTGGTCGCGCAGCACATGCCGGGCAGCTTCACCGGCGTCTTCTCGCGCCGTCTCAACGATCTCTGCGAAATGCCGGTCGTGGAGGCGTCGCGCCAATGCCCGATCGAGCCCGGCGTCGTCTATATCGCGAAGGGCGACGCCGACCTCGTCGTGACACGGCGCGGCACGGGGTATTCGGCCACCCCGGTTCCCGCTGGCAAGGATCACCTCTGGCATCCGAGCGTGGACCGCCTGGTCACGAGCGCGCTCGACGTGGTGCCCGCCGCCCGGCTCGTCGGCATCCAGCTGACCGGCATGGGCGACGACGGGGCCGCGGCCATGACCACGCTGAAGAGCCGCGGCGGGCTCACCATCGCGCAGGACGAAGAGAGCTCGATCGTGTTCGGCATGCCGCAGGACCTGATCCGCCGCGGCGGCGCCAGCGTCGTGCTGCCGGCCGACGAGATCGCCGACCAACTGCTCACCTGGCTCGACATGGACAAGAGCACCGCAGGGAGGACACGTCATGCTCGTTAGGCCGGCCGGCAGGTCCGAAAACCGCGGAGAGGACGACGTGGTCGACCTCTCCGGACTGCTCGATGAACTCAACGCCCGCGATCCCTCCGTGCGCCGGAGGGCGGCCCAGTCGCTGCGCGATGTGGCGTCGGCCGCACCGGCGCTGTGCGACAGGCTCGAGAAGGAGGCCGATGCCAGCGTGCGCGCCACGCTGCTGACGTCGCTGATCCGCGGCAAATCGGTGGAGGTGGCGAGGCGCCTGACCGAGCTCCTGCGCAGCGAGGACGTGGCGCTGCGCAGCGACGTGATCGAGGCGCTGCGCGCCATGCCGGCGGAGGCGCGGCCGTCGCTCGGCCGGCTCCTCGACGATCCCGACAGCGACGTGCGGATCTTCGTCGTCAATGTCCTGACCGGCATCGACCAGCCATGGGCCCGGTCGTTCCTGTCGGACGTGCTCACGAAGGATTCCCACGTCAATGTCTGTCTTGCCGCCGTCGACGGCCTCGTCGGCATCCGGGATCGGTCGTTCATCTTGCCGCTCACGGTCCTCGCCGAGCGGTTCCCTCATGTTCCGCTCGTTCAATATGCCGCGGTTGCATCGATCAGGCGGATCCAGGAAAGCTGATGAACACGAATGTTCTCCGTTCGCCGAGCACGGATATTCCGATTTCTGCGGAGGAGTACGCGAAATTCTGCGATCTCTTCTACCGGAAGACAGGGATCCTGTTCACCGGCAAGAAGAGTTACTACGTGCAGCGGCGCCTCGCCGGCCGGATCGAGCAGTCCGGGCTCGGCTCGTTCCGCGCCTATTTCTCGGCGCTTCGGCTCAATCTGGGCTCCGAGGAATGGCAGCACCTGGTCAACGAGCTGACCGTCAACGAGACCTATTTCTTTCGCGAGGACTACCAGTTCGATGCGCTGGTGCGCGGGATGCTGCCGGAGATCGCGCGCAACCGGCCCGCGGGCGCGACCGTGAGGCTCCTGTCGCTCCCCTGCTCCACCGGCGAGGAGCCCTATTCGATCGCCATCCAGGTGTTGGAGCGATGGGCGCGCTCGGACGATTTCGCGATCGAGATCTTCGCGACCGACATCGACTCGCGCGTGCTCGCCTCGGCCGTCGCCGGCGTCTATGGCGAACGGGCGCTGCATCGGCTGTCGCCCGAATTGCGCGCCAAATATTTCACCAAGATCGGCGAGGACCGGTTCAAGATCCGCGACGAGATCCGGAACTCGATCGACTTCTCGATCTCCAATGTGGTCGATGCCTACAGCATGTCCAGGTTCCGCGGGATCGACGTCATCTTCTGCCGGAACCTGCTCATCTATTTCGACGACATCTCGCGGCGGGAGGCCGTCGAGTTGATGTACGAGTGCCTCAGCCCCGGCGGCTTCATCTGCCTGGGACATTCGGAGAGCATGAGCCGGATTTCGTCGCTGTTTCGGCCGCGGAAGTTCGGCGACACCATCGTCTACCAGAAATCGCCACAGACGAACTAAAGGGGATGGGGACCATGAAGACGGTTCTTGTCGTCGACGACAGCCTGACCACACGCATCTACTACCGCGATATCCTCGAGCGCATCGGGTTCAAGGTCACGGAAGCCGAGAACGGGCTCCAGGGCCTGGAAATCGCGATGCTGGAGCCATTCGACCTGGCGATCGTCGACGTGAACATGCCGAAGATGGACGGCCACGCGATGGTCCGGGCGATGCGCCAGGATCCGAAGCTCTCGTCCCTGCCGGTGCTCACCGTCAGCACCGAGGCGGCCAAGGCCGACGCGGCGCGCGCCTACGACTCCGGCTCGGACTACTACCTCGTCAAACCGGCATCGCCCGAGGACCTGACCCTGATGGCGCGCATGCTGACGGGGACGAAGGCATGATCAATCCGCTGCTCGCCCGTTTCATCCCCGAGGCGCGCGACCTGATCGCGTCCTCGACCTCGGGACTTCTCAAGCTGGAGAAGGCCCCGGCCGACGCCGAGGCGGTGAACGAGGTGTTCCGCGCGGTGCATACCCTGAAGGGCTCCTCGGGGCTGTTCGACGTTCCCGCCCTGACGCGGCTCGTCCATGTGGCGGAGGACCTGCTCGGTGCCATCCGGGCGGAGAAGCTCGCGCTCGATGCCGACCTGGTCGACAAGCTGCTGCAGTCGCTCGACCAGGTCGGCATCTGGATCGACCATATGGAAATGACCGAGATGCTGCCGGCCGATGCGGACGGCGTCTCGAAAGCCTTGTCGCAAGGCCTGGTCGTCGAAGACCGGGCGGCCGATCGCAGCGCTCCAGCCGCGGCGCCGGCCGTCGAGCGGCCGCCCGTCGCCGCATGGCTGGCGGGGCTCCGCCACGAGGACCGGCTCGGTGCCTTCCGGCGGATCATGGCCGGCGAGGCGCTGGCGGCGGCCTGCTATCGCCCGGCCCCGGACTGCTTCTTCAACGGCACCGACCCGCTCGCGCTGATGCTGCACGCGCCGGGTCTCGTCCGCCTCGCGGCCGAGCCGGTCGAGCCGTTCCCGGCGCTCGCCGACCTCGATCCCTACCGTTGCAACCTCCGCTTCACGCTGATCGCGACCGCGACGGTCGGCGATCTCGAACAGCATCTGCGCTACGAGCTCGACCATGTGGCGATCGGCGAGGTCGCGGCCGCCGATCTGGTCGTCCTTTCGGGCGCGCCGTCCACGGCGCCGGTCTGGGAGGATTTCCACGAGGCGGCAACGGATCTCCTGGCGCGCGGCGATCTCGGCGGCCTCGGCGACCGCATCGCGGCGCTGCGCGGGATGACGGGCGACGACCTCGCCCCGGTCGCGGCGCTCGCCTTCATGGAGGCGGCGCTCGCCGCCCCGGGGCCGGATCGGGCGCTCCTCGCGGCGCTGATCGACGCCACGGTCTCCGGCCGCTTCACGGCGCCCTCGATGGATGCGGCCGGTCCCGTCGGCGCAGCGCCCGATCTCGCGGCCCCGGCCTCGGCGGCGCGCGCCGCCCGCGACGTCGAACTCGGCCTCGACATCCTGGCGACGCAAAGGCGCGGCCTCGACGGCCACCCGTTCGATGCCGGCCGCCTGGGCCTCGCGGCCGGCGCGGTCGAAAAGCTCGCCAGCGCGCTCGACCGGTCCGACCTCGGCGGCGCGATCGACGCGGCCGTGGAGGCGTCCCACGCGGCCGGCAGCACGGCGCCGTTCCTCGCCTTGCTCGACCGGATCGGATCCGAGCTCTTCCCGGCCGAAGCGAGCCGCGCCGGCCCTGCCGGGGCGGCCTCCTCCGCGCCGCCGGCCGCCGAGCCCGATCGATCCGGAACCGCGCCGCCTCCCTCGTCCCGGCCGCCCGATCACGCCGGCTCCGACGCGCGCGGCCTGCCCAAGACCGTCAAGGTCGACCAGGGCAAGATCGACCACCTGATGAACCTGATCGGCGAGCTCGTCGTCTCCAAGAACGGCCTGCCGTTCCTCGCCAAGCGCGCCGAGGAGACGCACGGGTCGCGCGAAATGTCGCGCGAGATCAAGGACCAGTACGCAGTCATCGATCGTCTGGCGCAGGAGATGCAGTCGACGATCATGCAGGTCCGCATGCTGCCCTTCAGCGACGTGTTCGACCGCTTCCCGCGGCTGGTGCGCGACCTCGCCCGCAAGCTCGCGAAGGACATCGACCTCGTCATCGAGGGCGGCGACACCGAAGCCGACAAGACGATCATCGAGGCGCTCGGCGATCCGCTCTTGCACATCGTGCGCAATTCCCTCGACCACGGCGTCGAATTGCCGGACCGGCGCGTGGCGGCGGGCAAGCCGGCGCGCGCGACGATCACGCTGAAGGCCTATCAGGAGGCCGACTATGTGGTGATCGAGGTCGTGGACGACGGCGCCGGCATGGATCCCGCGCGCATCCGCGCCTCCGCCGTCGCCAAGGGGGTCATCGATCAGGACGAGGCGGACCGGCTCACCGACCAGGAGTCCATCAACCTCATCTTCCGGCCTGGCTTCTCCACAGCCGCGCAGATCTCCGACCTGTCCGGGCGCGGCGTCGGCATGGACGTGGTGCGCACCGCGGTCGAGAAACTGGGCGGGCGCGTCACCGTGCAGTCGAGCATCGGCGTCGGGTCACGCACAAGGCTCGAAGTGCCGCTCAGCATGGCGGTGACCCGCGTGATGATCGTCGAGGCCGCCGGCGGCGTCTACGGCGTGCCGATGGACCTGATCGTCGAGACGGTGCGCATCGAGACGGACCGCATCCACGCGATCAAGCAGGCCGAGGCCTTCGTGTTGCGCGACCGGCTCATCCCGCTCGTCCGCATGGACCGGCTGCTCCGCGCCGAGGCGTGCCCGCGCGGGGACGGCACGGAGGCCGTGCTGGTCTGCCGCATGGACGGCCGCGACGTCGGTTTGGTGATCGACGATTTCCGCGTCGGCATGGACGTGGTGCTGAAGCCGCTCGAAGGCATCGTCGCGGGCCTGCGCGGCTTTTCCGGCACCACCCTGCTCGGCGACGGGCGCGTGCTGCTCGTGCTTAATCTGAAGGAACTGATGTGATGCCGGTGACCGTCAGGAAAGGCGTGGTTCGGCTCAGCGGTCATTGCCTCGTGGAGGAGGCGATGACGCTGCTCGAGATGCTGCAGACGCGCGCCGGTGCGGCCGTCGACCTGCGCACCTGCAAGAGCCTGCACACCGCCCTGCTGCAGGTGCTCGTCGCCGCGCGCCCGACGCTCGCGGCGCTGCCGGCCGATCCCCCGCTCGCCGACATCGTGCGCCGCGCCGTCGGAGACGCCGCATGAGCAAGGTGCTGGCGATCTGCAACCGCAAGGGCGGCTGCGGCAAGACGACGACCGCGGTCAATCTCGCCGCCGAATGGGGCGCGCGCGGCCTCCGCACCCTGCTCGTCGATCTCGACGCGCAGGGCCATGCCGGCATCGGCTTCGGCATCCGCGCCGAGCGAAACGCACCCGCCGCGCACGGCATCTTCGCCAAGCCGGGCTTCGACCTGATCGAGGCGGTCCGCCCGACGGCATCGGCGAATGTGGCGCTGGCGCCGGCCGACGTCCGCTTCGACGGCGAGGCGCGCGGCGCGGACGTCTCCTGCCTCGGCCGGCAGCTCGGCCGGCCGGCCATCGCCGACCGGTTCGATGTCGTCATCCTCGACACGCCGCCGTCGCTCGGCCCGCTGCTCGTCAATGCGCTCGCCGCCGCCGACGCGGCGCTGGTGCCGATCGTGCCGCACGCGCTTTCCGGCGAGGGCATCGGGCAGTTCATGCGGCTCTTCTTCCACCTGAGGTCGACGTTGCGGCCCGGCCTCGCCTTGCTGGGCGTGCTCCCGGTCATGGCCAATCCGCGCATCGCGCATCAGCGCAGCGTGCTCGGCGAGGTCGGGCGCGACTACGGCGCCGGCCGGCTGCTGCCGCCGATCCGCATGGACATCCAGCTCGCCGAAGCCTTCGCGGCGCGCGAGCCGATCCGCCATCACGCGCCCCGCTCGCGCGGCGCGGAGGACTACGGCCGGCTCGCCGAGGACCTGGCCGATCTCTGGCGCCTCCGACCCGCGGCCCCGGCGCCAACTCATCTCGAAACCATGGGAGCCTGACATGGCTGCAACGGTTCTGATCGTCGACGATTCCCCGACCATGCTGCTCAGCATCGAAGGCATCCTGTCGAAACTCGGTCTGCAGGTGGAAAAGGCCGCGAGCGGCGAGGATGCCGTCTCGAAGCTGAAGTCCGGCCTGAAGCCGAAGCTGCTCATCACCGACCTGAACATGGGCGCGATGAACGGCATCGAGCTCATCCGCACGGCGCGCAAGCTGCCGGGCATGCAGTTCACGCCGATCCTCATGCTCACCACCGAGTCCCAGCAGGACCTGCGCAACGAGGCGAAATCCGCCGGCGCCACCGGCTGGATCGTGAAGCCGGTCGACGGCGTCAACCTCGCCAAGCTCGTGAGGCAACTCGTTCCGGGATTGTGATCGAGCGATGCGGGGTAACGAGACGCTTTTCCTGACACCGACGGCCCTGGCGAGCCTGCTGCTGGCCGCCGGGTCGGTCGCGGCCGTCGGGACCGCCTTCGGCCAGTCCTGGCCGTCGATCCTGGCGTCCGCGTCGGTCGCCGCGCTGACGGCTTCGGTCGCCCGGTCGCTCGCGTGGCGCGCCGCGGGGCGGGCGCTCGATTGCGAAGGGATCCGGACCGAAGCGCCACCCCCGCCGATCATGCCCGAGACACCGCCGGGGCCGGCGCCGCGCGACGGCGACGCCCACCGCGAGGCCGCGCTGACGGATATCGTCGAGCATCTGCAGGTCTATGCCGCGATGCTCGACCGTGCATCGCTCGACAACGGTTCGGTCGCCACGGAGACGGAGGCGGCCGCCTTCGCGATCATCTCCCGGCTCGGCGCCATCGATCGGTCCCTGGTGGATCTGCTCGCGATCCTGCAGGGCGCCTCCACCGGCAACCAGATCGAGACGCTGGTGCAGCAGGCGGACGAGCGCATCGAGGCCAATGCGCGCGCGATCGCCGCCTTCGTGGAGCGACGGGACGGCGAGATCCGCGACGGCTTCGAGCGGCTCGGCGAGGTCGATGCCATCACCGACCGGTTGTTCGCGGCGATCCAGGGCGTGCGCGACATCGCGCGGCAGACCAATCTCCTCGCGCTCAACGCCGCGATCGAGGCCTCGCGCGCCGGCGAGTTCGGCGCCGGCTTCTCCGTTGTCGCGGGCGAGGTGAAGCGCCTCGCGGGCGTCTCCGACGAGATCGCGGCGGATGTCGGCAGCCAGCTCGCATCCCTGCGCGGCACGGTGCGCCACAATATGGAGCAGCTCGTCGGCCACCGCGGCGAGGCGGAGCACTCGGACTTGGAAGCGATCGGCGCGGAGATCGGCAAGCTCACCAAGACCATGCAGGCGATCCTGTCGTCCCAGCAGGCGATGCTGCGGCAGGTCGAGGCGAAGAACGTCGAGGTCTCCGAGGATCTGATCAGCCTGGCGTCGTCGGTCCAGTTCCAGGACGTGACGCGCCAGCGGCTCGAGCACCTCGACAAGATCTTCGAGGCGGCGCGCGCCCATCTCGGGGCGATCGAGACCGCCTTGCAGGACCGGGCGGCCCCGCGCCTGCCCGACCTCGCTCCCTTGCGCCAGTCCGTCGCCTCCGCCGGCCCGTCGCGGCCGCGCAGCGCCGTCTCGAACGACCTCGCGATCGAACTGTTCTGATCCGGGCTTCGCCGGGGCCGTAGCCGGATCGGCGCGCAGCCTCGCCAAGGTGCCGGCCTCGTCGCGTTGCATCGGCCTGGAAAAGCCGACCGCCTCCGGCGCCGGCGGCGCGGCCAGTCCGCGCAGCTCGACCATGACGGCGACCGCTCCCTCACCCTCCCCGGCGGAATTCCGGAGCAGAAGCCGGAAGGAGGGTATCGGCAGGATGTCTTCGGGCGGGAGCCGAGCGGATCCGAACCGTCCGCTGTGGCCCGGCCTTGTCGGAAATCCGGACGGGCACCGTGGCGCCGCATGCGCGGGCGCGAGCGCGCAAACATCCGTCTCGGTCGGGATCGACCAAGGTATTCGCCGCCGGGCCGATCTGCAGTTTCACAGATTACGCCAACCGCCAGGTCGGGCGTTCCAAACGGCCGTCGCGTGTATTCGCTCCCGGGCTCGATGACCTGTCGCCCGGGGACCAAGGCGAGCGTGGCGCTCTACCTTCCGGCGCGATGCCGATCTCGTGCGGTGCTGAAGGCTAACACATCGATATACACGCATCTAGCGACATCTCGAATGTTAAACTCCTTGCTGACTCATGTAATTATTAAAGCAAGCGACGAGGTGCTTGACTTTTTGTCGCGAGAGGCAGAATGGTTCGCCAACAGTGGAAGCGACTTAGTTTATGATCATTGAACAAAAACATGACAGTAACCTGTCTCTTATCTTTCAGCCCGACGGCAAGGCGCTGAACCCGTCATGTTCGAGCCGTAGTTCACTGACGGTCATTATTCCGGCATACAATGAAGAGGCGACGATCGCGGAGACGGTGGCAAGCCTTCTCCAACAGACGCGCAGGCCCGATCGCGTGCTCGTCGTCGACGACGGATCGACCGACGGCACCGCCGCCGCGGCCCGCGAGGCCGGCGCCGAAGTGTTGACGCCGCCGCGCAACACGGGGTCCAAGGCCGGCGCGCAAAGCTTCGCGCTCCAGTTCGTCGACACGGACCTCACCCTGGCCATCGACGCCGACACGATCCTCGCGCCGGACGCCATCGAGAAGCTGCTGGTCGCCATGCAGGATCCGGCGGTGGCCGCCGCGAGCGGCGTGGTTCTGCCGCGGCATGTCTCGACGCTCTGGGAGCGCGGACGCTTCGTCGAATATCTGCTCACCTTCGGCTTCTACAAGCCCGTGCAGGACTATTACGGGCGCTCGCTGATCTCCTCCGGCTGCTTTTCCGTCTACCGCACCGATGCGCTGCGGCAGATCGGCGGCTGGTCGACGCGGACACTCGCCGAGGACATGGACCTCACCTGGACCTTCTATCGCCTCGGCCGGAAGGTGAAGTTCGTCCGCGATGCCGTCTCCTATCCGATCGAGCCGCACGACTTCCGTTTCATGCGCAAGCAGCTCAAGCGCTGGTCGCATGGCTTCGTGCAGAACGTGCTCCTGCATGGCCCGGCGATGATGCGGGATCGCACGCTCAGCACCTTCGTGTTCACCGCGGTGATCGACGCACTCTCGGCGCCGCTCGTCTACTGGTTGGCGTTGCCCGCGCTCGCCGTCGCCTGGTCGCCCTGGTTCCTCGCCGGCTACGTGTTCGACCTGCCGGTGCTGGCGCTGCCCGTTCTCGTCGAGGGCGCGTCACGCGGCGCGCTCAAGCGATCGATCACCAGTCTCCCGGCCTTTCTGGTGCTCCGGCAGGTCAACACCGCCTTCATGGCGATCGCCTTCTGGAACGAGATCGTCTTGCAGCGTTCCTTCAAAGTCTACGAGAAGGGCCACTAGAGATGAGTGCAGGTCTTCCCGGGGTCGGTCTCGGGGCCATCCTCTACCTGATCCTGATCCTCGCCATGCCGTTCTGGCGGGCCCGGCTGACCGAGGGCGATGCGCGCTGGACCTGGCGGGCCATCGCGCGCCACATCCTGATCCTCGCCGGCATGGTCGGTATCGCCGCCCTCGAAGGCCGGGTCGCCGCGGCCCTCGGCGCGCCGATCGGGAGCATCCTCGTACAGGCGAGCCCGTTCGCCGCCCTGGCGCTCGCCTATGCCTTGTTCGAAGCCGCCCGCCAGGTCCTGCTGTGGCGCGGCGGACGAGGACGCCGGACCGGCTCGGCCGGCGCATCGACCGAGCCTGTCCCCGAGGCCGCGAACACCGCCGGAGGGACCCATGTGTGAAGTCTGCGACGACCGCCGGTCCAGCCTGTCGCGCCGCCGCATTCTCGTCGGCGCGGCCGCGACCATGGCTCTGTCGACCGCCTCCGCCCGCGCCCTCGCCCAGACGATCGACTTTCCCGACGTCCTCGCCGTCTATCCGCCGCCCGGCTTCGACTTTGCGGAGACCTCCGACTCGGTCGAGGAGGAGGAGATGACCATGGACGAGTTCTATCAGAACTATTTCGACGGCATGAGCGGACCGCCGAATGACCGCGCCTACGGCCTGGCGCTGGCGAACCAGATCCTCGGCATCGTGCGCAACGACCCCGCCTTCGTCCTGCGTGCCGGAGGGCTCTATCGCTTGCACGCGCAATCGACCCCGGTCGAGCGCGAGCGCGGGCTCGCCCGCTACGGCGAAGGCTATTGCCGCGCGCTGCTCACGGGCCGGCATCCGGCCGCGCCGGAACCGCCGGCCGCGGTGAAGCCGGTCGTCTACGCCAAGGATCCCCCGCCCCCGCAGGGTTTCCGGCGCATCATCCTCGGCCGTTCGGTCATCCGCGTCACCGGGCGCACCGTGATCAAGACGCAAGTCGACCGGGTGACGCGCGACTGGCTGCTCGGCTTCCGCGTGGCGGGCATGCCCGGCGGGACGGCTCCGATGGACCTGTTCCCGTCGCACGAAGGCGCCCGCCTCAACGAGATCATCGGCCATACGGGGGCCCGGGTGGAGCCGGTCTGGGGCTACAAGGCGGTGAGGTCGGGCGACGACTGGTACGCGCCCGACGCGGAGGGCCGCCCGCGCTTCATGATCTCGCCCGACAAGGTGAGGGAATATCCCTCGACGATCGTGGTCGACGACCGCACCGTGGTGGTCAACGATTCCCACGGGGTGAGCGCCGTGGCCTGGGCCGCGCTCGATGCAGGGCTGGTGCTCGCCTGCGGCGACCACAGGGGCAAGATGGATGCGGCCTACTACCTCGCGGAAGCGGGTGTGAACGTCTACACGCCGACCGATCGGCTCATGGGCCTCCTGATCGGGGCGCGCACGCGCGGCACGATCGTCGGGTCCGCCCCGGTCACGAAGACGGCCGAGGGCGCGGAGATCGGCAACCGGCCGATCGCCGTCGCGGTGGACGAGCCGATCGTCGTCTCCGACGCGGTCCCGCAATATCCCTTGCAATATTATGATACGCCGCTCCGTTACTTCCGCGCGCTCGGCGACTACCTCAACGTGCCTCTGCGGCTGCAGAGCGTCATGGTCACGGAATACGGCGATGCCACCGAGGTCGTCGCCACGGCCACCCGCACCGGCGCGGCGGTGCTCGGCATGCGCGTGAAGAGCCCGCGCGAACACGACGCGGTGGCGCGCTGGCTCGCCGCCGATCCGGGCCACCGGGCGATCCTCTTCCACACCGCAGCCTATGCGGACGGCTACAAGCTCTTCGCGGAATTTCCCGCCCAGACCGGCTTCGGCGATATTCGCCCGGAGGTGGAGGGGTGAGTCGAAGGCCATGAGCCGCGTCGTCGTCGTCCTGCTGGCGGTCTGGCTCGCCGGGTCCGCCTCGGCGCTGGCGGGCGGCCAGGCCCCCGCCGCCGGCGGCGTTGCGAAAGCCTCCGGCGCATCGACGCCGGCCGCGTCCGGCGGAGCGAGCGACGCGGACGACGACGAGGAGGATGACGACCAAACGCATCCGGGCGGCGCGACGAAGTCCGCCGGCGACCAGCCCGTGTTCGGGGCCACCCAGAATGCGTCGACGACGGAGAAGGGCAGCTGGTCCGGCGAGCTCAACGGGCAGGACCGCTTCGGAAAGCGCAGCGGGTCCTATGCCGCCACCTCCGGCGAACTCACCGCCACGCGCGGCCTCACCGACCAGCTGCAGGTCGCCTTTTCGCTCTTCTCGGCGAGCTACGACATCCAGAACGCGCCGTTCACGCCGAACCGGAACGAAGCGGGCTTCGACGGCCTGGGCCTCGCCGCCAAGTGGGCGCTCGCCAAGCGGGGCGTCAACGGCCCGCTCGGCTTCGCGCTCGAGGCCGAGCTCGGCTGGCACCGGACCGACGACACCAGCGGCGCCCCCGGGCGATTTCTGGAGGTCGGGCTGACCGCCATCGCCGAACTGGAGTTGCAACCCGGCCGGCTCTATCTCGGCACCAATCTCGGCTTCAGCGCGACGAACGGCGTCGACGCGTCCGGCGGATCCGACAAGAGCGCCAATCTCAACGGCTCGGTCGCAATGGGGCTGAAGCTCACCGACGCGATCAAGCTCGCAGCCGAGGCCCAGATCGTCTCGAGCTTCGGCGGCATCTTCGCCTACAACAAGGGAACCGCCGTCTTCGTGGGGCCCACGCTCTCCCTCGATCTCGGCTCGGACACCTATCTGTCGGTCACCTATCACCGGCAGGCCTGGGGCACGGGCCACGGCGGCCTCGACCTCCGGGATTTCGAGCGCCAACGCATCATGCTGTCCCTCAGCCACGATTTTTGAAGGCGCGGGCCGGCTCGGTGCTGACCCATTCGGTGTCGGCCTGCTCGACGGTGGTCGGCGTATCCGCGCGTGTCATCCGCCAGAGCAATGCGGCGGCGCCGGCGCTGACCATGGACCAGTCGATACCCGAGCGCGCCTACGACGGCTCCAGCTGGTCGATCTGACGGGCCGCGTCTTTTCACACGATGCGGGTCGCGAGATTCGGGTCGCGGAAGGACCGATCAGAACGGCCAGACCATGGGCACGAGAAACACCGCCACGAGAAAATAGAGTGCCATCAGCGGCAAGCCCAGTCGCCAGTAGTCGCCGAAGCGGTAACCGCCGGGTCCCATCACCATCAGGTTGGTCGAGGTGGCTATCGGCGTCAGAAATGATGCCGCGCCCGCGACGCATAGGCTCATCATCACCGGGTGCGGCGAGAGTCCCATGCCCTTCGCCGCCGCCAGCGCCACCGGGATCACGATCAGCGTCGTGGCCGTGTTGCTCATGATTTGGCCGAGCGCCGCCGTCAGCACGAAGAGCCCGGCGAGGAGCGCGGTCGGGCCGGCCGGCCCGACGACCCGGACGAGCAGTTCGGCCATCAGCTTCGCCGCGCCGGTGGATTCGATCGCGACCGACAGCGGCATCATGGCCGCGACGAGAATGACGGTGGTCCAGTTGATCGCCCGGTAGCAGGCTTCCGGCGTCATGACCCCGGAAACGACCAGGACACCGACGGCGCCAAGGCCGATGACCGCGGGCGGCAGAACCCCGGTCGAGAGCAACACGATCATCCCGGCGACCACCGCGAGGGCCACGGCGGCTCCCTGCCCGAGGGGAACGGCATGCCGGCGGACGAGATCCGGCGAGTTCACGACCAGCATGTCGGGGGTGCCGAGCCGCTGGTCCAGCGCCTCCCAGGTCCCCTGCAGCAGCAACGTGTCGCCGGCTGCCAGCTCGATCTCGCCCTCCTCGACATCGACGCCGTTGCGCTGGATCGCGAGGATCGCGAGGTCGCCCTCCTCGGTGATCATGCCCGGAAAGACGCGCCAGCCGGCCAGGGCGGAGCGCGGCGGTATCATCACTTCGGCGAGGCCCGACGTGCGGCTGAGCAGGGTGTCGGCGCCCTTGGCCGCGTCGATCTCACGGAACGCCAAACCGTTGTCCGACGCGAACGCCGAGACGGTCGCCGGATCCCCTTTCACCAGGAGCAGGTCTCCCGCGGCCAGGGCGGCGTGCACGGGACCACCGGAGCGCCCGTCGACGGCGGACAGGATCGTCATGCCGTCGGGCCAAAGACGGGAGGCTTCGGCCACCGAGACGCCCTTCAGCGGCGAGGAGTCACGCAGCCGCAGCTTGTAGCTGTCGACGCCCAGCCCGAACTGCTCGACCAGGACCCTGGCATGGCGGCTCAGATCGGATGGCAGATTGCGGCTCCTGCGCTCCGGCAGCAGCGCTTGGCCCAGCGCGAGGACGACGACGATCGTCCCGGCGAGCAAGGGAACGCCCACGAAGGCGAATTCGAAATAGCCGAAGGCGGCGAAACCGGCGTCGGACAAGGCGTCGGACACGAGAATGTTCTTCGGTGCGCCGGCGAGGACGAGATTGGATCCTGCATGGGCGGCGAAGGCGAGCGGCAGAAGCACGCGCGAGGGGGCGATGCCGAGCCTGACCGCGGCGACACTGGCGATCGGGAGCAGCGCGGCGACCGCGCCATTGGCGCTGATGAGCGCGGTGAGGACGCCCGCGAGAAGCATGAGCGTGAGGTTCAGCCCGACCAGGCCGCCGCGGCTCGGATCACTCACGAGCCTGTGGCCGACCCAGGCGGTCACGCCCGTGGCCTCGAGGGCGGTGCTCACCACGAAGAGCGACGCGATGAACATGACGGCCGGGTCGCCGAAGCCACCCAACGCATCCTCGAGGGTCACGATGCCCGTGGCCCACAGAGCGAGCGACGTCCCGAGAGCCACCACCTGGATGGGAAGCCTGTTCCAAACGAACAGGGCCATGGCGACGAGGACGATGAGGCCCGTCGTCTCAATCGGGCTCATGAACATCTCCTGATCCGTCGAAGTTCGGCCGTCGCGCGGGTCGGACGGCAACGCTTGTGCTATGGTCTCGGCGGACGGCATTCAGGGCCGCCCCTCCGCGGGCGACGCCGATCCGGAGCCGAACCTCATGACTGAGCCGCATCCGGCGCCTCGCCTGGTCGACCCGCGCAAGGGCGACATCGAGGACGACGCCTCGAGCCCCGAGAAGCGCTCGATGCTCGTCATCGCGGGAAGTCTCCTCGCCGAGATCAGCCTGCCGAAGCTGGTGTTCTCCTGGCTCATGATGATCGGCCTGCCCGGCCTTCTGCTCGGCTCGATGCCGCTTCTTTCCTCCGCGTGGCTGTCGTCCGTCTCGGCTTCGGTGCGGTCCGCGCTCGAATGGTTTCCGCTCGTGATCGCCGCCGCGCTTCTGTGGGTCGGCTGGCTGATCGGGCGTCCGGCCCTGCGCCTCGCGGAGGAAAGCTTCTGGTCGCTCAATGCCATCGCCGTGCAGCCCGGCTACGCGCTCGCGCGGGAAGGCCTGCGGCATCTCGCCGAGCGCCTCCTCGGAGGGCGGCTCACCCCCGATCGGAGGCCTCGCCTCAACGCCCTGACGGCCGCCGCCGGAGGCGCCGTCGCCTGCCTGTTCGGGTTGCTCGTCTGCGCCACGGCCTGGCCCTACACGCGCTGGAGCGCCACGCCCGCGGATCTCGCCGCGCCGCTCGCGCTTCTCGGTCCTGCCATCGCGAATGCCGTCGTCATCGTGAGCGCCATGATGGCCGGCGCGTCGCTGGTCTGGGGCGCCGCGGATGCGACCATGGACCAGCCGCGCGACCTCGAGGGGTTCGACACGCTCAGGCCGGAGAACCCGGTCTGGCGCGTGGTGCATCTGTCCGACATCCACGTCGTCGGCGAACGCCATGGCCTGCGCATCGAGAGCGGGCGGGCGGGCCCATCGGGAAACCATCGGCTCGAGCGGGTGCTCGGCCGGCTCGCCGACATCCACGCCCGCGAGCCACTCGATCTGGTGCTCGTGACCGGCGACATGACCGATGCCGGGCGCAACGCGGAGTGGGTGGAATTCGAACTGGCCTTTGCCCGGCATCCGGCCCTGAAGGCGATCACCCTCCTCCTGCCCGGCAACCACGACGTCAACATCGTGGACAAGGCCAATCCGGCCCGCCTCGACCTGCCGACGAGTCCGTTGAAGCGGCTGCGGCAGATGCGATCGCTCGCCGCCATCGCCGCCTTTCAGGGCTCCCGCGTGCGCGTCCTGTCGCCCGACGGGAAAGGCCTCGGAGAGCCGCTCGACGCCCGCCTCGCGCGCGAGGCGGGCCGCGTCCGCGACTTCGTCGACACCGGGCGGATCAGCCTCATTCCGTCGCTCGGACGGCTTTGGCACGCGTCCTTTCCCATGGTGCTGCCGCCGGATTCCGACGACGGCCTCGGCGCCATTCTGCTCAATTCCAACGCCGAGACGCATTTCTCCTTCACCAACGCTCTCGGCCTCCTGTCGGCCGAACAAGTGACGGGGCTGAAGGCCGTGCTGGCCTCCTATCCCCGCGCGCGCTTCGTCGTGGCCCTGCATCACCACCTCATCGAATATCCGAAGCCGGCGAAGGCGTTCTCGGAGCGGATCGGCACCGCTCTGATCAACGGCAGCTGGGTGGTTCGCATGTTGAAGCCGTTCGGCGCTCGGATCGTGGTGCTGCACGGGCACCGCCACATCGACTGGGCCGGCTCCTGCGGTCCCGTCCGCATTCTGTCGGCGCCCTCGCCGGTGATGGGAGGGACGGACGATAGGCCGACCCATTTCTACATCCATCGGGTCCAGCCCGGTCCGGAAGGCCGCGTCATGCTGCTTCCTCCGGAGATGGTGGAGATCGAGGGTGATCCGATCCCGGCTTGACCGCCGCCGCCGGCTGCGGGGCGGACAAGAGGTCGGAGATCCAGCGGGACGCGGGATGCTCCGCGCAGAAGGTCAAAAGGCCGATCGTGATCGGAACGCCGATGACCGCGCCGAGCAAGCCCCAGAGATAGGTCCAGAAGAACACCGCGAAGAGCACGACCGACGGCGAGATCGAGAGCGCGCTGCCGGAGACCCGGGGCTCCACATAGCTGCCGATCACGGACTGGATGATGTTGAGTGAGACGAACACGAGCAGCGCCGCCTGCCACGAGTCGAACTGAACCAGGGCCAGCGCGGTTGGAAATGTCGTGGCGATGAGCGGGCCGATGAAGGGGACGTAGTTGAGCGTGAAGGCGATCACGCCCCATTCGGCGGCGAGTTCGAGGCCGACGAGGCGGGCGACCGCGAAGACGAGGACGCCGGTCAGCAGGCTCATCTGCGTGCGCACCAGCATGTAGCGGCGGAGCTTGGCGCCGGTCGCAATCGTGCCGTCGACCAGGAGCCGGCGCAGGTCGGCGTCCGCCAGGGCGGCGGCGCGGCGCCCGAAGTCGCCGACTTCGAGGAGGCCGAGAAGGACATAGACGAGCACGACGAGCCAGAAGCTCATCGCGCTGTTGACCCGGTTCGTGAGGGTCTGGACCGCGCCGATCAGCCACCGCGAATTGAAGTGCTCCGACCAGATCCCGCCGACCGCCACGCCGTGGCTCTCCAGCCAGACGGTGGCCTGGTCGTAGAGGGCCTGGAACCGCGCGGATTCCGACACGGCCCAACGGGCGACCCGGCCGAACGCCCAGGCCATGAGATAGCCGAACACGACGAACAGCAGCATCATGACGAGGAGTGAGACGAGTAGGGCGAGCGCGCGCGGCAGTCCGTTCTCGAGCCGCCTCTGGAGCGGCCACAGGAGCGCGATGACGAACAGCGCGAAGGCCAGAGGCGCGAACACGGCGCTGGCCGCCGACAGCGCGGCGACGACCGCGATCGTGGCCATGACCACCAGCGCCGAGGATTGAACCCGAGACCCCGCCATCATCCACCATTCCCCGTGATCGATACGTCCGCGCATACCGGGATCCGAACGCCCAACCTCCCGCCCCGGCGCAGGCTAGTTCGACTTCACCAATCCGGAGAACCCGGCGACGGCGAGCAGGCTGAGCGCCCAGCCGAGGACCGACTCGAGATAGAAGAAGCCCATCGTCAGCCCGCCCCCCGGTCCCGCCGGGTCGGGCCTCCAGTAGTTTCTCTGACCGATTTCGAGCACCGGAAAGAGCGTGTCCAGCGAATACATCCAGGCATTGAATTCAGGGTAGCTGAGCGCCTCGAACTGTGACCGGAAGCAGGCGAGCTGCGTCTGGTCCGGCCGCGCCCTCCCCTGCACGACCTGCCCGGAGCCTTCGAGCGTGACGGACTCACTCTGCGGAAGCCGACAGGCGGTCCATTCGAGGGACCGCAGCACCACCGGACTGTTGGGCTTCATCGCGCCGAGATGGTCGGCCCGCGAGAATATCCCGATCCCGAGGAGCCAGATCAGGGACAGCCACACGAAGGCGAGCAGCGGTTGGCGCCCATAGCGGATCGTGACCCCGAGGAACCAGTCCTTCGCGGCCAGGAAGCCGCGGACCAGGGGAAAGCGCGCCCGCGCCCGCCGGGCGGCCCGCTGCAGGCGCTCCTTTTCGATCAGCACGCGCCGGGCGTCCTCGCCATGCCCCATGTCCCGGAACACGGCCGCCAACTGCTCGTAGGGCTGCGGCCAGAAATCCTCGCCCCAGCGAGCGGGCTGCTGCCGGGCGAGCCAGTCGAGCCGCGCCCGCGCATCGGCGGGGCCGTCGATGAAACCGGCGTAGATGCAGCGGTTCAGCAAGAGATCGCCGGGCGCCGGCCAGGCCGACGGCTCGTCGTGCAAGGTCCCGATCTGGGTCGCGGTCAGATCGAGCGTCCCCTCGACGGTCGCGCCGTCGCGCAGCAGAAAGCCGCCCTTGATGACGGCGCGTGCGAGGACGATCGCCTGCGCGCCGGGGTTCTCGAACGTGGTGCCGGTGCCGTCGAGGTCGCCCTCGATGTGCGCCCCGATGAGGTTCACCGTCCCGACGATGCGCGCGCGGCGAAAGATCACGTTGCTGCCGGTCTCCAGGGACGCCGCGTCGAGCGCGACGCCCCCCGGCCGGTCGAGGACCATGCCCTGCGCCTCGAGGCCGGCGACGAGCCGCGCGCCTTCCAGGTCGAGCCCGCCGCGCAACGAGGCCCCCCTGAGGCCGACACCTTGAGCGGCGAGACCCGGCGCCCGCGCGACGAGCCCCTCCTCCGCGTCCAGCGAAGCGCCGTCGGCCTCGATCCACCCGGCGATCCGGGCCCCGGCGAGTTCGATCGGACCCCGCACGGTCGCCCCCCTGAGCGTGACGTCCCCGCGCGCGTCGAGCCGATCCGCCCGCAAGCCCGGCAGCCATGAGCCGTCCAGGAACAGGCTGTCGATGATCGCCGATCGCAGCACCGGGACGGCCTCGAGATGGCAATCCTTGAGGCCGATGTCCCGCGGCACCCGGCAGCCCTCCAGGTCGAGAGACCCGGAGATCCAGCCGCCGCTGACCCGGACGCCCTTTTCGTGCGGACGGATCTCGCCGCCGCCGCCGAGCATGAGGAAGCGCAGGAATTCCGCCCGCACGATCCGTTCGGGATCCGCCGTGGCCGGGCGGGTCCCGTCTCCGAGGCGATCGAAGTCTCCCGTCGGCAGCTCCGCGAGGATCCTGCGTTCGGCCGGCAGCAGCGGCTCGAAGCGGGAGAGATCGCCGCGGCCCATGCGCAAGGGTCAGGAGGTCGCGGGCGGCGCCGCGGCCGGGGCCGGGGCCGGGGCATTCAGGGCATCACGCAGCCGCGCCTCGCTCGTCTCGTCGAACGAGGTCTTGACGACCACGCCGCCGACGCCCCGCAGGTCCTGCAGCACCTTGTCCGCGGTGATCTTCTTGATCAGGAGGAAGAGGCCGGCCGTCCCCGGCTGCAGGGCGGAGGCCGCGTCCTTCATGAAGGCGTCCTGGATGCCGAAGTCGGTGAGCTTGCCGCTCAGCGCTCCCGAGGCCGCGCCGATGGCCGTGCCGAGCAGCGGGTTCAGGAAAATCATCCCGATGAGCGTGCCCCACATGGCACCGGACACGGCGCCCGCGGCGGTGGTGTTGATCAGCTGGTTGAGTTTGATGTGCCCGTTCGGGTCCCTCACCACGACGACCGCATCGCCGAGCTCGATGAGATAATCCTTCTGCAGCGCGAGAACGCGTTGCCGCACTTCTTCCGCCTTCGCTTCGGTCGGAAATGCGATGAAGACAAGGTCTGCCATGCCGAACTCCCTGGTCCTGTGACGTTTGGGCGTTTATCGCCGGATCCCGCGCCCGAGCCGCCCCGGCCTTTCGGGACAGCGCGAGGCCGCGGGTCGCGGCGGCTGCTACTCCGCCATGATCTTGTCCGGCACCGCCTCGAAGGCCTTCGCCTGGTAGATGGCCTGGCCCTTGCCGTGCGTGCCCGGCATCACCTCGAAGCGCGGGTCGAAATCCACCATCGCGGCGGCGAGCTTGGCGAGGACGCCGATGTCGCCCTGGGCCTTGGCGGTTCCATCGGCGAGCTGGCTCTCCAGGGTCTTCGCACCCATCATGGTCTGCTCGAGGTCCGACCGGTTGATCGTCAGCGTCAGGTCCGCCTTCGCGGCCTGGAACCCGGAGATGTTGGTCAGCGTGGCGTTCTCGAGCTCGATGATGAACTTCTCGCCGTTGTCGGGCGTCACGAGATTGATCGTGAAGCGAAGTCCCTCCACCTTCCGGCTGTCCATCCGGATCGCCAGGAAGTTCAGGAACAGCTCCGTGGTCATCGCCCGGATCACGTCCGGGCTGCTGCTGCTCGCCGTCTCGCCCTGGGGGATGCCCGTGCGCAGTTCGTAGGCGCCCGACAGGAAGCTGTTGCGCAGTCCGGGATTTTCCTGCTGGTAGCCGAGCTGCTCGAAGATGTCGGCGAGCAGATCCTTGGCGTCCTGATTGTTCGGCTCCGCCTGGACGAGCTTGTTCACGATCTCCTGGGCCAGCATGTACTTGCCTTCGTCGTGCAGCTGGCGCCCGCGCTTCATGATCGGCGCCGCGCCACCCATCATCTCCACATAGAGCGGAGCCGAGGCTTCCGGCGAGAGCGGGATCAGTGTTGCGGGATTGCAGTCCCAGAAGCCGAGAAATCGTTGCACGACGCCCCGGCTGTTGTGCTCCGGCGAGCCGTGATAGCCGCGGCACTCCCACTTCGCCTGCAGGCTCGGCGGCAAGCGGTAGACGTTGTGGATCTGGTTGATGGTCACGCCCTGGTTCGCCAGGTGCAGCACCTGGTTGTTCATGTGGGCATAGAGATCGCGCTGCGCCCGCATGACCTCCTGGATCCTGACATTGCCCCAGCGCGGCCAGTGATGGGAGGCGAACATGACTTCCGCCTCGACACCGAAACGATGCAGCGCCTCGGAGATGTATTTCGACCAGTTCAGCGGATCGCGGACGGGCGCGCCCCGAAGCGTGTAGATGTTATGGAGCGACGCGATGATGTTCTCCGCCATCCACAGCGCTTTCATGTCCGGGATGTAGGTGTTCATCTCCCGGGGCGCCTCGGTGTTCGGCGTGTTCTGGAAGATCATGCGAACGCCGTCGACCTCGAACTCCTCGATGGGCTTCTCGACGAAGCGGGTCGGCGGGATGAGCCCGGTCGCGCCGGCGGAGACGCGCGCGCCGAGCCCCTGGCTGACGAAGCCATGCGGGGCGACGGGGAGCAGGATCCCGTACTGATAGAACAGCCGACGGTTCATCGCGTTGCCGGCATAGACATTCTCCGCGACGGTGTGGGCCATGAAGTCGACGGGCGCGATCACCTGCACTTTCCCGCTGCGGACGTCCTCTTCGCGGAGGATGCCGCGCACGCCGCCCCAGTGGTCGCCGTGGGTGTGCGAATAGATCACCGCCGAGACCGGCAGTCCCTGGCCGACATGGGTCTGGAACAGTTTCCAGGCGGCACGGGCGGTTTCCGTGCTGACGAGCGGATCGAACACGATCCAACCCGTCTTGCCCCGCACCATCGTGAGGTCGGAAAGATCGAATCCGCGCACCTGGTAGATGCCGGGAATGACTTCATAGAGGCCGTAGTTGTTGTTGAGCTTGGCGATGCGCAGGAGCGACGGGTGGATGCTGTCGAAGTCGTCCTTCTTGTCCAGGAACTGGAACTGCTCCATGTCCCAGGCCACATGCCCGGCATCCGCCCGGATCGTCATCTCGGGCATGTTCGCGATGAGGCCCCGCTTCTGCTCCTCGAAGTCGCGGCGATCCGCGAAGGGCAGACCGTCGCGCGATTGCTTCAGCACCTCCAGCGTGTGGGGCGACGGCGCTTTACCTTTCGGATGGAAGTGGCCCTTGAGGGGCTCCGGCGGCTGCGACTGGGCCCGACCCTCGTTCAAGGTGATGGACGTCCCGACGGCAAAAGCGGCTCCCAGCGCAGGAATGGCCTGCACGAATTCGCGGCGTGTCGACATGATCAACTCTCCATTCTGCAGCGACTGAGAAGCACCGCCTGCTCGGATCGGCTTCAGTCCGGAACCACCCCTGAAGGCGGCTCCGCCGCGGCGAGGCGCTTTGAAGCGACGAAGCGACCGCCACCGAAGTCCACGACGACCGGCACCCCGCGACCTGAGGGTCCGAGGACTCTTGCGCCGGCTCGTGTTGCGGCAGACACCGTAGCAAACGCCTTACCGCCGGTGATTGGCCTCGGATCCACGCACTTGGCACGACGTCCCGAACTGCCGCGCAAACGCCGACCGCATAGCCGGCTCGTCAAACCCGCGCATAGATGTGAGGTATGAGGTCGCCTTGACCTTGGGAGACCTTGCGCTGAGGTCCGGCGCCGATGTCGTGCGCTCCGTTCTTCAGGGAAGATCGGACTTCGCGGGGCGAAACGCCGTGATAGGCCCGGAATGCGCGCGAAAACTCCGGCGGATCATGAAAGCCGTGTTCTTCCGCGATGACTGCGATCGACTGCCCGGCCAAGGCAGGATCGCTCAGAGCCGTGCGCGCCAGGGAAAGCCGCATGTTCCGGATGTAACGTGCAACGCCGCCCTCCTTTTCAAAAAGACGGTAGAGCGCCGAGCGGGACATGCCGGCCTGCACGGCAAGGGTTGCTGGACTGAGACGCGCCGAGCCGATATTTTTCATGATGGCCCGTTGAACCCGATACTTCGCCAGATTTTCGCTCTGCAGGGGAACAACGTCGGAGGATCCGCGGCAACTGGCGCTCAACAGGCAGGCCGACACGGCTGCTTGCAAGACGGCGGTGATCCCAGGGACCTCCTGAGGCTCGGCCGCGGCGACCCGGGCCGGAAGGTTGAGCATGACGTCGGCGAGCAACGCGGCGCCGGCGCCCTGAAGTATTCCGTGCGGCAACGTCGCCAAACCCATTGAGAGCCTGAGGTCGAAATCGCGCGGTATCGTGACACTGACCCACTCCACATCTTCCCAATCGACCGACCAAGTCTCATCGATGGAGAAGAAGACAAGATCGCCCGGCTTGGTGACGGCTTCGAATGCCGCATGGTGCAGGCGCCCACAGCCTCGGCGGATCACACGCAACACCCAATGGTCGAGACTGTCTCGACGCAAACGCTTCGAGTCCCTTTGAAAGCGAGCGCCCTTTATATTGGTCTGGCTGAGGACCAGGCCACCGCCCAAAAGCCAGTTCTCGCTGCGAACACTCGGCAGCACATTCTTTTCGTCAAGCGGCAAAGTAATTTCGTTGAGCGAGCCGAAGGCGGCATTCCAAGCATCGAGCCGCCGGCGCGCCTCCAACTCGTCGACCGTGAAAATGATGGACTTGATCGTATCCCGATCACACGGCTCGGTTGAGGTCATCATACACGCGTCCCCCTGAAGCACCGCCCGATTAAAATATCACGTGATTTGCATAAGAAAAAAGTCAGTTGGAGCGCCTACGCGTTTTGTCTTCGCAGTTTGGGACGCTCGGCCAACTTCAGCGACGTCCCACGCTTCCCAGCGTCCGTCCTTGCTGGCTATTTCTACGGAGGCGAATGAGCTGGTCCCGTCGGCTCCCCACGGCTCAGGCCGCGGGTGGCACGAAGAGTCTCAGGAGAGCGCTCGAAGTGAGCCCCATCGCGATCATCGGGTTGATCATTGCGGCCGCGGTCGTCCTGTTCGTCTGGAACAGGATCCCGGTGGTCCTGGTGGCCATGGGCGTCGCGGTGGCGCTGTGGGCAACGGGCATTCTTCCACTGACCGCCGCGATGGCGGGCCTCGGTGATCCGGCCGTCGTCTTCATCGCGGCCCTGTTCATCGTCAGCGCCGGCCTCGAGGCGACCGGGGTCACCGCCTGGGCCGGTCAGCAATTGATCGCGAAGGCGGGGGAGGACAGTCGCGCGCGCCTCCTCACGCTGACAGGCCTCCTCGTCGCCTTTCTCACGGCCCTCATCAGTGTCAACGGAGCCGTCGCGGCGCTGCTGCCCGTGGTTGTGATCATCGCCGTGCGCCTGCGCCGCCCGACGTCGCAGCTGCTCATGCCGCTCGTCTTCTCGGCCCATGCCGGCTCGCTGCTCGCCCTGACGGGTACGCCGGTGAACGTGCTCGTCAGCAACGCCTCCGCCGGCGCGGGGCTCGGCCGGTTCGGGTTCTTCGAATTCACCCTCGTCGGCGTCCCGCTGCTCGCGGGAACTCTCGCCATCATCGTCCTGTTCGGCGAGAAGCTGCTGCCGAGCCGGAACGGGCCTTCCATGCCGGCGGACTTCAGCCGGCATGCGCACACGCTCGTGGAGCAGTACGGACTGGCCGCGGACCTGTTCCAGATGCGCGTGCGCGAGACATCCCCTCTGGTCGGCGCCGCGCCGGGAGCGATCGACCTCGCCGGCTATGACGGGATCCAGATCATCGGCGCGCAGACCGAGCACGCGTCCCCGCTGCAGAAAGCCGAGCTCGGCAAGGGCGACATCCTGCTGGTCCGCGGCGACGCCGAGGTGGCCGGGAGCTTCGCCGCCGCGATGCACCTGGCCTTTCGCGAGGATGAGAAGGCCGGCGCGGCGGACACGCTGTTCAACCGCAATTCCGGCCTCGCCGAGGTCATGATTCCGCCGCGGTCCGGCATGATCGGCCAAACCGTGTTCGAAGGGATGGTCACGGAGAGCGGCGACCTGATGATCGTGGCGGTCCGCAGGCAGGATCAGGTGCGGCGCGAGCCCACGATGCTGCAGGCCGGCGACACGCTGCTCCTGCAGGGAACCTGGAAGGCGCTCGATGTCCATCTGGGCGACCCCGACGTCCTGGTGGTGAATTCGCCGGATGTCGTGCGGCGGCAGGCGGTGCCGCTCGGAGCGGGCGCGAAGCAGGCCATCGCGATCCTGCTTTGCATGGTGTTCTTGCTCGCGACCGGGCTGCTGCCGCCGGCCATCGCCGGCCTGCTCGCCGCCGCGGCGCTGATCCTGACGGGCGTCATGAGCGTCGAGCAGTCCTACCGGGCCATCGACTGGAACACCGTCATCCTCGTCGGCGCGATGATGCCCCTGTCCACGGCCATGCAGGAGACCGGAGCCGCGCGCCTGATGGCGGAAACGCTGGTGTCACTCGTCGGAGATGGCGGTCCGATCGCCCTCCTCGCCGGCCTTTTCGTGCTGACCGCCGTCATGGGCCAGCTCATCAGCAACACCGCGACCGCCCTGATCGTCATTCCGATCGGAGTGGCCGCGGCGCAGAGCGTCGGGTTTTCCCCCAAGCCGGTCCTGATGAGCATCGCCATCGCCGCGGCCGGAGCCTTCCTCACGCCGATCGCCACGCCGACCAATCTGATGGTGATGGGGCCGGGAGGCTACAAGTTCAGCGATTACTGGAAGCTCGGTTTGCCACTTCTGGCCTGGTTCTTCGTGGTGTCGGTGTTCCTAGTCCCGCTCATCTGGCGGTTCTGAACGAGATCGTTCCGCGGGCGGTTCGCTCGCGGCGCAAAAACCGATGGCTCCGATCGGGGCCGGCATCGATACGCGACCGGCGGTGGGGGCGCCGGATATTGGGACGCAGCCCGCAGCCGTTGGGATCCACGGCCAATCACGAGCAATACCCGCACTGGTACCAGTTTCCGACCACTGCTCGGCCGGCAGCCCCCCGGCGTCCGGCGAGCGAGGGTCGGCGCGAAAAACGCAGAACGGCCGCGCGCGATCCGCGGCATTGGCTGACGCATTGGGAGGCGACAATGTCCAATCTAGGTGCCGTCCTCACCTATGTCGACGATCACGTCGACGACGCCTTGAAGCGGCTGCTGGACGTGCTGCGCATCAAGTCCATATCGACCGATCCGGCCTTCGCGGCGGATTGCGCCGCCTGCGCGGATTGGCACGTGGAGGACCTTCGGAGCATCGGCTTCGAGGCCTCGTCGAGGAAGACGCCGGGCCATCCGATCGTGGTCGGCCACGACCGGAACGCCGCGGGATTCTCCGTGCTGTTCTACGGCCATTACGACGTGCAGCCGGTGGACCCGCTGGAACTCTGGTCGCACGACCCGTTCGAACCCTTCATCGAGACCCGGCCCGACGGGACGAAGGCCATCCGGGCCCGTGGCGCCTCCGACGACAAAGGTCAGATCATGACCTTCGTCGAGGCCTGCCGCGCCTTCAAGGCCGTGACGGGACGGTTGCCCATCCCCGTGTCGCTCCTGCTCGAGGGGGAGGAAGAATCCGGCGGGGCGAGCCTCCCCGGGTTTCTCAAGGCCAACGCGGACGAACTGAAGGCCGATGTCGGATTGATCTGCGACACGAGCATGTGGGATCCGCGGACGCCCGCGATCACCACGATGCTGCGCGGCCTGTGCGGCGAGGAGATTTTTATCACCGGCGCCGACCGCGACCTGCATTCCGGCTTCTACGGTTCGGCGGCGGCAAACCCCAACCACGTGCTCGCCCGCATCCTCGCCGATCTCCGCGACGCCGACGGCCGGATCACCCTGCCCGGCTTCTACGACGGGGTCCCGGAGTTGCCCGACGTGCTGCGCAAGCAATGGGCGGCCCTCAACTTCGATGCCTCGAAGTTCCTGGGCGCCGTCGGGCTCTCCATTCCCGCCGGCGAAAAGGGGCGCGACGCCCTGGAGATGATCTGGTCTCGCCCCACCTGCGAGGTCAACGGCATGGGCGGCGGCTACCAGGGCGAGGGCTTCAAGACGGTTATCCCGTCCGTGGCGTCCGCCAAAGTTTCGTTCCGCCTGGTGTTCGACCAGGACCCGCATGCGGTGCGCAAGTCGTTCCGCGAGTTCGTGAAGGCGCGGGTTCCCGCCGACTGTCGTGTTGAGTTCGCCGAGCACGGGTCCGGCAAGGCGATCCGCTTCGACATCGGCGCTCCGGCCTTCGAGAAGACCCGCCGCGCGCTCACCGACGAATGGGGCGTCGAGGGTGCCTATGTGGGCGGCGGCGGCTCGATCCCGGTCACCCATCAGCTGAAATCGGCGCTCGGCATGGATGTGATCCTCGCCGGCTTCGCGCTGGAGGATGACCGCATCCACAGCCCCAACGAGAAATACGACCTGAACAGCTTCCACAAAGGCATCCGCTCGTGGGTACGGGTGCTCGATGCGCTGTCCCATTGACTGAGGAGGGAGCGCATCGGTGAGCGTTCAGCCAGGTGCAAGTGTGACGGGTGACAAGACGGCCTCGCGGGCGAGGGCGCTGCGCTTCCTCGTGATCGGCGGGGCGCTCCTGCTCTTCGGCGTGACCGCCGTGCTGCTGCCCGATGCCTCGACCGCGCTGACCGGAACCGTCCTCGGGGCCGTCATCACGGCCGGCGGCGTCGTCGTTGTCCTCCAGACGCTGCGCGACAGGCAATGGAATGGCTTCACCTGGCAATTGCTGTTCGGCGCGGCCGAGATCGTCGGCGGCATCTTGATCATGACGAACCCCCTGAAAGGCGCCGCGGCCATCTCGTTGCTCGTCGTCATCGTGATGCTGGCGCAGTCGTTCACCCAGGCGGGCCTCGCCCTCAAGATCCGGCCGGCGCAAGGCTGGTGGTGGCTCCTGGTCGCGAGCGCCGTGACGGCGCTGATCGCCATCAAGCTCGTCCTGCGCTTTCCCTACCAGTCGGTCGATACCCCGGGCGAGACGGCGGGCGTCGCCATGGCCTTCGCCGGGTTCGCGTTCCTGATGATCGGCGGCAGCTGGCTTCGCCTCAAGGCGGAGACCTCGTCGTGAAGTGGATCGCGAGGTTGCTCATCACGTCGGCCGTCCCGGTCCTCGCCCTCGGCTGTCGGCCGGCGGAGGAAGCCGACATTGTCGTGCCGCCGCGCCCGGTCCGGACGGTGACCGTCGGGGCCGCGACGCCGGCGAGTTCCCTCGTGTTTTCCGGCCTGGTCGAGGCCAGGGACGCCGCCGATCTGAGCTTCCGGATCGCGGGCCGGCTGATCGAACGGCCCGTCGGCGTGGGAACGGCCCTCCAGGAGGGCCAGGTCGTGGCGCGCCTCGGCTCTGAGGTGGAAGTCACGGACCTACGCTCGGCCCAGGCCGCGGAAGTGGCCGCCGAGAGCGCGTCCCGCAAGGCGGCAGGCCGGTTCGACCGTCAGTCCCAGCTCTATCGGCGCGGTACGGCCTCCCGGGCGGAGTTCGAAAGCGCCCAGCAGGCGGCCAAGGCGGCCGAGTCCCAGCTGGAGGCCGCTCGCGCGCAGGCGCGGACCGCCGCGGAAGTGCTCGGCTTCACCGTCCTGGAGGCGGACGCCCCCGGCATCGTGACTTGGGTCGGAGCCGAGCCGGGAGAGGTCGTCGCGGCCGGGCGGCCGGTCGTTCGCGTGGCGCGCCGCGATGGCCGTGACGCCGTCTTCGACGTCCCCGCGGGAGCGCTCGAACTCTTCGCACCGGACAACATGATCAAGGTCTCGGTGCCCTCCGATCCGTCGGTCACCGCGAAGGGGCGTGTCCGCGAGGTTTCGCCGGAGGCCGATCCGGTGACCCGCCAGTTCCGGGTGCGCGTGGGACTGACCGATCCGCCCGCGAGCCTGCGGCTGGGGATGGTCGTGCAGGGCACCGTGTCGGCGACCGGGAGTGGCGGCACGCGGCTCCCCTCGAGCGCCGCCACGCGCAAGGGCGCCGGCATGGCGGTCTGGGTGGTGGATCCCGCCTCCGGCATCGTGAACCAGCGCCCGGTCGAGATCGCCGCCGAGGATCCGGGCACGATCACGGTGTCGAAAGGCCTGTCCCTGGGCGACATCGTGGTCACGGCCGGCGTGTCGAGCCTGAAGCCGGGGCAGAAGGTACGATTGGCGGAGGTGGGGCCGTGACCGGGTTCAATCTGTCCGCCTGGGCGCTGCGCCAGCGATCCTTCGTCGTCTATCTGATGCTCGTCTCGGTCATCGCCGGCCTCGTCGCCTTCGAGCGGCTCGGCCGCAGCGAGGATCCGACCTTCGTCATCAAGACCATGATCGTCTCCGCCGCCTGGCCGGGCGCCACCATGGACGACATGCTGAAGCAGGTGACGGAGCGGCTGGAGCGGACGCTGGAGGAGACGCCCGGCGTCGACTTCATCCGCAGCTACACCACACGAGGCATCACCACGATCTTCGTCAACCTGAAGCAGTCCGTCCCCGGGCGCGACGTGCAGAACGCTTGGCAGCAGGCCCGCAACCTCGTCGGAGACATGCGGCACACGCTGCCGCAGGGCGTGCAGGGTCCCTTCATCAGCGACCGCTTCGGCGACACCTTCGGCATCATCTACGGCTTCACGTCGGACGGCTTCAGCCGGCGCGAGGTGCGCGACAAGGTCGAAGCGGTCCGCTCGCGGCTGCTGCAGGTGCCCGACGTCTCCAAGGTCGAGATGATCGGCGCGCAGGACGAGCGCATCTACGTCGAATTCTCCGTGCGCGAGATGGCACGCCTCGGCATCGACCGGCAGACCGTGGTCGCCGCCCTGCAGAACCAGAACGCCGTGTTGCCCTCCGGCGCGATCAATACGAGCGACGAGCGGCTGACGGTCCGCGTGTCGGGCGCCTTCTCGACCGAGGACGATGTCCGCAACATCAATCTCGCGGTGGGCGACCGCATGGTGCGCCTCGCCGATATCGCCACGGTCCACCGCGGCTATTCCGATCCGCCGCAGCCCCTGTTCCGCGTGAACGGCCGCGAGGCCCTGGGGCTTGCGATCGCGATGCGCGACGGCGGCGACATCCTCGCCCTCGGCAAGAACATCAAGGCCGTGATGGCCAGGATCACCGCGGAGCTGCCGCATGGCATCGACCCGATCCTGGTCGCCGACCAGGCGGTGACCGTCGACTACGCGATCGCCGACTTCATGACGTCCCTCTGGCAGTCGGTCGCCATCATCCTGGCGGTGAGCTTCATCGCCCTCGGCGTCAGGGCCGGCCTCGTCGTGGCGCTCGCCATCCCCCTCACCCTGGCGATCGTCTTCGCCCTCATGGATGTGGCCCAGATCGACATGCAGCGCGTGTCGCTCGGCGCCCTGATCATCGCGCTCGCGCTCCTCGTCGACGACGCGATGACGACGACCGACGCGACCATGTCGCGGCTCGCGCTCGGCGAGCCGAAGGAGAAGGCCGCGGCCTTCGCTTTCGGACAATACGCGATGCCGATGCTCGCCGGCACGATCGTGACCATCGCCGGCTTCGTCCCGATCGGCTTCGCCGCCAGCTCCGCCGGGGAATACACCTTCTCGCTGTTCGCCGTGGTCAGCCTGGCGCTGCTCGTCTCCTGGTTCGTCGCGCTCGTCTTCGCGCCGGTGCTGGGGGCGGCCATCCTGCGACCGCCGAAGGTCGCCGCCACCGGCGACGGCCTCCTGATCGGCGGCTTTCGCCGCCTTCTCAAGGCGGCCATCGCGATGCGCTGGTTCACCATCGCGCTGACCGTCGGCGCGTTCGTCCTCTCCGTCCTGGCGCTCCCGCTGGTGCCGCGCCAGTTCTTCCCCGCCTCCGACCGCACGGAACTGATGGTCGACCTGAGGCTCCCGCAAGGGTCCTCCATCCGCGCGAGCGAGGCCGTCTCGGCGCGCTTCGACGAGGCCCTCAAGGGCGACCCCGATGTGGCGCGCTGGAGCACCTATGTCGGCCGCGGCGCGATCCGCTTCTACTTGCCCCTCAACGCGCAGCTTCCCAACGAGTTCTTCAGCCAGGCCGTCGTCGTGGCCAAGGACGTCGCGGCGCGCCAGCGGCTTCAGAAGAAGCTCGAGGCGCTGCTCGCCAAGGACTTCGCCGGCCTGGTGACGCGGGTGTCGCCGCTCGAGCTCGGACCGCCGGTCGGCTGGCCCATCCAGTATCGTGTCTCCGGACCGGACATCGGGCAGGTCCGGGCGCTCGCCATGCAGGTGGCGGAGGCCATTTCCGCCAACCCGAAGCTGAAGCAGGTGGGCTTCGACTGGATCGAGCCGTCGCGGGCGTTGCGCCTGGTGGTCGACCAGGACGAGGCGCGCCGGCTCGGCTTCAGCACGCAGTCGCTGTCGGCCGCCATGGCCACGGTGCTCTCGGGCGCGCCCGTCACCCAGGTCCGCGACGACATCTATCTCGTCGACGTCGTGATGCGCTCCCGCGCGGACGAGCGCCTGGATCTCGACACGCTTCGCTCGATGCAGGTCACCAATCCGGCCGGACGCTCGGTGCCCCTGTCGCAGTTCGTGGCGATCGAATACGAGCAGGAATACCCGCTGATCTGGCGCCGCGACCGGACGACGACGCTCACGGTCGAGGCCGACGTCCAGGCGGGCGTCCTGCCGGAAACGGTCGTGGCCGAAATCGAGCCGGCCGTCGACGCGATCCGGCAACGGCTGCCCGACGGCTACCGGCTGGAGGCCGGCGGCATCGTCGAGGAGAGCGCGACCTCCCAGGCCTCCGTCGCCGCCGTCGTGCCGGTCATGTTGCTCATCATGCTCACCGTGCTGATGGCCGAGCTGCGCAGCTTCGGCAGGCTCGCGGTGGTGCTCAGCATCGCGCCGCTCGGCCTGATCGGGGTCGTGGCGGCCCTGCTGGCGTCGGGCAAGCCGCTCGGCTTCGTGGCCTTGCTCGGCGTCCTCGCCCTCGTCGGCATCATCACCAAGAACGCGGTCATCCTGATCGGGCAGATCGAATCCGAGCGAGCGGAGGGCAAGACCGTCGCCGAGGCGGCGGTCGACGCCAGCGCCGCGCGATTCCGGCCGATCATGCTGACGGCGGTCTCCACGGTGCTCGGCATGATCCCGATCGCCCCGACGGTCTTCTGGGGTCCCATGGCCATTGCCATCATGGGCGGGTTGCTGGTGGCGACGCTGCTGACGCTCGTCTTCCTGCCGACGCTCTACGTCACCTGCTTCGGCGGGCGCGCGAAGGCCGAGGCGAAGGCGCGGGCGACCGAGACGGAGGCCGTGTCATGAGGACCGTCCGGTCGCGCCCCCTGCCCGTCCTCATCGCCATGCTCGGGCTCGCTTGCGCCCTGCAGGGCTGCGGCCCGGAGGAGGCGCCCCAGGCCGCCCGTGGCCGGCCCGTCCCGGTCATGACGGTGGAGACATCGAAGATCCGCGACGCCGTCCTCCTCACGGGTGACATCCAGGCCGCCAAGGAGGTCAACGCCTCGTTCCGCGTGGCGGGGCGTGTCGTCGACCGCCCGATCAATGTGGGCGATCGCGTGGTCGCCGGGCAGCTCCTGGCCAAACTGGACACCGCCACCGAAGAAAATGCACTGCAGGCCGCGAAGGCGCTTCAGCGCGCGGCGCGGGCGGACATCTCGACGACACGCAACGCCTATGAGCGACAGCAGTCGCTCCTCGCCCAGGGCTTCACCACCAGGGCCCGCTACGACGAAGCGAAGAAGGCGCTCGAGACCGCGCAGGCCCGCCTCGATGATGCGGAAGCCAGCGTCGAGGCGGCCGCCGACCGGCTGCGCTTCACGAGGCTCTACGCCGACGCCGCCGGCGTCGTGACCGCGCGCGGGGCCGAGATCGGCGAAGTCGTGCAGCCGGGACGCATGGTCGTCCGCATCGCAAGGGACGACGGCCGCGACGCGGTGTTCGACGCGCCGGCCACGCTGCTGCGGGCGGGCGGCGCCGACACCGTGATCAACGTGGCCCTGGTCGGCGATCCGACCGTGACGGCCAAGGGTCGCGTCCGCGAAGTGTCGCCGGAGGCGGACCCGGTCACGCGCACGTTCAAGGTCCGCGTCGGGCTGGACGAGGTGCCGGAGGCCATGCGGCTCGGGGCGACGGTCAACGGATCGTTCGACCTCACATCCAGCGTCGTCGTCGCGATCCCGTCGGCGGCGCTCACCTCGACCGGCGGGACGCCCGCGGTCTGGGTCGTCGATCCGGCGACCTCGAGGGTCTCGCTGCGCCCGGTCGAGGTTCTCCGCTTCGAAACGCGGCAAGTCATCGTCTCGCAGGGCCTGGATCCGGGTGACGTGATCGTCGCCGCCGGCGTGCAGGCTGTTCATCCGGGCCAGCTGATCACGCCGCTGACCGCAGCCGATAAGGCAGCGCCTGGACGCATCTCCAGATCCGCCGTCGACAGCTCAGATGCAGGGGAGCCGAAGGGATGAAGGCCGAAGGTCAACTCACGTCCGAGCGCAAGTCCGCGATGCAAAAGATGCTCGACGTCGTCGAGCGCGTCGGCAACATGGTGCCGCATCCGGTCGTCATCTTCCTCATCCTGATCGCGGTGGTCATCGTCCTGTCCGCCGTGCTCTCCGCCTTCGGCACCAAGGTGACCCTGGAGGTCCTGAACGCCGAGACGCACAAGATCGACAAGACGACCACCGAGATCCGCAGCCTGCTCTCGGTGGAAGGTATCCGCTTCCTCTATTCCTCGCTCATTCCCAATTTCATGAGCTTCACGGCCGTGGGACTGATGATCGGGGCCATGATCGGCGCCGGCGTCGCCGAGGAATCCGGCCTCGTCAAGGCCCTCATCCGCAAACTCGTGATCGTCTCGCCGAAGGGCGCGCTCACCTACATCCTGTCCTTCGTCGGCATCATTTCGAGCATCGCGGCCGATGCCGGCTATCTCGTGCTCATCCCGCTGGCGGGCGTCGCCTATATCAGCGTCGGGCGGCACCCGCTGGCCGGGCTGGCGCTCGGTTTTGCGGCCGTCGCCGGCGCGTTCACGGTCAACATGCTGATCAAGCCGCTGGATGCCGTGCTGGTCGAGTTCACCAACGACGCGGGGCGCCTGGTCGATCCGAACACGAATATCGGGCTCGCCTCGAACCTCTGGTTCTCGATCGCATCGGTCCTGTTCCTGACCGTCGTGATCGCGGTCATCACCGACCGCGTGATCTCCCCGCGCCTCGGGGCCTATGTGCCCGCGGACGGCGCCCCGGCGGCGCAAGGCGCGGAGCTGACCGAGGCAGAAGCCCGCGGCCTGCGTTATGCGCTCTACGGGCTGATCGGGGTCGCCGTCGTCTTCGCGCTCCTGACCATCCCGCCCGGCGCACCGCTGCGCAATCCGACGACGGGCGAACTGATCGGCAATTCGCCCTTCATGAACGGCCTGATCGGGCTGATCATGATCACGTTCCTGACCACCGGCTGGTCCTACGGCGTCGGAGCCGGGACGTTGAAGACCCTCTCCGATGTCATCCGCGCCATGGAGAAGGCGGTCACCAGCCTCGGCAACACGATCTTCCTCTTGTTCGTTCTCAGCCAGTTCGTGGCGTATTTCACCTATACCAACATCGGCACGATCATGGCGCTGAAGCTCTCCGACGTGCTTCAGTCGGCCAATATCGGGGCGCTTCCGCTGCTGATCGGCTTCATCGTGGTCGTCGCGCTGATCGACCTGCTGCTCACCGGCGCGCTCGCCAAATGGGCGATCTTCGCACCGGTGTTCGTGCCCCTCCTCATGAAACTGGGCGTGGAGCCGGAGGCCGTGCTCGCCGCCTACCGGGTCGGCGACTCCCCGATGAACGCCATTACGCCACTCAATGCGTATTTCGCCGTGGTCGTCGGTTTCGCTCAGCGATACGACAAGTCGGCCGGCGTCGGAACGCTCGTCGCGCTCATGCTTCCCTATGTCATCAGCATGTTCGTACTCTGGATTGCACTATTCTCGGTCTGGAAGATGCTTGGACTGCCGTGGGGGCTGTGACTGGAATGAACTGACTGATCACTGTGGAGGTCATCGAAAATGACGGCGCTCAAGGGGTAGGTCGCCTCGAAGGTGTCGTCACGGAGACCCCCACGAGGCTCACCTCAACGATGAAGAAAGGTCACCACCATGTCTCGGTTGCGTTTCAGCATGGCCGTCTTGATGTCGGCGATCGTCGCCCTGCCCTACGACGCAGGAGCACTGCCCGTGGCTGCGGGCCCCAACAAGACAGTGTTCACGTCGAGCGTCGACGACGTCGCGGCAAGACGCGTGCCCGAGCAGAGGGGCGGCCGCAGCGCCGGATCGGCCAACCGTGGCGGCGGAAGCCGTAACACGAACGTCAATCGCAACAGGAACCAAAACCGGAACACCAATGTGAACCGGAATAGCAATGCGAACCGGACCAACGTGAACCGAAACACCAATCGGAACACCAATGCGAACCGGAACAACGTCAATCGCAACCGCAACACCAACGTCAACCGCAACACCAACGTGAACCGGAACGTCAACCGGAACGTCAACAGGAACGTCAACGTCCGGGTCCATGGCAGCTATCGGCCATGGGTCTCGCGTCCCTATTTCGGGACCGTCGTGGCCGGCGTCGTTCTCGGCTCCGTGATCACCGCCGCCGCCGTCGGCACCGTCCCGGTCGCGCCGGCCCCGAACGTCTGCTGGTTCTGGACGGACAGCCGCCGGGTGTCCGGTTATTGGGACTACTGCAACTAGAACCTGAACAAGCGGGGAGCCGGTGGCCGAGCGCCACCCGCTCTCCGGAATAGCGGGCCGCGCCGATCGATCAGGGGCGCGACGATCATGTTTTTGCAGTGCTTCACGCCACGGGGTCCAAAATGAATACGTCCGGGTTCGTTTCGAAGATCGTCGCCATTGTTCTCGTGGCAGCGCCCGTTGCGCTGCCGACACCGAGCCACGCCTTCACCGTCACGTTGAACGTCGGCACCACCCTCTACGGCGGCAGGCAGATCACATGCCTCGAGGGCGAGCGGCGCTTGCGATCGCGCGGCTTCTACAACGTTCGCAGCATCGACTGCCGCGGCGCCGTCTTCGTCTATCGCGCCTCGCGCGACGGCCGCCGGTTCGAGATCGCCGTGAGCCGTCGCGACGGCCGGGTCGTGGATGTGCAGCGGATCAGGCGGTGACGTCCGCGCCGGGCACGAACGACCGCCGGCGATGCACAAGGTCCCCGGCCGGCGCATCCTGATCGGGCATTCCGATCCGGATGGACCGACCGGGATGAGCATTGACGTTTTCCGCCGAACGCTCTCGTTCAAAAGCCCCAACCGGAAAAACGTCCAACTTCGACGCGCTCGTGCTTCGAATGCGACGCGTCATCGTCGCGCGTATTGCTCTCTCGAAGCATAGTCTACTTCGAGCGCGTTCTTGTACTTGGTCGCCAAGCGGTTGATATAGAGCTCCATGGAATGGTCGGCCAACTTCACGAAGTTGAGCGACCGCCACAGTTCGCCGACCGAAATGCGGGTCGCATCGTGGACGTCGAGATAGACGTAGCGCGGCCCGTCCAGGAGGATGATCTCCGGCCCGACCTGCTCGTAGACGCCATGCATCCCGTCGATCGCGGTGCCGGGCGGCAGCATCGGTACGATGTCGTTCTCGTCGACGACCCGGATGATCGGCAGCTTCTGAAACACCGCGACGCCTTTGGCGGTGGTGAAGCGCGGCTGGCCGAAGCCGACCATGCGCGTCACCGTCACCCCGTCGTTCGACAGGTAGAGGGTCATGATCGCCGCCACCGCGGCTCCGAGCGAATGGCCGGTCAGATAGGTCTTGTAGCCGGGCACGAGATAGGGCTTGGCGTCGGCGTAGACGGTGCGGGCCGCCTGGTCGAAGCCGTTGTGGATCGGGATCTTGACGACGGCGTCGTCGATGACCGCGAAGGACAGGTCCTCGGCGAAGTTGCGCGAGTTGGCGCTGCCGCGGACCACGATGAATTGCGATTTCGTCGCCTTGTCTTGCTCGATGAAATACTGAATGTCGGTGCCGGCCGGCGTCGCGACCCGGATCGTCTTGGGATATCGCTTGCGGATCTCGCTCTCGGACTTGTAGGCGTAGAGCGCCCGCTCGCCGTAGCTGCTGAGTTCGGCGAAGTTGAAGACCGCGCGGTCGACCTTGGTGGAAAGCTGAACGAGCTCAGTCCGGTCGAGGCTCGCGCAAGCGCCGAGCGCGAGCGCCGCCACGGCAAGGACGATACACCGGCCGGCCTTGTTCAACGATGTCTCCACGCCTTGTCGCAACCGTGGGATCGCCGCTCGGCGATGCCCCTCTCCAGAATAATTTCAGTAGCACGGGGAAGACCCGCGACCTAGAGCTTGACGGTCGCAGGGTCCACTCCAACCAACTTCCCGTTTCCCCGGCTCGGGCGAGCCGGGCGGTCCAAGGAAGAGTTGCAGCTCTACGTTGGCCGGATCCTTGGTTCCGAGCGGGGTCACGTCACGGGGCCGCGTCACCAAGAGGAAACTCGATGTCCCGGCTGTGCGGATTTACGGAGCCGTCTCTTCAAACCAACTGGCCTGTCACATCGCCGTGGTTCGCCGGCCCTACCGTATCGGTGCTCGTCCGAGCATTCGGGCGACGCTTCGTTTTCACTAGATCAGTTTTTCGATATGCTAAAATAGCCAATTGATTGGAGTAAATCGGATGGGATCGGATCGGATTGATGCAGCGGCGCGGTCGCCGGTTCTGGTCGATCTTGCCTTGCAGGGCGGCGGCTCGCACGGTGCCTATACCTGGGGTGTGCTCGACCGGCTGCTCGAAGAACCCTGGATCAGGATCGAAGCGATCTCGGGAACGTCCGCCGGCGCCATGAACGCTGCGGTCCTGGCGGATGGTTGGGCCGCCGGCGGCGCCGAGGCCGCGCGTGGCGCGCTCGACGCCTATTGGCGGCGGGTCTCGCGGGCCGCCGCTTTCAGCCCGCTGCAGCGCTCGCCCGTGGATCGGATCTTGGGCCGATGGACGCTCGATGCCTCGCCCGCCTACATCGCCATGGATCTAGCGTCGCGCCTCTTCTCGCCTTACGACCTCAATCCCATGGGCTTCAACCCGCTTCGTCAGGTGTTGGCCGAGAGTATCGATTTCAAACGGCTCGAGGCATCGCCGATCAAGCTGTTCATCACGGCGACCAATGTCCGCACCGGCCGCGGGCGCATCTTTCGCAACGGCCAGATCACGCCCGACGTGCTTCTGGCGTCCGCTTGTCTTCCCACCATGTTCCGGGCGGTGGAGATCGACGGAGAGCCCTACTGGGACGGCGGGTTCGCCGGGAACCCGACGATCACGCCGCTTGTCCGGGAGTGCGAGTCGCAGGACACGATCCTGGTCCAGATCAATCCGCGGGAGCGAAAGGACACGCCCAAGACGGCCGGCGATATCCTCGACCGTCTCAACGAGATCTCGTTCAATGCGCCGCTCATGAAGGAATTGCGCATGATCGCCCTGTTGCGCCAGGCCGCGGATCCCGGTCACGGAGAAGGCGCGCGCTGGGCGAACATTCGAACTCACCGCATCATGACGGATAAACTGGCCGAGTTCGGCGCGTCGTCGAAACTCAACGCCGAATGGGACTTCCTCGCCATGCTCAAAGCGGAAGGTCGCGCGAGCGCCGACGCGTTCCTGGATCGTCACGGCGCCGATATCGGCCATCGATCCACCGCCGATCTCGATGTCCTGCTGGCGGAGTGCTAGAGCCTGTCCCGTCCGGATCGCAAGGATCCGGACGAAAAATCGGCTCGAGCACTTGATTCTGCAGCAATTCCTGATCGATCGATTGATTCCGTCCGATCGGGACATGCGCCCACACGCGTCCACGGCTTACGCGGATGCGGAACGCGGCAATTGCCGGCACAAGGCCGGAGCGCCTATCTTGCCCCACGCGGCCCGCCGCCCGCGTACCGGGCGCGGGCATCTCGACACGTCAGGCCATATCACCATGTCCCTCGATCTGACCCAGGCTCTGCGCACGATCGGCGCCGGTTTCGACGGTGCGGTGGCGCTGGCGGAGATCTATCGCGACCCGAACATCTCGCCCTCGGCCGGCCTGCTCGTCGATCGGCCGCTGCAGCCGGAGCCCGCGCCACCGGGCACGGACCGCCTTCCCGTCGCGTGGTACCAGGCGCGCAGCGAGGCGCTGAAGGCGCGGCTGCCGGACGTCGACGCCGTCCTGCTCGCCACCAAGGTCAACCAGATCTACTTCACCGGCTGCTTTCGCGGAGGAGACTCGCGGCGCTCATGGGTGTTGCTGCCGGCGCGCGAGAGGCACGCGGCGCACTGGTTCATCCCGCGCATCGACCTGGCGCTGGTCGAGGCCTGGTGGGCGACGAGCACAACCACCTATTTCTGCGACCCGCACGCCGCCGACGGATATCCCAACGAAGGGCGCGTGACGCCGGGACGCCGGGTCGATCTCTTTGCCTGGATGCTGGGGCACCTCCAGGGCAAGGGCTACCGGACCATCGGCATCGATGCGCGTCTCGCCGAGGAGGAGGTCGCGGCCATCGCCGCGATGCTCCCCGGCGTGCGGTTCGTCCCCATCGCGTCGGACTGCCATGCACTGCGCTGCCGCAAGACGCCGGAGGAGATCGCGCTGACGCAGCGCGTCTACCGCTATTTCGACCGGTTGCACTGCTTTGCCCGCGACTATGTGCTGGCGCGCGGGACCGACGCGACAGACTTCGAGATCGGCCTCGCCATGCGCGCGGTGGGCATCCACCTGCTGCTGCAGGACGTGCGGCGCGACGGGCGACCGCACAGCGCCGTCGGCGTCGACGTCACGGCGCATTACGTGCGCTGCGGGCCGGCCACGGCCTATCCGCACCCCAACCAGTTCTTCTGCAATCACGTCCGGCGCGGCGAGCCGCTCTACATCAACTCGGACATGTATCTCGGCGGCTATGGCGGAGAGTGCTATCGCAATTACCAGATCGCGCCGGTCGCGCCGTACCAGGACAAGATGTGGCAGGTGGTCGCCGAGACCGTCGAGATCATGGTGGAAGGGTGCCGGCCGGGCCGCGCCTGCTCAGACGTCGCGCGCGATGTGCATGCCCACCAGGTGAAACAGGGCATGCAGAACTATATCTACCACCGCCCCGGCCACGGCATGGGCATGAACGGCGAGGGACACCAGATGCCGTGCCTTTCGCTCGGCGACGAGACGCCGATCGAGGTGGGCATGATGTTCAGCGTGGAACCGGGGCTCTACGACACCGAGCGCGGCCTCGGCATCAACCCCAGCGATACGCTGCTGGTGACAGACAAGGGCGGCGTCCTGATGAGCCGCGTGCCGTTCAGCCGCGCATGGAGCTTCCTGTCCCTGTAGTGGATCACTGCCGTCATCGCGGCATCGGCTTGCCCTGCGGCCCGTCGCCCCCCGAATATGTGCTGTGGCTCCAGACCAATCTTGTCTGACATGCCTGAAGCTTGATGAAGCCGCGCCCGTCTGGTTGCCAAAGTCGCCCTCGCCGGAGGCGAAAGCGGCGCTCGGCGAGGGTGTCAAGGCGGCCTTCGCGAAGATCGCCGCAGCCGCGGACGGCGTGGGCACGACGGTCAACGGCTGGCAGATCGGGTCCGCCGCCGGCAGCCGCGACTTCTACGACGGCAACTGGGCGTTGCGCGCCGCCGCCGCCAAGCTCGGCATCTACGGCAACAGCGAGGCCGAAGCGGTCTATCCGTTCACGCCGGCCACTGTGCCGCATGTCATCACGATGTTCGAAGGCCGGATCGCGATCTACTTCGGCGTCAACAGCGGGCCACTGCGCTACTTCTGGGATCCGCAGGCGAAGAAGCTGTCGCAGGACACGAGCTGGGTGGTCAAGCCCATGAAGGAGGGCCAGACCACCTCCGATCCGCCCAGCATCCTCGGCGACTGGATCGTGCTGCAGACGAACGGCCTCGGCAGCGAGACGGTGGCGTCGAGCATCGTCGCGGTGCACCAGAAGGATCCGACGCGCACGAAGGTGATCTTCCCATTCGGCGAACTGAAGAAGGGCGAGTGGAGCTGGGCGCCGCCCAAGCCGCAGACCGATCCCGAGAACAGCATGATCTACTCGGCGGACATGGGCGTGGGCAAGGTCGCAGGCATCAAGATCGACCAGGCCACCGGAGAGATGAAGACGGCGTGGGTCGTCGACGACACCACCAACGCCTTCCAGCCGCTGATCGGCCCCAAGGACAAGCGCGTGATGCTGCTGTCGAACGCCAAGAAGAACATCGAGAAGGAGCCGATCAAGCTCGCGCTGTTCACCGGCAACTACAAGGAACAGGTGACCTGGCGGGACGCGGCGACCGGCCGTCTCATCGCGGGTTCGGACTTCTTCGAGCCGCTCTCGATCGGCGCGTTGATCACGCCCGGCTTCGGCGGGCGCGTCTACTTCCCGACGAACAAGGGCTTCGTGGTGCTGCAGGTGATGCCGGCAATCAAGCGGCCGTAAGACTCCTCCCTTCGCTCGGCGGCGTGATCATTGAGGTTTGCAGAGGCGCCGCCGCGATCGAGGACCGCAAGGGCGAGCGGGCTCGGCTGATCGCCGCCGATCGGGCACCGGAGCCGGCCCCGCACCCCGGCATGGCAACCCTTCACCGCTCCGCGATCGGCGCCCTTGCGGCCGCGCTCGATGACGGAGCCGTGCGTCCGGAAGCGAGCGAGATCTTGCCCGGGTTGATCGAGGCGGTGGTCATGCCCCCCGGAGGACACGCACGGCGACGCGATCGAGCTTCGCTGCGCGATCGCGGGCCGGCTCGATCCGGCCTCCGGACAGCAAAAAGCCCCGGCTTGGGGACCGAGGGCTCGAGAGGGGTGTCGTTGGTTGCGGGGGGACAGCAACCACCGCTGTTTGACTTTAAAGAGCTCAATCTGAGTATTGCCTGCCGAAGGCAGAGGTCGCGGGCATTACGGCGGGCCCACTTCGAGGGTGAGTTCGGGCAGGCCATTCACACTCAGGAGGCGTTCGTTCTCGACCACCATGTAGGGCTCGCTGCGGGCGATCCCGATCAGGGTGCCACCCGCATGGACCTCGGCTTCCGGGCCGAGGCCGAGGTCGCGCTTCGCGCGCGTCGACGGGGTCAGGGCCGAGACGAGGGCGATCGCCACGCCGGCGTCGTCGACCTCGATCCGACTGCGCGCGCCGGGGCTGATCGGCGTTCCCGCCCGGATCACGATGCGACGAAGGTCCGCGTCCGGGCGCTCGAAAGCGTCGAGCACGCTCTCGGCGACCAGCAGTGCGAGCCCGCGCCAGGGGCGGATCGCATTGTGAAGCACCGCGACGCGATGGCTCGGCAGGCGCGGATCGGCGAGTTCGGCCGCGCCGGCGTCCACGAGTTCATCCGTCGCCTCCGTGTTGCGCGCGGCCAGGCGGCCGTCGAGGGTCAGGGCTATCAGGCCGGCGTCGGCCCGCCCGTTCGCGCCGACGACGGCCTCGATCGCCGCCTCGGGCGACGCGCCGGCCGCGAGCCTCGCCAGAACCTCCTCGTTGAGCGGCAGGCCCGACGCGCCCGACATGTTCGGGAAGCGGTGGCCGGTGATCAGGCCGACCGCGGGATCGGCCGGCGTGAACTGCGCCAGCGGCTCGGGCCGGTTCGGGCCGCTCGACATGAGCACGGCATGATGCGCCTCCGCGACGGCCGCTGGCATCGGCCCGGCGCCGAACAGCGTGGCGGTGCCGCCATCCTGCGTCTCGGCCCGATGCAGCCGTCCGTCGCGGCCGATCGCGGCCAGGCTGACGAAGCCGCCGATCGCGCCGTGGCCGATCTTCTCGGCGGCAGCCAGCCCCGCGACGATGGCACGGCCCGCGCCCGGTCCGAATGCGGCGATCCCGATCGTCATGAAGCCACCCAATGCTGTGCAGAGACTCGTTTCAGAGGTCCCGCCGGCGCATCGTCAGGGCAAACGAGGCGTCGCCCTCGGACGCGTGTCGGATCGGGCACGGGGACCGCGGAGAGGAGCGCCGCCGTGTAGGGATGGCTCGGCCGGCCGAGCACATCGTCGACCGAGCCCAGTTCGACGATCGCGCCGCGCCGCATGACGGCGACCCGATGAGCGATGCGCCGGACCACCGCGAGGTCGTGCGTGATGAACAGGAACGCGACCCCGCGGTCCCGCTGCAGTTCGGCCATGAGGTCGAGGATCTGGGATTGGATGGAGACGTCGAGCGCGGAGGTCGGCTCGTCGGCGACGATGACCTCAGGGCGGGCGGCCATGGCGCGGGCGATCGCGATGCGCTGGCGCTGTCCGCCGGAGAATTCGTGCGGGAGCCGGTCGAGCACTTCCATGCCGAGTCCGACGCGTGTGATCAGGTCGCGGGCCGCCGCGCGCGCCTCGGCCGAGGAGACGCGATGATTCGCGATCATCGGCTCGGTCAGGGTGCCTCCGATCGTCCAGCGGGGATCGAGCGAAGCATAAGGATCCTGGAACACCATCTGCACGGCGTGGCGGTGCCGACGCAGCTTGCGGCCGTGGATATGCGTCAGGTCCCGGCCCGAAACCGCGATCCGGCCGGCATCCGGTTCGACCAGCCGGGCCGCGATGCGACCGAGCGTCGACTTCCCCGATCCGCTCTCGCCGACCAGCGCCAGCGTTTCACCGGGGGCGAGTTCGAGCGACACGTCGGCGACGGCGACGGTCTCGCCTCTGGCCCCGAACCAGCCGCCGGAACGGAACACCTTGCGGATCCCGTCCAGTTCGAGCGCAGGCGCGCCGGCCTTCGCCGTGTCGGCCAGGGCCGGCCGCGACGCGCCGTCGATGCGGGGAACCGCGGCGAGGAGGCGACGCGTGTAGGCGCTCGTCGGATTGGCGAACAGCGGCCGCGTTTCGGCGCTTTCGGCGATCCGGCCCTGCCTCAGCACGACGACGCGGTCCGCCATTTCGGCGACCACGCCCATGTCGTGGGTGATCAGCAAGAGGCTCGAACCGACATTGGCGGCGATCTCGCGCATGAGGTCGAGGATCTGGGCCTGAACCGTGACGTCGAGCGCCGTGGTCGGCTCGTCGGCGATCAGCAGGCGCGGCTCGAGCGCCATGGCCGCGGCGATCATGACGCGCTGGCGCATGCCGCCCGAGAATTCGTGGGGGAACTGGCGCATGCGGCGCGCAGGATGGTCGATGCCGACCTTCTCCAGCATCGCTTCCGCCCGTTCGTTCGCCGCGCGCGCGCCGATGCTCCGATGGGCTTCGAGCGCCTCGGTCATCTGTCGTCCGATCGAGAGGACCGGGTTCAGCGAGGTCATCGGCTCCTGGAAGATCATGCCGATCCGATCGCCGCGCAGGCGTCGCCGCGCCGCGTCGTCGAGCGTGGCGAGATCGCTGCCTTCGAAATTGATGCTGCCGCCGACGATCCGGGCTCCGGCGGGCAACAAGCCCATGATCCCTAGCGCGGTCAGGCTCTTGCCGGAGCCGCTCTCGCCGACGAGCGCGAGGGTCTCGCGTTCGCCGACCGAGAAGCTGACGCCGTCGACGACCTTGCGGTCGCCCGCCCGGCCGAAGGCGATGGCGAGGTCGGCGACGTCGAGGACGGGACGGGGTTTTGCGGCGGCGCTCATCGCGAGGCTCCGCGCGGATCGAGGGCTTCGCGCAAGGCGTCGCCGAGCAGGTTGAAGGCGAGCACGACCACCGCGATGGCGAGGCCCGGATAAAGCATCAGCCAGGGCGCCCGGTTGAAGAAGTCGCGCCCGCCGGACAGCATCGCGCCCCATTCCGGATCGGGCGGTTGTGCGCCGAGCCCGAGGAAACTCAGCCCCGCCGCCGCAAGGATCGCGTTCGAAAGGCCGAGCGTCGCCACGACGACCATGGTCGGCAGGATGTTCGGCAGCAGGTGCATGAACACGAGCCGGAACGGCCCGGCTCCGGCGGCGATCGAGGCCTCGAACCAGGGCTTCGCGCTCTCGACGAGGGCGGCGGCGTAAGCGGTGCGGGCGTAGGTCGGGATGCCCGCGAGGCCGACCGAGATCATCGCGTTTTCGAGGCTCGGGCCGAGCACCGCCACGCAGGCGAGCGCGATCAGCGTCTCGGTGAACGAGAACAGCACGTCGGCGAGGCGCATCAGCACCAGTTCGATCGCGCCCCGCGCATAGGCCGCGATCAGGCCGATGGTCAGGCCGACCGAGAGCGAGATGCCGACCGCGATCAGTCCGATCCGGATCGTCAGCCGCGAGCCGTGCACGATGCGGGAGAACATATCGCGGCCGAATTCGTCGGTGCCGGCGAGGTGTCGCCAGGACGGTTCGAGCAGCTTGCGGCCGGCCCCCATTCGGGTCGGCGAGAACGGCGCAATGTCGGGCGCGAAGACGGCGACGATCACGAGCAGGGCGACGACCGCGAGCCCGATCGCGCCGCCCGGCGACAGCACGAGCCGGGCCCAGAAGCCGCGGGCCCTCGGTCTCGCGAGGGCGACGGGCTGGGTCTCGAACGGTTCGGCGGTCATCGCGGTCAGCTCCTGCGGATCCGCGGGTCGACCAGTGCATAGACGAGGTCGAGCAGCACCGAGACGATCACGACCACGCTCGCGAACACGAGAATGAAGCCCTGGATCAGTGGATAGTCGCGCTGGAAGATCGCCTCGATGGCGAGCCGGCCGACGCCGTTCCAGGCGAAGATGTTCTCGACCACGATCGCGCCACCCATCATCGTCGCGAACTGCAGGCCGGCCATGGTCAGGATCGGCACGAGCCCGGCGCGCAGCACGTGCCGTTCGAGCACGACCGCCTTGGGGAGGCCCTTGGCGTGGGCGGTGCGCACGAAGTCCTGGCCCATGACGTCGATCATCGAGGACCGGGTCATGCGCGCGACGATGGCCGCGTTGGAGAGCCCGAGCGTGACGGCGGGCAGCACGAGGTTGAGCGGGCCGGTGCCGGCGACGGGCAGCCATTGCAGATCGACCGCGAAGACGAACAGCAGCACGAGCCCGAGCCAGAAATGCGGGATCGACACGCCGGCGATGGCGACGGTCATCAGCGCCGTGTCGACCAGCGAGCCGCGTCGGTAGGCCGCGAGAAATCCGAGCGGGACGCCGAGCGCGAGCGCTATCAGCATCGCCGAGCTGGTCAGGGCAAGGGTGTTGGGCAGGCGCTGCAGGATCAGCGTGGCGACCGGCTGCTGGCCGCGGACCGTGACACCGAGGTCGCCATGGGCGAGGCGCCAGACGAAGGCGGCGTACTGCTCGTAGATGGGGCGATCGAGGCCGAGGCTCGCGCGGATCTGCTCGATCTGCTCAGGCGTGGTCGCCTGGCTCTGGGCATACATGATCTGGACCGGGTCGCCCGGCACGAGATGAATGAGCAGCGTCACCGCCACGGTCGTGACGAAGATGGTCAGCACCGCCATGGCGATGCGCCTTCCGATGAAACGCCACATGCGGCCGCCTCGCAACGGGATGGATCCGCGCCGCAGCGATGGCGGCGGCGCGGACCGGGTTGGCGGATCAGAACTTCACGTCGTTGAACACGGGATAGACGAAGGGCGCGACCTTGAAGCCCTGCACCTCGGGTCGGGACGCGAAGACCCATTCCCAGCCCGGCGTGTAGAGCGGCACATGCACGGCATTCTCGAGGAGATGCTTGATGACGTCCTGCACGGCGGCCTTGCGCTCGGCCGGATCGGTCAGCACGCGGGTCTTCTCGAGCATCTTGTCGAGCTCGGGCGTCGTGTAGCCGCGATAGGCGCCGGGCGAATGCCACAGGGCATAGAGGATGTCCGGGTCGTACCAGGACCACGTCATCATATCCATCGAGCCGATGCCGGTCTTCTTCTCGTTCTCCTGGCGGACGCGAGCGTTCATGGTGCCGATGTCCATGATCTCGATCTTGGCCTTGATGCCCACATCGGCGAGCTGCGACTGGAACACTTCGGCGAGCTTGTCGCGCTTGCCGCCGGTCCAGGCGATCATGGTCACTTCCATCGGCTTCGACGGGCCGTAGCCGAGTTCGGCGAGCAACGCCTTGGCCTTGGCCGGATCATAGGATTGGCCGTGCTTGGCGCAGAAGTCCTGATCGTTGCCGAACACGCCGCGCGAAATCGGGCACTTCTCCGGGATCGACAGGCCGCCGTAGATCAGGTCGATCGCGGCCGCGGCATCGGTCGCATAGGCCACGGCCTTGCGGGCGCGGACGTCATCGAACGGCGGACGATGCACGGCGAATTCCCAGAACACGTTCTGTCCGGTGTTCTCCGCGATCGTGATCTTGAGCTCGCCCGACTTCTTGATTGCCGGCACGTCGTCGAACGGCGGCTCGGCGATGTGGATCGCGCCGGTCTTCAGGCCGGCGAGGCGCGCCTGCGGCTCTGGCACGGTGGTGATGACGAGGCCGTCCATGTAGGGCGCGCCCTTGTTCTCCGGCAGCTTGCCGAAATTCTTGTAGTCCGGGTTCTTGGCGAGGACGATCTTGTCGCCCTTGGTCCAGGACACGAGCTTCCACGGGCCCGACCCGATCGCGGTCGTGGTGCCGAAGCCGGCCTGGCCCTTGTTGCCGTCGCAGATGATCGAGGAGAAGCTGTCGGCGAGGAACGGCACAAGAGCCACGAAGGGCGACTTCAGCTTCAATTTGACCGTCAGTGGATCCACGACGGTGGCGGATTCGATGTCGCCCCAACTTGCCTTGGTGACGCTCGGCGAGGCGGCGTCGAAGGCCCGGTCGACCGTGTATTTGACGTCGTTGGCGTCGAGCGGCGAACCGTCATGGCACTTCACGCCGTCCTGGAGGCTGAACGTGTACTCGGTGCCGTCGGCGCTCACCGTCCAGGATTTCGCGATATGCGGGACCGGCTTGCCGTCCTTGTCGGTCGCGAGCAGCGTGTCGTAGATCAGGCTCCACACCTGGAGGGACAGCGTGCTGGTCGCCTTGTGCGGATCGAGCGTGTCGATGTCGCCATAGCGGGCCCAGACGATGTCCTTCGCGCTCGCACCAGCCGAAAAGGCGCCCATGAGCGCGAGCGCGCAAGCTGCTCCGAATATTTTGTTCCTCGATTTCATGTATACCCCCTTCGTGCCAGAATAGTGCCCGATGCGCGCAGCAGATCGTCGCTCGGATTCACGGTCCGTGCGCTCGAATTCAGCTGCTGACTTGAAGTTGACCCACGAGACGTCGCTGGGACATGTCCCGGGCTGTGTTCTTGCTGGAACCGCTTTCGGTACGCAGCTCACCGCAGCAGAATGGCGGACATGAAAAACGGCGTCAAACGCTTTTCATTTATGGTCTGTCGATTTTCATTTCTGACGACATTCGGCCCTGGTCGATGAAAATCCGGCGCAAAGCTGAAGCGTTCAGATGTCTCCGGAGATCAGGTCGCCCCACTCTTCGTGGATGCGGTCGATGAACTGCAACCGGTCGATCGCCGATTGCCCGATGCGCAGCGCGAGGCTCGAGCAGAGATAGGTCAGCAAGGATACCGGCGCGACGACGCTGTCGAAGACGCCCGTGCCCTTGGTCCGGCAGCGGAGCGTGACGGCGGCGATATCGGGTCCGGCTCGCGAGGCCTGATCGGTCACGAGCAGCACCTTCGCGCCGGCGGCGTTGGCCGACCGCATGATCGAGCGCAGGCTTCGGGTTCGTCGGCCGACCCCGAGCGCGATCATGGCATCGGTCGACCGGATCGATGCGAATTCCTCGGGCACCGAGAACCCGCCGATCGGGATCATGCGGATGTCGGGTTTCACGCGGATCAGCAGCGCGCGCACGAAATGGGCGAGCGCGTAATTGTCGGCGAACCCGACGACCCAGAGCTTTTCGGCGCGGGCGAGCAGGTTGACGGCCTGGGCGATCTCGTCGGATCGAAGCTGCTCGACGGTTCGGATCAGGTTCTGGATGTCGTGGGCGAGATGGTCGCTGAGATCCGCGCGGCTCGACGCGATGCGCCCGATGCGGACCTCGTCGGGGGAAGGCAACGGCTCCGGTTGCCGCGCATCCTTCTGCGCCGCCCTGAACGAGGGATAGCCGAGACCCTGGAAGAACCGTGCCGTCGTGGCCTTGGAGACGCCGGCGCGGTCCGACAGGTCCGAGGCCGAATAGAGCACGAGCGCATCCGAATTCTCGAGCAGCAGATCGGCCAGGCGTCGCTCCCCCTTGGTGAGATCGTCGTAGGCGTCGAGGATGCGCTGAGCGAGCGGGATCGGAGCTGACACGAGACCGTCCAGAAAGCTTGGCCGTGCGGATTCCGGGCCTCGATGGCGTTTCGGCCCCTATGCGCATGTGGAGCGCATCATGGAGATCGTCGGCGAGGCGCGCGACTAAACGCCCGGCACGTTCACTTGGCAAGGCCTGACGTGAACCTTCAGGCCCGGCTCTTGGTCTTGAGGAAGCGATCGAAGGCGACCGCGGAAACCAGGATCAGGCCTATGATGATCTGCTGAGTGTAGGACGACACGTTGTTGAGGACGAGCCCGTTGACGAGCACACCGATCAGCGCCGCGCCGACGACCGTTCCGAACACGCTGCCGATGCCGCCGAACAGGCTGGTCCCGCCGATCACCACCGCCGAGATGACGGTCAGTTCGTAGCCGATGCCGGCCACGGCCTCCGCCGAGTTGAGCCGGGCCGACAGGACGAACCCGGCGAGCCCGCAGAAGAAGCCGACGATCAGGTAGACCGAGACCAGCACCCGGTCGACCGGCAGGCCGGAGAGCCGCGCCGCTTCCAGATTGCCGCCGACCGCATAGACCGAGCGGCCGTAGCGCGTGTATCGCAGCACCACATGGCAGAGCACGGCGGCCGACGCGAAGATGATGACGGGCACCGGCACCGGCCCGACCAGCCCCTGGCCCCACCAGCGCATGGAGGCGTCGAAGCCCGAGATCGGCCCGCCGCCCGAGAGCTTCAAGGTCAGGCCGCGGAAGATGGTGAGCCCGCCGAGCGTCACCACGAAGGGGGGCACCTTCAGCCGCGTGATGGCAAGGCCCTGCAAGCCGCCGCACAAGGTGCCGACCACCATGGCCGCGATCATGGCCGCGAACCAGCCGTAGCCCGCCTGCTCCGCCGCGCCGAGCGACAGCGTGTTGGCGGTGCCGCCCTTCAGGACGACCGCCGCCATCATGCCCGACAGCGCCAGGATCGAGCCGACCGCGAGATCGATGCCGGCGGTCAGGATCACGAAGGTCATGCCGAGCGCGATCAGGCCGGTGATCGAGATCTGCCGGGCGACGTTGAAGAGGTTGATCGGATCGAGGAAGCGCGGCTCCAGCACGGCGAAGATCGCCATCAGCGCGATCAGGAACAGGAGCGGCCCGAAGCGCACGAAGATGCGCGCGAGGTTCACGGTGGAGCGGGGCTCGCGGTCGGTCGCTTCAATGGTCATGCCGGGTCTCGCTGCCGTCGATCGTCATCAGTCGCATGAGCTTGGATTCCGTGGCCTCGCTCGCCGGCAGGGATCCGGTCACCCGGCCTTCCCGCATGGTGACGATCCTGTCGGCCACTGCCAGCACCTCCGGCAGTTCCGAGGAGATCATCATGACGGCAATGCCGCTCGCCGCCAGCTGGTCGAGGATCTGATGCACCTCCGCCTTGGCGCCCACGTCGACGCCGCGCGTCGGCTCGTCGACGATCAGCACCTTGGGCGACAAGGTGAGCCAGCGCGCCAGCACGACCTTCTGCTGGTTGCCGCCGGACAGGCCGGACACGGCCTGCTCGGCCGCGTGCATCTTGATATGCAGGAGGCCGCGATAGCGCTCCAGGTCCTGCCGCTCGCGCCGCTCGTCGATGAAGCCGCCGGCGCGCGAATAGCGCTCCATGGCGGCCATGGTGAAATTCTCCTGGATCGCGAGCGCGAGGAACAGCGCCTGCCGCTTGCGGTCCTCCGGCACCAGGCCGATGCCCGCCTTGATGGCGTCGCGCGGGCTACGGATCACGATCGGCACGCCGTCGAGCGTCAACTGTCCGCCCGCGATCGGGTCGGCGCCGAAGATGGCCCGCGCCGTCTCGGTCCGCCCCGAGCCGACCAGCCCCGCCACGCCCAGGATCTCGCCGGCCTTCAGATCGAGGTCGATGCCGGAGAGCACCATGGCGTGAGGCGCGGCGGGATTGGCCCGCGTGGCGAGTCCGCGCACCGACAGGCGGACCGCGCCGGCGGCATGGCGGGTCGCGGGCTTGCGGTAGAGTTCCGACGCCGCGCGCCCGACCATGCGTTCGATCACGTCCGGGATCGGGATCGGCCCGCCCTTTCGCACGAGATGCCCGGCGAGCCGGCCGTCGCGCAGCACCACCATGCGGTCGCAGATGATGGAGGCCTCGTCGAGGCGATGGGTGACGAACAGGACGGCGACGCCGTCGTCGCGCAGCTTGCGCATGATGTCGAGGAGCCGCGACACCTCGGCCTCCGACAGGGCCGAGGTCGGCTCGTCCATGATGATGAGCCGGCTGTTCAGGGAAAGCGCGCGCGCGATCTCGACGAGCTGCTGCTCGGCGACCGACAAGGTGGAGACGATCACATCCGGATCGACGGTGAGCCCGACCCGCGCGGTGACCTGCCGCGCGTCCCGGTTCATGCGCCCCCAGTCGACGAAGCCGAGCCTTCCGACCGGCGCGCGGCCGATGAAGATGTTCTCCGCCACCGACAGGGTCGGGATGACGCTGAGCTCCTGGTGGATGGTGACGATGCCGAGGCGCTGGGCGCTGTGCGGATCGGGCAGCACGGTCTCGCGGCCCTCGAACAGGATGCGGCCCGCGGTCGGCTGCTGGGCGCCCGACAGGATCTTGAGGAGCGTCGACTTGCCCGCGCCGTTCTCGCCCATCAGGCCGACGATCTCGCCGCCGCTGATGGCGAGCGACACGTCCTGCAGGGCCGTGACGCCCGGGAAGCGCTGCACGATCGCCTCCACGGCGACGAGCGGCGCGACCTGCGGCGCGCCCTTGCCCTCGCCGACGCCGACGTGGCCGGACGGCGGGTTGCCGGGCTCGGGCATGGCGTGCTCCGCGGCGTTCATGGATGGCGACGTCCTGCCTCGATGGGACGGAGGTCCCGGCTCGGCCGGGCGCCCTCATCGGATCGGTGTATCGAAAAACCGCGTACGGCCGGTAGAGGAGGCCTGCGACCCGGCGCAGCGCCGGCCACGGCCGAGCCCCGCCCCCTTTCGGCAAGAGCCGCCACGACGCAGAGGGGCGCCCCTTCGGACGCCCCTCGCATCAACCGGTCAGACCGTCACTTCAACTCGCCGAGCCGCTCGGCCTTGTCGATATTGGCGGTCGTCAGGACGATCGGGGTGAGCAGGGTCACCGCCTTTTCGGGCTTCTTGCCGTCGCGGGCGAAGGCGACCGCGATGCGCATGGCCTGGCGGCTCTGCTCGCCCGGGAACTGCTCGACCGTGCCGGCGAGATCACCCGACTTCAGCGCGGCGAGCGCTTCCGGCAAGGCGTCGAAGCCGTAGATCTTCACGTCCTTCAGGCCGCGCGCCTTCACCGCTTCGATCGCGCCGAGCGCCATGTCGTCGTTGGCGCAGACGATCACGTCCGGCTTGCCCTTGCCGGCGAGACCGGCCTCGGTCACCGTCAGGGCCTCCGCGCGGGCGAAGTTGGCGGTCTGCTCGAACACGATCTGGTACTTGTCCTTGACCGTGTCGAGGACGTTGTGCAGGCCCTTGTTGCGGTCGATGGCCGGACCCGCGCCGGGCTGTCCCTGCAGGTGGAAGATCTTGGCGCCGTTCGGGAAATCCTTGAGGATCGCCTGGCCCTGGGCCTCGCCGCCCTTGACGTTGTCGGCGCCCACATGGGCGAGGATGCCCTCCACGCCGTTGACGCGGCGGTCGATGGTGACGACCGGCACGCCGGCCTTCACGGCCTGCTCGATGGCCGGCGCGAGTGCGTTGACGTCGAGCGGCGAGATGACGATGGCGTTGACCTTCTGGATGATCGCCGCCTCGATGTCGCCGGTCTGCTTGGGCGCCGAATTCTGGCCGTCCGCCTCGATCAGCTTCACCGATCCGGCCTTCGCCGCCTCATCGGACAGCTGCCGCTGCATGTGGACGAAGAAGGGGAAGGTGAGGCTCGGCACCGAAGTGAGAATGGTGAGCGGCTTGGCTTGCGCGAAGGCCGGGGCGAGGCCGCCGAGCGACGTGCCGGCCAGAAGCGCGGCGGTGCCTTGCAGGAAATGTCTGCGATCCATGTCTGTCTCCTCCCACGTGACCGACCGGCTTTCGCGCCGGTTCTGGTGGTGGCGACAGAGTACCTTGATGCCGGGGTTTGTACAGCGGTCGGCTGGCTGGTTCGCACAGGTCGGATCGCCCCCTCACGCCGCGAGGTCGGCGCGCAAGAGCATGCCGGACAGGTCGCGCGTTGTCGTCGGGTTCGCCGGGCGCATCCGGGGCTTCGCCCGGCGTCATCTCCGTGCGGCGTTCGAACTTTCGGGTGCGCACCAACAAACTGGACGTTTTCAGCTTTCGGCAGTCTAGGAAACGGGGAGCAATTCAGTCCGGACAAGGCACGGGCACGGTCTTTGGCAACAAAAAACTCCCCGAGCCTTTTGGGCTGGGGAGTTGGATTTGGATTTGGTTGCGGGGGCCAGATTTGAACTGACGACCTTCAGGTTATGAGCCTGACGAGCTACCGGGCTGCTCCACCCCGCGGGAGGGTGCTTTTGTGGGTCCGGTTTGGTTTGATCCGGCCGGTTTGATGC